>Ga0114969_10003822_pt1 | contig 12041 bp, 10 predicted proteins | sample M_130807_MF_Meta_FD_87316 | JGI IMG/M metagenome (GOLD analysis project Ga0114969, IMG submission 87316) | Freshwater microbial communities from Lake Montjoie, Canada to study carbon cycling - M_130807_MF_MetaG | ecosystem: Environmental > Aquatic > Freshwater > Lake | place: Lake Montjoie...
AATTAATTTTCCTTTGGGATTGTTCATTTTAAAACCTGTTTACATTAAAAATTTGCATAAAATTAAAATTAAAACAACTTCTAAAATCCAAAACTAATTTTCGATTATAACTTTTTTATAAACAATTTAGTAAATTAAGGGGAAATATCTATATTTAAGAGTAAATTGAAAAAATTATTGTAATTTAAATTTGTGCATCAACATCAAAAAGACTTTAGGAAATCTCACAGCCTATTGAATTGTTTAAAAAGACTTTTTTTCAACATTATAAAATAAATATTATGAAAATTATTGAAATAAAAATACTTCGCGGACCAAATTACTGGTCAAATTTCAGAAACAAATTAATTGCGATGAAATTGGATTTAGAGGAATTAGAAGAACGTCCAACAAATTTAATTGATGGATTTTCTGAACGAATCGAAAAATTAATTCCTACAATGTTTCAACACCGTTGTTCAAGAGGAAATGAAGGCGGATTCTTTGAGCGCGTGAAAGAAGGAACATGGATGGGCCACGTTATAGAGCACATCGCTTTAGAAATTCAAACCCTTGCAGGAATGGAATGTGGCTTTGGAAGAACGAGAGGAACTGGAAAAGAAGGCGTTTACAATGTTGTTTTTTCCTACAAAGAAGAAAACGTTGGTATTTATGCAGCGAATGCAGCGGTAAAAATTGCGGAAGCGTTGATTGAAGGTGTAGCATACGATTTGAATAACGATATTAAAACGATGCGTGAAATGCGCGAAAAATTTCGTTTTGGACCAAGTACTGGAAGTATTGTAGATGAAGCAGTTTCGAGAAACATTCCTTTTATTCGCTTAAACAATCAATCATTAGTTCAATTGGGATACGGAAAAAATCAGGTTCGTTTCAGAGCAACAATGACGGATAAAACGAGTTCAATCGCTGTTGATTTGGCGAGTAACAAAGATGAAACTAAAAAAATGCTTACGGATGCTGCTATTCCTGTTGCAAATGGAATGTGTATCAGCGAAATATCAGAAATCGAAACCGTTATTAACCGAGTTGGCTTTCCTTTGGTATTCAAACCATTAGATGGTAATCACGGAAAAGGGGCTTCTATAAACGTAAAAACGAAGGAAGAAGCATTAGTCGCGTTTGAACATGCTAAAAAGTATTCCAGAAAAATTATCGTTGAAAAATTCATTTCAGGATTTGATTTTCGAATTTTAGTCATCAATCACCGATTTATCGCGGCTGCATTAAGAGAACCAGCGCACGTTATTGGCGATGGCGTTTCTACTATTGCGCAATTAATTGCACTTGAAAATCAGGATGAACGTCGTGGTTATGGTCACGAAAATGTGTTGACTGAAATTAGTATCGATAGAGAAACACATGACGAGTTATCTAAACTAAATTATACACTGGAAACAATTTTAGAAAAAGGTAAAAAATGTCATTTAAAAGGAACAGCAAATTTAAGTACTGGTGGAACTTCTACGGATGTTACGGATATTGTTCATCCAAATAATATTTTCATTTTCGAACGCATATCAAGAGTTATCGGACTTGATATTTGTGGAATTGATGTAATGGCTAACAATTTAAATGAACCTTTAGAAGTAACTGGCGGTGTTGTTTTGGAGGTAAATGCTGCTCCTGGATTTAGAATGCACCTTGCTCCCGCAAACGGTTTACCTAGAAATGTGGCAGCTCCAGTGATTGATATGTTATATCCTGTTGGGAAATCATTTACTATTCCAATCATCGCTGTAACAGGTACAAATGGAAAAACAACTACTACTCGATTAATTTCGCACATCGTTAAAAACAATGGTTACCGCGTTGGATTTACTACTTCTGATGGAATTTATGTTCAAAATTCCATGTTAACAAAAGGCGATACAACCGGACCAGTAAGCGCTGAATTTATTTTGAAAGATCCAACTGTTGATTTTGCTGTTTTAGAAACTGCTCGTGGAGGAATCTTACGCTCGGGTTTAGGCTTTAATAAATGTGATGTCGCAGTGATAACAAATATCCAAGAAGATCATATGGGACTTTCTGACATTAATACCTTAAGCGATATGGCACGTGTAAAAGGTGTTGTAGCTAGAGCTGTTAAAAGAGATGGTTATGCAGTCTTAAATGCAGATAATAAACATTGTGTATCTGTTTCTAAAACAGTTGATTGTAATATAGCTTATTTTAGTATAGACGAAAAAAATCCTATTATTATAGAGCATTGCAAAAAAGGTGGAATTGCAGCGATTTATGAAAATGGCTATATAACGATTCAAAAAGGAGAATGGAAATTTAGAGTAGAAAAAGCTTCTCATATACCTTTAACTTTTGGAGGTAGAGTTACCTTTATGATCTACAATGTTTTAGCGGCTACTCTTGCAACGTATGTTTATGGATTCACCATTGAAGATATTAAATTGAATTTAGCAACGTTTATTCCGTCAGCAGCTCAAACTCCTGGTAGAATGAATATTTTCGAATTCAAAGAATACAAAGTTTTAATTGATTTTGCGCATAATGCAGATGGTTTTAAAGGAATCAAGGAATTTTTAACAACGGTAGAATCGCCTTATAAAATTGGAATTATTACTGGAACCGGTGACCGAAGAGATGATGACATTCGTGATATGGGTAGAATTTCGGCTGAAATGTTTGATCATATTATCATTCGTCAAGATAAATTTTTGAGAGGAAGAAAAGCAGAAGATATTGTGAAATTATTGGTGGAAGGAATTCACGATTCAAATCCGCAACAATCGTATGAGTATATTCCTAAAGAAGTTGAAGCTTTGAATCACGCTTTTTCGTTGGCTAAAAAAGGAACGTTTATTACTGCTTTGAGTGATGTGATTGATAATGCAATTGAAGTTGTTCAATCGTATTTGGATAAGGATTTAGGGGAATAAATTGATTTTGAATTTGTCCAGTTTATTTCGGTAAAAACTGGACAAATTAAAACTAAAATCACTTGCTCTAATTGACAATTAAAAATCTCACTTATATACGATATCGCCAAAATCGGTTAGGACTTACTACACAAGTAAGTAACACCATACGAGTAGGAAAATGAAAAAATGAAAAATGAAAAAAGGAATCTTATTACTATTCGGAGTTATTTGTTTTTCAATTGGGAAAGCTCAAACTATCCCTTCATTTCCGGGAGCAGAAGGATTTGGAGCAGGAACAGTTGGTGGTCGTGGAGGTCAGGTTATTTATGTTACCAATCTTAATCCAAGTGGACCAGGTTCTCTGGCAGAAGCTTTGGCAACCCCAGGATCGCGTTATATTCTTTTTAAAGTCAGTGGCTTAATTAATGCCGCAGCAGAGGTGATATATGGTGATTTCACTTTAGCTGGTCAAACTTCGCCTGGAGGTATTACAGTTAGAGGTTTTGTTATAGATGAGATATACGACACTGTTGGGACAGGAAATAATATGATTATTCGTCATATTCGTTCTCGTCCTAATACCGATTCAACCATTGCCGGACAGGGCTATGTGCTTGAAGATGCTTTCCGATTTGACGGCGCTTCCAATACAATTGTAGATCATTGTTCTTTTGCAAATGCGGTTGATGAATGTGTTCAGATGTCAAATTCAACTCATATTACACTTCAGAATTGTTCATTAGCTGAAACATTAGGAGAACATTATTATTTAGGGGGGCTGTTAATGAATTATTCAACTGTTGATCATCCACAAGATAGTATTAGTATTCATCACAATATATGGAACAGGATTGGTGGAAGAATGCCGGAATTTAGCTGTGAATCTCCTTATTGCGGTTCTCGACCTTTAAATATTGAACTATCAAATAATCTAATTTGGGATCAGGCAATTAATATTTGGTACAATTCAAACATTGATCAAACAGCACCTTTACCTATAGATTCATTTTTCCTCAATATGAATTGGGTAAATAATTATAGTGTAAGTCGTTCTACTTATCCAGGAGGAATGATTTCACATGATTTTATGAATTTCTCATCCAATCGTTTTTATGCAAATGGTAACAAAATGAATTTATATCCGACTTATTCAGATTACGATCTTTTTTATTGCTGTAATGATTTTTCAACTACTGGAAATAATCCAAATACAGATTTTGGAATATTAACCCAAGAGTCAATAAGACATCCTTTCCCAATAATTACATACACCCCAACTAATCAATTGACTAATTATATGTATGAAAATGTAGGAGCATTCCCGCGTGATAGTATGGATAGGCGTTTGTTCAGCTTCTTACCCACTAATACACCCGCTTTACCACTTGTAGATTCACTGGATCATTACCATGATGCCTATATTCTTGATTTTAATCCAGCTAATCCTCCAACGCCCTTAACAGATTCAGATAATGATGGTATGCCAGATTATTGGGAAACTTCCCATGGTTTGAATAATGTAATTCAGGATCATAACGGAACAGGACTTTCAAATTCAATAACTGGAATTAATGATTACACAAATCTAGAATGTTACATCAATTGTCTTTCTGATTATTTAGTATCTGGACAAACGAGTTTTGCTTGTGGAATTACAGGAGTCGCTTCTATACAAGCGATAAGTATGTATGATGAATATTTATATGTTTGCCCAAATCCATTTTCTACGTATACAACTTTGGAAACAGACAAAATTTTCAAAGATGCTACATTGACAGTTTATAATTCATTTGGCCAATGTGTAAAACAAATAAAAAATATTTCGGGACAGACAATCACTTTGCACCGTGACAACTTACCAAGCGGACAGTATTTCATTCAACTGACACAGGACAGTAAAGTAGTTGCAGTAAACAAATTAATAATCACTGACCGACAACAGCACTGAGCATAACATATAAGGCTTAAACGCTGCGTAGCGATAGATGAAGCACTATACAATAGTAAAAAGGTCTATCTCTTTTTAAGTGCTGAGCAGAAAGACGGGACTTATTATGGAAGAATTAATAGTGAAAATCTATCAGAACTATTTAAAAAAGATGCTTCCATTCTCCAAGCCGATGCTTATTACCTCTGTGGCCCTGTAAAAATGATTACTGATATCAATCTCTCAACTACAAAAAACCATCATAACATAAGAAAATGGAAAAGAATTTGGTTTTATAGCTTAACTTTGACTCCTGTTATTTAAAACATTACAGTATTTTTTTTTACTGGAAATAAATAAATTTGCATTATAGCTTAAGAAAGTTTTCTGAAAAGCAAGGCAAGTGTACAGCTCATTAAAATGGAATTATTTTACTTAAAACAGTAAAAAAATGGAGTTATTAGTTACTGAAGCATTGAATCATCGTGCTGTAAATCACCCTTATCTAAAGTCACTTGCCAACGGGGAGTTTGAGAATATGGAAGCAGTCTTGAAGGATTTTGCTTCTCAATATGGTTTCTACAGTTCCTGGTTTCCGAGATATTTAACCGCTGTGATATCTAAACTTGAAAACCCAGAGTTTAGAACCCATCTGCTGGATAATTTATCCGAAGAAAGTGGTCATCTTCACGAAGAAGATATGGTGGCAGTGCGTGCATTAGGCATAAAAGACGAATGGGTTCAAGGTATACCTCACCCAAAGTTATTCAAGCAGTTTCAAGTTGCTATGGGAGTAGATCCTAGTGCACAACCGGATATCGAGGTAGAGATCTGGAGAGATTCTTTTTTGGCTTTGGTTCAGGGAGGAAGTGCTATTTCGGCTGTCGGAGCGATAGGATTAGGTACCGAATCTATTGTAAAGCATATTTATAAAGACATCATAAAAGCAATTGAAACACACACAAATCTTAGTCTTGAAGATTATGTGTTTTTCCCTCTTCATACTGAAGTCGATGATGAGCATGGATTGATATTGCTAGATATAGCCGAAAAAATGGCTTTACAAAGTCCAGAAGATGAAAGAGAGTTACGCAAAGGAATGTTAAAAGCATTGAATTTGAGAGCAGCATATTGGGATGATATGTATGAGAGAGCAAAGGCTATTCATAAAATCAATTCATAACATGAGCCAATTATTTATTAAAACCGTTAAAGCAAAACGTATTTCGCCTGAAGAACAGGAGATTATAAATGTGTCGTTGGAGCTAATTTCAAATGCGTTGCAGAACAATATCATTCCTGATGCTCACTCAATTACAGGTACTGCTGGTATCCTTTATATTTATGCACTAGGCTCAGATAAGCAAAGAAATGAAGTGTTAGCCTTTATAAACTGGTTTAAAAATCCAGAGTCTGAAAATAACTTTTCAAACGACCTTCTTTCCATTGTTTCAAAGTTTTTTGGCGATCTGCAATTAGAGCGAATAGGAGACATTTTAGAGCGTATCAGTCTTCAAAAATCATTGACAATTGCAAAAACATCAGGAGAGTTGGTATCAAGTCTTAACGATACTGCACTTCAAAATTTATACCAGAACAAGGTAGATGCCTTGAACATTGATTTTACTGTTGCCGTTCTTCCCTTTGCAATGGAAGTGTTGGATCCAAGAATTGTAACTGTTCAGCCAGGAAAGGCAAATGAGATGCATCGTCATGCACATGAAACTGTTTTTATTTTCTTGAAAGGACAGGGTAAAGTTCTTGTTGATGATTTCGAAAATGACGTGAAAACAGGCGATTTTGCCCTAATCCCGAGATGGTGTAACCACCAAACGGTGAATAATAGCAACGAAGAACTTGTTTTTTTGGCTATTGCAGATTTCGGTCTTACTGGAAAGTCTTTCGTGGGAAACTACATGAAAACAGCCAGAATGAAATCTGTTTAATGGCAAGTAATGTTGCGTTTTGAAAAATAGTTATTCTTATATGTTAAAATAATGCTTTTTGACAGGAAAAAAGTAACTATGCGGCTTTGTACGAGTATAAGCGAAACTTTACAGGATTATTTTCTGATTTTAAAAGGAATTAATATTTATTAAATAGTGCAATTTATTATATAAAAGATACAATGGTACCGTCAAAAATACCGAGTGGCTTCCACTTACTTCGAGTTGGTCGAGTTAGAGTATTAACAGAAGATTCCATCCAGATTATTTTTGAAATTCCTGATAATCTCAAATCTCTTTTTTTATTTAGACCGGGGCAGCATTTAGACATCGTAGTGGAATATGAAGGAGAAAAACTCTACCGTTCGTATTCGATTTGTAGTGGTGTTGATGAGCCATTGTCAATTGGTGTAAAATCCATTGCTGGTGGAAAGGTGTCAAAATTGCTTAAGGATACTGTTAAAGAAGGTACTTCACTTCTTATTTCTGAGCCCAGAGGAACTTTTACACTTAACCCTGATGCAAAAGAAGTCTTACTCATTGGGGCAGGTAGCGGTATTACTCCTCTGCTATCTATGTTAAAGTATGCGTACAAATCTTCACAAACACCTATTTTAATATATGGAAACAAGACATCATCTTCCACCATGTTTATTGAAGATTTAGCACTATATAATACTAAAAAAATCTATCACTTTTTAAGTGCAGAGCAGAAAGATGGGACTTATCATGGAAGAATTACTAGTGAAAATCTATCTGAACTATCAAAAAAAGATGTTTCCATTCTCCAAGCAGATGCATATTACCTATGTGGTCCTAATGAAATGATTGAGGATATTAGTTCCTTCCTTTTAAAATCAGGTGTGAAACCTACAAAGATTCATTTTGAATTATTCTCTGCGCCAACAAATATCTCGAAGATTGAAACAAACAAGAAAATAAGTTATTCAGGATTTTGTAAGGTGTTGATTCAATTTGAAGGAGATAAATACAGCTTAGAAACGAATGCTGAAAGTACAACTTTACTAGAATTAGCTAAAAAAGCGGGTATAGATGCACCTTTTTCATGCAAAACCGGAGTTTGTGGTTCCTGTAGAGCAAAAGTAAATTTCGGTAGTGCTGTTATGAAGTCGAATTATGCTTTAACTGATGAAGAAGTTACAAACGGTTATATTCTCACATGTCAAGCTATACCTTCATCCTCAGAACTTGTGATAAGTTATGATGATTAAAAAATATAGCTCAATAAAGATTAAATAATTACTTCAATAAATTCTTTTAGGCATTAAAAAAAAACTAAATCACTTAAACACTTTGAAATTAGACTTTAATACAGAATATGTACTCGAAAACAGCAGAGTCAGATTGACACCCTTAAAAATGGCTGACTTTGACAATTTAGTTTCCTTTGCAACTAATGAATCTGAATTATGGACACACTCTTTAATTGAAGCTTCATCACCTGAAAAAATGAAAATTTATATTGAGAAAGCTCTTGAAGGAAGACAAAACAAAAATTCATATGCCTTTATGGTATTTGATAAGCAAACAAATAAATATGCAGGTAGTACTAGGTTTTATGACATTCAAGTTGAAAATTCCACCCTTAATCTCGGCTTTACTTGGTACGGAAAAGAATTTCAGGGAACAGGAATAAACAAAAATTGTAAATATTTGCTTTTAGAATTTGCTTTTGATGTTCTGAAAATGGAAAGAGTGGAGTTCAGGGCTGATAATAAAAATCAAAGAAGTGTCAACGCTATGAAAAGTATTGGATGCGTTGTTGAGGGAGTTCTAAGAAGTAACATGTATAAGCCAAATGGTGAACGCAGAGATAGCATTGTGTTGAGTATTCTAAAAGACGAATGGAACAGCATATTAAAACAAAAACTAAAAGATAATGCCAGCCACTAACATATAATGGAAATCCGTTAATACTGACCACCCGATTCCGTTTTATTGTGACCAAGAATCACCGAAAATACCATATTAGCCTTTGCCATTGTGTTACTCGGTAAACTCGACTAAGAGTATATTGTTGCTCCCAATTTTACACCTGACTCAGAAAATCCCAAAATGGAAAGTCTTGAGCAAGTACTTTTGTTATGAAGATTGCAAAAGGCTGTTAGAAGAATGACCCAAAGTATTCCAGCCGACTCATGCAGAAGCAATTAACTCCAAACAAGGCAGGCAAAAAAGCACTTGACAAATGACAATAGCAGACGACATAAAATTGATTGTTCCCCACAAAATACAAGGAACGCCAGTCTTATATGTTGTCCGCCAGTTGGTGGATGGTTCTATGGAACAAAGCATGAATGGCTTAACTTTAAAATCTATTGGAATAAAAAGAGCAACTGGAATAATAGGGCTTATAAATTTGACTTACAATTTGTTTCGATTTGAGTAAATAAAAAGATTGAAACTTAAATTTTAGAAAAGTATAAATAGCTTGTTTTTAATAGTAAAAATACTTATAATTAGTTAGTTAGTAAGTTTTAAAAATGTTTTTTATTAGTTTATAAGGAATTAAAGTGATAATTTCACCTTAGTATTTTTAGAACGAATCCAAGTGGGTTCTATTCGTTTATAAAAAAATGAAAAAAAATGAATTTTTATAACTTACCATAATTAAATAGTTAATGAGTTATTTTGATAAGCCAGGTGTTTACATCACAGGAATAGGGCAAATAAAGGTGGAAAAAGTCGCAGAGCTGAGTCTCCGCGAAATGGGTGCCAAAGCAATACGGATTGCAATGGCTGACGCTGGTGTTGAAGAAGTAGATGCTGTTTATGTAGGTAATATGCTGTCAGGAATGATATCCCACCAGCAGCAGTTAGCCCCGATCGTGGCCTGCGAAGCTGGCCTGAAAGGTGTTGAAGCAGTGACGCTGGAAGCCGCATGCGGTTCCGGTGGTGCGGCATTGCGCGCCGGGTTTATGTCGATCATGAGCGGAATGTGCGACACGGTAGTGGTTTGCGGATTGGAAAAAATGAGCCACTCCGACAAGGAATTTATTACGCAATCTATTGCTACCGCCTCCGACTGGGAAACAGAAGGCGGCAAAGGGGAATCTTTTGTAACCCTCAACGCCAGTCTTAAGCGTCGTTATATCGATACTTATAAACTGTCATCCGATAGCTTTGCCCAGTTTGGCATTAATGCGCATCGCAATGCAAATAAAAATCCCAATGCTTTATTTCATAAGGAAATTACACTCGAGGATTACCTGGCATCAAAACATATTGCAGACGCCCTTCGCATCTACGACGCATCCCCGATTTGCGACGGCAGTGCGGCCCTTGTATTATCTAAATATCCTCCATCCGATAAGACCAGACCTCATGTTAAGATCACTGCCTCGGCAGCCGCTTCCGAATATGTAGGCTTAGCCAACAGGCGCGATCCCTTAGCCGCGGAAGGCATACAGCGTTCGGGGATGAAGGCATTTAAGATGGCCGGCATTACTACTAAGGATGTCGATTTTTTTGAATTGCACGATGCCTATTCCATTATTGCCGTATTGTCGCTAGAAGCGATGGGCTTTGCTACCAAAGGCGAGGGCTGGAAGCTGGGCGAGGAACAAGCAATCATGCTGGATGGTAAACTGCCTATATCCAGCTTTGGCGGATTGAAGGCAAGGGGCCATCCGATCGGGGCTTCAGGCGTCTACCAAGCGGCAGAGGCTTACCTGCAACTGACTGGTAACGCCGGGGCGAATAAGATTGTGAAAGAAGTGAATGTGGGGCTTATACAAAGCATTGGCGGTACTGCTTCGTCTGTCTTTACCCATGTGCTGGTGAGCAATTAAATAACTTAATATTAAGGAATATACGGATGGCAGCATGGAAACGTGCTGGTAAATGAGTTTAAAAAACGGTGCAAACTCTGAAAAGCCATATTAGCAAGAAAAATTAAAAAAAATAAAATGGAAAATCTCTTAAGTCTAGCACAAATGGTGTTGGCATTATCTGTTGCCTATGTTTGGATTTTTAGGTATGATAATGTTGTTAAAGAATTCATACAATTTGGATTAAATGACTTAACCCGCAATTTTGTAGGAGCAACTAAAATTGCTCTAGCAACATTGCTTGTTGCAGGTATTTGGTATCCATCCTTAGTCCAAATCCCTTCAGTACTTATGGGTCTGTTTATGATATCGGCTCAATATTTCCATTTTAAGATTAAAAATCCATTTATTAAACACCTCCCCTCGCTAATTCTATTGATTCTTTCTGCAATCATAGCAATAGGTTCAATTAAATCATTTTGAAATGACTTTAACCATAATTTGTATACTAATATCCAGTTTATCATTCTATGCTTATGTAGTTGCCTATTTCATATCACCCCATATGAAAAACGAATTCAAACGATTTAATTTGGAAAAATTAGAACTATTAACAATAATTTTAGAATTATTGGGGGCTACTGGGTTATTGATCGGGCTAAAATTCAATCTAATATTAACGATATCATCGTTAGGGCTTGGGCTACTGATGTTGTGTGGTTTGGTAGTAAGAATAAAATTAAAAGATAGTACCTGGATATCTTTACCAGCAGTGTTTTATATGATTTTGAATCTATTTATTTTCGTAGAGTCAATAAAATAATTTTCAATCAACTATAACTGATTTTATTAATAGAAATTAGGAAAAAACCAGATCATAACAACGAAGGAATAACAATATGCAATCGCCCTGTAGCAGGCGAAACACAAGGCAACGAAAACCGATATAAGAAATCGCCTGAGTTCATGCTTCGGGTCTGGGGAAATCGATAAATTTTTTAAATTTCTTAATGGAAAGTTACATATTTTCGCTATTTTTGATTAATGAACAATAAATAAAACAAAATGACACAAAATTTTCTAATTATAGTATTAACAGCAATAAGCTTTACTTTTTGTATTTCATCTTGCTCAAACAACAATCAAAAATCAAAAATAAAAAAAATTACGGTTACTATAAAACCCGAAGAGGTTGTTAAACATGGCGAGTACCTTGTAACCATAATTGGCTGCAACGACTGCCATTCTCCAAAAAAAATGGGTGCCAACGGACCCGAAATTATTCCTGAATTAATGTTGTCGGGTTATCCTTCAGAAAGACCGATTGTAAAATTTGACAATAAGATGATTAAAGAAGGTTTCGCCATGTTTTATCCCGACCTGACAGCTTCAGCTGGTCCTTGGGGTGTTTCATTCGCAGGCAATTTAACACCTGACGAAACAGGGATAGGCAACTGGACAGAAGAACATTTCAAAAAGGCAATTAAACAAGGTAAAT
>Ga0114969_10003823_pt1 | contig 12040 bp, 7 predicted proteins | sample M_130807_MF_Meta_FD_87316 | JGI IMG/M metagenome (GOLD analysis project Ga0114969, IMG submission 87316) | Freshwater microbial communities from Lake Montjoie, Canada to study carbon cycling - M_130807_MF_MetaG | ecosystem: Environmental > Aquatic > Freshwater > Lake | place: Lake Montjoie...
TGCATAGTTCCTCCTGAACCATCATCAACACAACCTGCATTAAAACCAAGGCTATCTGTTTTTGAAGGATCATCGTAATTGAATACGCATGAAACTTTTTGTCCAGCGGTTGTTGTGTAATTCGGAGCATAGGCAAGTGCAAATCCATTACCTGTTCCAAGCCAGTTTCCATTTGAAGAAATTGATTGGCTTGATGAATCTGTAGTTTCCCAAACAACAGTAGATGTTGGTTTTCCCGTAGCGTCAGCTAAAACCAATTGTGTATTTAAATAATCCATTTGACCTGAGTTGTTTTCATGTGTCATGAATTCATAAATACTATCTATCGTAATTGAAAGACTTGAAGGATATTGATTCCATAAACCCAATGCCTGATAATCAACAACAGAACCAGTTGGGTTTGAACCATCAGTATATCCTGCAATATTGTCAATAGTTGTAGCAATGAAATTTAATCCAGTATCACCAAGTGAAGCCTGGTAATTAGAATTAAATAACCATACATATCCTAAATCATCACCATTCGCTGTGCTATAATCAATATACATTGAAAAGTTTGAGCGTGTTGTGTTATCCAAAGCTTTCAAACGATCTTTTTTCATTTGAAAAACTTCGCAGGAACGATTCAACTCATAATTCCTGAATGGAATTTGTGCATTTACCAAATTACTGCAACCCATTGCAATAATCAGTGCGATTAATTTTGTAACATTTTTCATTTTATTATTTGTTTTGATTTTTTAACGCATCTAATATAAGTTAAAACTGAATTAAAAATTAAAAAGCCGCTGCAATAAATTTACAGCGGCTTTTATTATATAAAGAAATCAATTAGTGGCTTACAACCAATTTTGATACAACCGGACTTCCGTTTGCAGCAACCATGCTAACGAAATAAATTCCAGAAGGTAAATTAGAAGTGTTCAATTGCATATCATGATGACCTTGAGTCATTGAACCATTGTATACAGCTTGAATTTGCTTTCCAGCAATATCAACAATATTAATTTCAAGATTTGAAGAATTTTCAAGGAAGAAATGAATGTTTGCATTTGTATTTGCAGGGTTAGGATAAACTGAATTAACAGAAAGATTATTGGTAGCATCAGAAACTCCTAATGGATAATCCATTGTAATTCTTAACCATACATTCCAGTTTTGTAACAAGAAAGCACCACCTCCTGTATATACAAGATTTGCATTCTTTAAAAGATTTGCAGAAACATAAAGAAATTTGCTATATGAATTTGCATAAGTACTTGCAGCATCTGCAGCATCATCTCCATCTAAATCAACACCTGTTCCGATAACACCAAAAGAATCTAATTTAGAAGCATCAGAATAATCAACTACAACTCCAATCTTTTGTCCTGCAGTTGTTGTAAATGCAGGTGCATAACCAAATTGAATTGCAGCTCCGGTTCCGGTCCAGTTGCCATTTGATGAAAGTGAAGCATTTGATGAATCGATTGAAGACCACAAAACGGTTGAAGTTGGAGCACCTGTTCCAGAAGTTGTAACAATCATAGGCTCGATATAATCCATTTGTCCTGAATTGTTTTCATGTGAACCAATGAAAAACAATGAGTCAATTGTGATAGCTAAATTTGAAGGGTATGCACTTGGTAATCCAATATCAGAAAATGAAACAATTGAACCAGTAGCATTTGTAGGATCAGTATAACCTGCAACTTGATCAAAAACTACAGCACAATAAGTAAGTGCTGTGTCAGTCGACAAATATTGATTATTCAAATTCATCAATCCACCAGCATTATCTCCGGCAGCAGTAGCATAATCAAGATACATTGAAAAAATTGCTCTTTGACTGTTGTCAATCTTAGGATGATTGGCTTTCAATTGTGCAATTTGGTTTGCATAATCAGTAGTAGAATTCAGGTAAGGAACCTGCGCATTTGCTAAATTGCAGCTAACTATAACTGCGGCTATTAAAGTTAATTGGGTAAATCTTTTCATTTTTTATTTTGGTTTTGGATTTTTTGTGGCGACTAAAGTATAAAAATAATTGAATTACAAAGTCACAAGATTGTAAAATGAAAACAGCCGGCAAATTTGCCGGCTGTTCAAAATAGCTTTTATTGACTTTGGTTAATGAACGACAACAATCTTATGAATAGATTTTCCAATAGAAGTTTCCATTTCAATTGTATACAAACCATTCGATAAAGCTGAAAGATTCAAGTTCATTTCATGGCTACCTGAATTTTGCATACCATTCTTTAGTTCCAGCACTTTTACTCCAGTAACATCATAAACATAAAAGTTTACATTAGAATTATGGTTAGTAATGTATTTCACAGTGGCATTTTCAATTACAGGATTTGGATAAACACTTAAAGAACCTCCAAGATTTGAAGTTTCATTAATACCAACATTATCAGCGGTAAGTTTAAAAAACACATAATGATGTTCCCAATCAAATGGAGTTGTCCATGTCCAGGTTGGTAAGTAGTAACCATTCCAACCCAAAGTGTCTGTACTGTAATAAACATCATCTGTTAAAATATATGAACAGTTGTGATCACCAAGCCATACAGCATCAGTATTATCTCCATTTTCTTCACTTGTTAAAAGTGAGAATGCATTTTTGCCAGCGAGAGAATCACTAATATTCCATGAATAGCCTGGTTTGAATGAAAACATAGCGCCGATTCTCGCTCCTTGAGTAAAATTTGAATATGGTGTTGCAATTGCTATTGTCTTTATTCCAACTAATCCTCCGGCATCTTCCAATGAAGAATCCGCTTCAGTTAAAGGAATATCCCAAGATGTAATAACATTTGATGAAACTGTTTTGTGATTAATCGAATCAAAAAGAATATCCTGATACTCTTCCTGACCTCCACTGGTCATTGTATATAGTTGATTATCTATTGATTTTATTAATTCAACATGAATTGTATCTACCACAGTATTATCAGTATGTCGGGTATAAGCATATAAGAATGCAATGGAATCCAATACATAATTTGAATTATAATTAAGCCAAGCATCAGGCATGAAAGTAGGATCAATCATTGTTCCACCAGCATGATTCCAAGTATGAACTATATCTCCTGTTGATGTAACACCTAAAATAATAGTAGAATCCGGAAAAATGTGCATCAATGCATCGTCATTTATTGAACCTCCGTTATTTATATTTACCTGATCAATGTAGCAAACCCACTGTGATTCAACTGTTCTGTCTTTTTTAAATTTTTCCAGTTGAGAATTAACTGAACTTTGGTTTGGACTAACAAAATTTTCAATTTGCTGATCTAAAAAAACTATAGATCTGGTTTGACTGAATCCGTTTAAAGAAAAAGCAATTAAAAAAAAGAGTGTAATTTTTTTCATGAGTATTGTTTATTTGATGCAAATATATAATTCCCTACAATTTGAATGAGTTGAATTTTTTGATTAGAAAAAAATCATTTATGAATTACACTTATTTGACTAAATAATCTTTCATTGCTTGTAGATACAGAATAATAATAATTAGCTGTCGGAAGATTACTCACATCTATACTTACAGAGTGAATTCCAGACAACTGAAATCCCAATTCAATTGTTTTAACCATTCTGCCCAATTCATCCACAAAATCAACCCAAACATCAGACGGATTATTATTTGAAAAATTAACAGTAATGCTATTTGAACATGGGTTTGGGAATGCCCTGAATAATGATAAATCTCTCAATGAAATTGCACTATTTCCAACTGAAGAATCAGGAATAAATACCGGCCAGATCCAGAAATCTGAATTTAATCCATATGTTCCCACCCCTCCGTTCAAAGGAGAAAAATTTCCATTTGATTTCATTACAAATGCTTGCTGATAACCACTATAACAATTTTGTGGTGTCATGTAAACAGCCAAAGTATCGCCTGCACCATTTGGTAATTCAATAGATGCGAAAAAAGAATCTGCAGTATAAATTACCCCAGGAAAAGGGAAAGTTGCAAAAAATAAATGTGAAAACACTGTATCTATATCAGCAAACATTATCGGGTCTGTTTCTGCCATAAAAGAATCAGGAGCATGGGTTATAGGATCAACTGAATACATTTTTGCAATCATCAGACTATTATTTGTATTCGTTTTCTTTCCGCATAATGCTAAAATTGTATAAACTCCTCCACTACCGGAAACACCAAATTTTTGAAGTATCTCTTTATCACCATTACTATTATTACCTCCAATATATCCGCTGGCAGGGCTATTTAATTTAACAATTAAAGCAGTATCACCGCAAAAGCCGTATCCTAAACTGTCCTGAGATCCAGGAATTAAAGTATCGTAATACAATCTTGTATTGGCAGAAGGCCTTTGAATATCTTTAGCTGATATCTTTCTTTCAATATGATATCCTTGTTGGGCCCAAATATTTTTGCCAAATGCAAAAATCATTATTACTGTAAAAATGTAAATGTGTTTTTTCATTGTTGAGAATTTATTATCATCAAAAATAATTTATATTACGAATAATTTTCTCGTCATTTTGCACACCAATTTCTGATTTGATTTCAATGAACAAACTTTTTTCGGCAAAAGAATTTATCAACTACCTGTTGAATGGAAAGTCGAAATATTATATTCACTCTCCTTTTGTTTATGACTTTGTCAAAGAAGTTTTGAATGACAAACGCAATTATTATTGTTATGAAGAAATTGAATTTTACCGAGGTTTATGGTGCAAGGATGATTCAATAATTGAAGTTGAAGATTTTGGTGCAGGTTCTCACCTTGAAAAGAAAAACAAACGAAGCATAGGTTTCATTGCAAAGACTTCTGCCGCTCCCAAAAAATATGCTCAATTACTCTTTAGAATAATAGAGTATTATAAATGCTTAAACATATTAGAACTCGGAACATCTCTAGGCATAACCACTTTGTATCTATCAGCATACAATAAAAAGGGAAATGTATTTTCCATTGAAGGAAGCAAAGTAATTGCTAATGTGGCAAAAAAAAATTTCATTCAACTTAATCGCACTAACATCCGATTAATTCAGGGAACCTTTGAGGAAAAACTTATACCCACACTCAATGAAATAAAGCAGGTAGATTTTTTATACATCGATGGTAATCACAAGTTAAAACCAACACTTGACTATTTCAACACTTGCCTTCCATACCTTCATGAAAATTCAATTGTTATATTGGATGATATTTACTGGAGCTACGAAATGAAACAGGCTTGGAACGAAATAAAAAAACTACCTTCTGTAACACTGAGCGTCGATTTATTTCGTGTTGGAATTCTTTTTTTCAGAAAAGACAGAGACAAAGAACATTTCCGTTTGTATTTCTGATTTTTACAATCTCTTATTTTCGTTTAGGTTTGTTGCAAACACAAAACAACGAATGAATTACAGGATATTCCTGCTATTGGTTTTACTTCCGTTCTATTCTCATTCTCAATCAGATGAAAATCTTTTTATTCAGAAATATGATAACGGACTTAATTGTATTGTTATTGAAAATTCTACAGTACCCCTTGTTACTATCGAATGGGTGGTAAGAGATGGAATAATATATGAATCAAAAGACCTTAAAGGATATTCTTCACTTCTTCTTAAACTATTTTTTGGAGGCAACAAAGATTTTCCAACTAAGGAGTTAATAAATCAAAAACTTAAACAGATTGGTGCAGTAACCGGTATATCTCAAAGCGATGAACACGCCTCTGTATATCTGACCTGTTCGAAACGAAATCTGGAAAGCGCTTTAAAAATATTTGCGAGTTGTTTAAAGCAACCTTTGTTTCAAATTGAAGAAGTTGATTCAGCGTTAAATTCGGTTTTATCAGATCAATCTCAGATTCAGAGCGATTCTTATTTTTTATTTGATCAGCAACTTAATAAGTATCTATTTCCAAATGCATTAGAAAGAAAAGATGCGATCGTTACTTCTAAAATTGCATCTTCTAGCTCACCTGAAAAATTAACAGATTACCAGAAGTTATTCTATTCACCAAATAACTCTTGCATTCTTATATCAGGAGATATAAATCACAAGGAAGTATTTCAAAAAATCGGAACCGCATTTAATTCTTTACTTAGGAATAACCAGCAACCCACAGATGTTTATTTAACACCCGACTATTCAAGCATTAATTTTTCCTCGCAATTTGTAGTTGAAACTCCATTAGCTCAAAATCCTTTACTGGTTATTTCGTTTCCTGTTCCCGACCTTCGCGAAAATCCATACACTGCTGGTTCTGGTGAATTATTAGAAGCCTTAGTAAATGCAGCCTCTTCCTCATTAAATAAAAACCTTGTTACAGGTGGATATGCTTATCAGGTAACCGCCCGTTACCGGAAAATGAAATTTGGTTCTTCATTCGATTTTATAATTGCTCCTAAACCTGAAAAATTTGGCGAGTGTTATGATAAAGCAAGAAGTGAAATTAATGCTATGTCAGGTTTAAGCAGTTATTCAACAGAACAAATAAAACAGGCCTCACAACTTTTATATTCTAACTACGCTTTCAATACTGAAAAAGCAACGCAACTCTCACATTTTGTGGCAGCGAATTGGGCCAAAACAAACGCACTACCATTGATGAATATTGATTTATCAATTGACGAATTAAAATCAATGAATAATGTCATTAATTATTGCCAGCTTTATTTTCAAAACAAACCTTTTGTAACAGGGCTATTGATTTCGCCATCGCAGAAAATAAATTTCAATTCACCATCCATTCTTACACAAACCTTAAATCTCAACGATTATAAAATCACATTTACTAAAAGCGATGATCAGATTTTTGATCCTCAGAATAAAGAAATGATCAACAGTCTCTCTCAATTGCTAAAAATCAATCCTCATATAAAAATTGAATTAATTGCGAACCAGGATGAAACAGAAAAAAAAGAAACTGCTAAAGCGCGTTTTCTATCCGTTTATAAACTCCTCGAAGCAAGTGGAACCCCCGAAGCAGTTTTAGATGCAATGACCATATCGTTGTACATACGCCATAGTGAAAATGAAGACCAGTTAAGAAACAACCTCACTGTGCAGTTTAAATTGATAATGCCATGAAAAAAATATTCCGAACATTAATATCATTTACACTTTTCATAATGATTGTGAGCTTTTTTATAGCTAACACTTCTAATGCACAAACACTTTTCAAAGGGGTAAAAACCAATTTCAACACACTTGTTAAAACAGATTTCAATTTCACTCATGTTTTCGTGACAGTCGGTACAAATTATATTTCCAATTATAAACTTATTGATGTTGCAGGTGTGCAATTCGGTAGTGTGAAAGTCACAAACAACAAGCCTGATGCAAAAATCTCAGTTCAGTTAATTGTAGCTGATGATACTTCATCTTTCTTAATCAATTATGTTGATAGCCTTGGAACCATATTCGGAATGAAGGGAACTTTCAAAAAAGAACCTGTAAACAAATTTCCTGTTTCATTAGCTTTCCTGACTGAGAATAAAACCTATATTAAAGTTAATCAGGTAATACGAAAAAACACCGCATATCCTGAGCATTTTTTATTGGAAAGAGTGTTTGCCGACGATTTAGTCACCAACGCAACTGTTCTTGAAAAACTTAAAAGCATTCAACCAGTTGGCAATGCAAACAAGATTCTTAATATGGCTGATTTCGGTGTTACCAATGCTATCGCCACGAATTCTGTAGAACCTACGGTAACCAAAGCACCAAGTGACACAATAAAGAAAACTATATCACAAACTAAACCATTAACAATAATTCCTGCACCTAAGGATACCACAAAGAAAACAACGGTTCCAACAAAACCCTTAACAACCAATTCAATTCAAAAAGATTCGGTTAAGAAAACAATAATACCAAATACCGAAACCCTTAATTCAAACACGCCCCTGCCAACATCAATAACGGCTCCGGTTAAAATAAAACCAACAAGCAGTAATGTTAAAGATTTTTCAACGGATAGTATCCGCTCAATTCTCAAGCCCATTGCTAACGAAATGGTGTCAGTTCAATTATTCATAAGCGGCGGCACTTCTGGTTATACAGTTGCAAAAGAAGGCATCGAAGCTGTGGCAATTGATTGGATGCTAAATGGTGGCACAAAAAACATGACTTCCGAGCAAGTGCAAACTAAAATTGAGCAGCTTGGCATAAGCATCAATTTCAAACTTACACATGACTATTCAGTTATAAGTATGAATTGTCTGCGGAAACAATTTGACGATTGCTGGCAACTGTTCACAGATTTAATTGCTAGGCCATCGTTTTCACCCGAAACTTTTCAAACTGCAAAAGATAATATCACTAACAATTCACAATCACAAAATGCATTTGATGTTCTTGAAAATATTGCATTAAATTATTCATTTGTTGGCAAGCAATACGACCGCAATCCAAAAGGCTCACCTGGTACAATTGGCAAACTAACAGCAGATGAAGTAAAAAAATATTATTCAACAATTATGGTGCGCCGGCGAATGACAGTTGTTGTTTGCGGAAATATTTCAATTGAAGACCTAAGTCAACGAATCCGAACCGGGTTCAAAGGCATACCAACAGGCGCAGGTTCATCAACGGCCTTTGGCGGTGTCGATTTCAATGGATCTACTTTTAAGTTTGTAAGTGCCAGTGATAATAATCAAAACCGTATTCTCGGTATTGCAGCTGCACCCGATGCAGGTAGTACCGACGAAACCGCCCTCATAATTGCATTGGAAGTTTTAAACTCAAGAATACAAAGTGAAGTTGAAGAAAAAAGAAATCTCACTTCCGATTGTCAGTTAAGAATTGTAGGCTACCGACAGAATTTTTGCATGCTCACTTTAACGACGGTTACTCCTGACAAAACCATACAGGCAATTATTGACGAACTTAAGAAAGCACGCAAACTCGGTTTTACTATTGATGAATTGCAGCAGGCAAAAGACCAGTACATCACCAATTACTATCTTGCCCGTGAAAGCAACGAAGCAATTGCTCAATCAATCGGTCGAAGTGAAATGAATGATAATTGGGAAGACTCCGAAAATTTATATGCTACTATCAATAATCTTTTGCTAACTGATGTTAATTCTGCACTCCGTAAATACATAAAAGGTTTCCGGTTCTATTATTCCGGAAATAAAGATGATGCCAATGAAATTATTTTTACTCAAAAAATAGAATGAGGAATTATTTCTGAATAATTTTCAATACATCTATAAAAACTATTTAAAAATATTGTTGAAAGATAAATCCTTTCCCGATGAAAAAAATTTTAGAATTATCGTTATTACCACACGAAGCCGACAATAAAAAAATTATAGAAGAGCGAATTCGCAGACAGAAACATCTCGGAAATATCTCGGGGTATCGTGTTCATAAAAAGTCAATTGACGCTCGCCGCCACCCCATAAAGGTGAATTTATTAATGGAGGTTTTTATTGATGAAGCAATTCCTGAGTTCCGGTTTTTGCCGTATTCATTTAAAGAAGCAACAAAAGACAGCGCAGTAATTGTGGGTGCTGGTCCTGCTGGGTTGTTTACAGCTTTGCGTTTGCTGGAAGAAGGAATTAAACCTATAGTAATTGAGCGCGGTAAAAAAGTTCAAGAGCGCCGCCGGGATATTGCTGTAATAAACAAGCAACAATTGGTAAACCCGAACAGCAACTATTGTTTTGGCGAAGGCGGAGCCGGAACATACAGTGACGGAAAGCTTTACACTCGAAGTAATAAGCGCGGTAACATGAAAAAAGTGTTAGAGCTTTTTGTTCAGCACGGTGCAGATGAAACAATATTGACTGAAAGTCATCCGCATATAGGAACTAACAAACTGCCTAAAATCATTGAGCAGATTCGCGAAACAATTCTAAAACATGGGGGCGAAGTTTATTTTAATTCTTTACTTACTGATATTGAAATAGTAAATAATAAAGTCACAGGTATCTTCACTAAAGATGTTATCTCAGGTGAAGAAAAAAAAATTGCAACAGAAAATTTAGTGCTTGCCACGGGTCATTCAGCACGCGATATTTATAAATTATTACACAGAAAGAAAATTTTACTGGAAGCTAAACCTTTTGCTATTGGTGTACGGGTAGAGCATCCACAAAGTTTGATTGATAAAATACAATATCACTGTAACAGTTTGACTGCAGCTGAGAAGATTCGTGAGCATCTTCCGGCAGCTGCTTATAGTTTGGTACAACAGGTTGAGGGTCACGGAGTTTATTCATTCTGCATGTGTCCTGGTGGAATTATTGCTCCATGCGCAACTGAACAAAATCAGGTTGTTGTGAATGGCTGGTCACCATCAAAACGGAATAATCCATATGCTAATTCCGGAATGGTTGTAAGCATTGAGCCAAACGATTTAATCGAATTTAAAAAGGAAGGAGCACTCTCAGGCATGTATTTTCAGCAACAATCAGAACAAATATGTTGGATGGCTGGTGGTGAAACACAAGTGGCTCCAGCACAGGGTTTGCAGGATTTTGTGAATGGAAAAATTTCTTCTTCGCTTAATGATTGTTCTTATCAGCCAGGAATAAAATCCGCTGGTCTGCACGAACTTCTTCCGGTTGCAATTGCAAAAAGATTGCGTGAAGGTTTTAAACATTTCGGAAAGAAGATGAATGGCTACCTGAGTAATGAAGCAGTTGTTGTGGCTATTGAATCACGCACATCTTCGCCTGTTCGCATTCCACGCAACCCAAACACTTACGAACATGTAACTGTCTCTGGTTTATACCCGGTTGCAGAAGGCGCAGGTTATGCGGGGGGAATTATGAGCGCCGCTATGGATGGTCAAATGTGTGCAGAGAAGATTATTGGCAAAATATTGAAAAAGTAAATGAAGAAAATTATCATTCTTTGTTTTTCAATTTTCATTTTCCAATTTGCAGAAGGACAAACTTTTTCCGACTCTATTAGTATTTCAATTAATGGTGCTATTGATTTTCTTATCAACTCACAACAAAAGGAAACAATCGGCACATCGAAATTTATTGGTGAATGGCCAGCATATGTTACGAACTTACAATCCAGTATGTATTTGGGAAACAAGGGAGATTCTGCCTGGGATTCGCAATGTTTTAGTAATGCTATGATTCATAATGTGCTTGCAAAAATTGTTTTGTCTTATCCGCAATACTCAAAATTGATTCCTTCAATTCAACTTTCGTTACAAAACATTAAACAATTTGAACGACAAAAAGGATTTGCATTCTGGCATGTATTACCGCCTGCGCCCTGGTGGAAAAAGAAAAAACACTTTAATAATCCTGAATTGTATTACCAGACCCGACCGAATAATTATCAGTACAAAGGAAATTTTCTGAACAAGTACGCAAACATTGCTAATGATGCAGACGACACAGGACTAGGATACCTTGCTTATCTGAATTCAAAAAAACTGAATCAGCAGTTTTCAATTTCTGATAGTATTATTCTTCCTAACTTTCTGGATTCACTATACAGCACATGGAGAGATACGCGCAAAGTGCGAAAAAACTTTTCGACCTATAATTTCACATATGGATATAATTACCGTACAGGAGCATTTCTCACCTGGCTTAGCAAAGAATCGTTTTATTATCCGTTCCGATTGTTTTTTCCATTTAAGAATAAACAGAATTTACCAATGGGAAATAACGATGTTGACTGTGTTGTAAATTGCAATGTAGTTCGCGCGTTAAATGCATATGGGCTTCAAAGCACCATAGGTTACACGAAAGCTTTAGCATTTATCAATAATGCACTATCTTCAAAAAAACATTGCTTCACCTGCGGGATATATTATCCAAGCGAATTTACACTTCAGTATTTTGCTTCAGAGGCATTAACTGAAGGAGTCACCGATTTAAAAGATGCTGTAGATAAATCTATTCCATTCATACTCGCTTCACAAAATGCTAATGGAAGTTGGAGTTCTGAACTGCCCCAGAATAATTTGCATGTTACAGCCTTATGCTTAAATGTTTTATTAAATTCAACAGTAAAATCCGATTCGGTTTTAAATTCGCTTCAAAAAGGAATTTTATTTCTGCTCGAAAATCAAAAAACTAATTTGTTCGGAA
>Ga0114969_10003825_pt1 | contig 12032 bp, 10 predicted proteins | sample M_130807_MF_Meta_FD_87316 | JGI IMG/M metagenome (GOLD analysis project Ga0114969, IMG submission 87316) | Freshwater microbial communities from Lake Montjoie, Canada to study carbon cycling - M_130807_MF_MetaG | ecosystem: Environmental > Aquatic > Freshwater > Lake | place: Lake Montjoie...
CCTGTCGTTCCTGCAACAACTACAAGGCCTGGCGCACGCCCGAGCAGGCCAAGATGCAGCTGATTGCCGTCCCTTTCCAGCCAACCTATGCCGAGTACATTTTCCTGAAGGGGCGGCGCGTACTCGCAGACCAGATGGAATACCTGCTGGCGCATTTTCCGCGCTCCAGCCCGCTGCACGACCGTATCCAGCGCTGGCTGGGCTGACGCCTTGCCATTCTCGGCTCCCTGCCTGCTGAATCCCCCTCGCCCCGGACTGATGCACTAGCGGCGTGGTCTACCTCATCGATGCTTCGGTTTATGTCTTTCGCGCCTGGTACTCGCTGCCGCCGGACATGCGCGACGCCGATGGCAACCCCACCCAGGCGCTGTATGGATTCGCCCGCTTCCTCGGTGACCTGATCGAGAAGCGCAGGCCGCAGTACCTCGGCGTTGCATTTGACGAAAGTCTCGGCGCCACGGGCTTCAGGGAGCGACTGTATCCGGCCTACAAAGCCAACCGCGAGCCGGCGCCTGCCGAGCTCAAGCGCCAGTTTGCGCTGTGCCGCGAGTACTGCCGGTTGCTGGGCGTCGCGGAGTACGCCAGCCAGGAATATGAAGCCGATGACCTGATTGGCACGATGGCGACCATCATGCGTGGTCACGGACTGCGAGTGACCGTGGTGTCGCGTGACAAGGATCTTTCGCAGCTGGTGGGGCCGGGCGACGTGTTCTGGGACTACAGCGACGCCGCGGAATACCGCTATGAAGAGATCGCCCAGCGTTTCGGTGTACAGCCGGAGCGCATGGCCGATTACCTCGCCTTGACCGGCGACAGCGTCGACAACATCCCCGGGGTCCCCGGCGTTGGCCCTAAGACCGCGGCGGCGCTGCTCAAGGCCTACGCATCGCTGGACGACATTTATGCCGACCTGCCTGGCACCGCAGAGCTGCCGGTACGTGGCGCCTCGAAGCTGCCGATGAAGCTGGCGGAGCACCGCGATGCGGCGTATCTGGCCCGTTCGCTGACGCGCATTCACTGCGCGGCACCGCTGCCTGCAGGCAGGGAGACTTTAAGACGTGGCCGGCCCGATGTGGCCGGTCTTGCGGGATTCTGCGCGCAGCAGGGATTTGGGTCGATGCTGGCGCGCCAGGCAGAGCGGATCGCGGCCCTGAGCTAGGGCCGCGATCACGGCCGCCGATTACGGCTTCTTGATGTAGACCTTGCACCAGCCGTTCGCGTTGACGAGCTTGCCGGGGAACAGGTTGCACGGGCGCCATGCCTCACCGGCAGTGCCCTGCAGCTGCAGGCAGTTGTTGCAGCGCTGTTCGGCCTTGTAGGTCGGAAACTTTTTGGCGTCGACCTTGGAGCCGTCCTCGAAATAGGACAGCGCCACTGCGGTTGGGTCGGTCGCTGCCAGGTGCGGGACAGTCTTGGCATCCGCAGCGCGCGCGGCAGAGGTTGCAACCAGGGTTCCTGCTGCAGTGGCCAGGGCGGCCAGCGCCTCGCGGCGGCTCATTGATTCGCTCATCTGTGTACTCCGTCGTTGGGTCGTGATGGCTTGGGTCGGGCCCATTATAGCGGCAGGCGTTGCGGTATTCTTGCGGCCCTCGAGGCCAACTGTTCAATCACACCCCGGGGGCTGCCTGTGAATCCAGACGACATTGAGTCGGCGCTGCATGAAGCGCGCAGCTTCAGGTCGCCAGACGAGTTTGTGGCCCGGGCCCGGATCGACCCCGCTCGACTGGAAGCGCTGCGGCATGAGGCCGCTGTAGATCATGTGGGCTTCTGGGCCCGGATGGCGCGCGAAAATCTGCATTGGCATCAACCCTTCACTGTCGCCCTGGACGATTCCGCGGCCCCAAACTACCGCTGGTTTACTGACGGCAAGCTGAATGTCTCCTACAACTGCCTGGACGTAAATCTGGCGCAACGCGGCGACAAGGCCGCCATCCTCTTCGAAGGCGAGCCAGGGGATCTGCGTCGCATCACGTATCGCGAGTTGCATGCCGATGTCTGCCGCTTTGCGAATGCGCTGATCTCGCTGGGCGTGAAGCCGGGCGATCGGGTGGTGATCTACCTGCCGATGGTGCCCGAGGCTGTCGTCGCCATGCATGCGTGCGCGCGCATCGGTGCCATCCATTCCGTGGTGTTCGGCGGCTTCGCCTACCATTCTTTGCGCGAGCGTATCGAGGACGCCGGCGCGAAGGTGGTCATCACCGCCGATGGCGGCCATCGTGGTGGCTCGGTGGTGGAACTGAAGCAGGTTGTCGACAAGTCCGTCGAGGGCGATGCCTGCCCGAGCGTGCAGAAAGTGGTGGTGCTGCGCCGGAGCGGGCAGGCGGTGCCGATGGTGCCCGGGCGCGATGTCTGGTGGCATGAGCTGACGGCCGGGCAGTCCGCGGAATGCGCGCCCGAATGGGTCGATGCCGAACACCCGCTGTTCCTGCTGTATACCTCCGGCTCGACGGGCAAGCCCAAGGGCATCCAGCACGCCAGTGCCGGCTACGTGCTGGGCGCGAAGCTCACCAGCCAATGGGTGTTCGACCTGCGCGACGATGATGTGTTCTGGTGCACCGCTGACGTTGGCTGGGTGACCGGCCATAGCTATGTGGCCTATGGACCGCTGGCCGCGGGCGCCACGCTGGTGATGTACGAAGGCGCGCCGACGGTGCCGGACGCCGGCCGTTTCTGGAAGGTATGCCAGACCCATGGCGTCACTATCTTCTATACCGCGCCCACGGCCCTGCGCGCGCTGATGAAGCTCGGCGACGAGATCCCCGGGCGCTATGACCTTTCGCGGCTGCGACTGCTCGGCAGTGTCGGCGAGCCGATCAACCCCGAGGCCTGGATGTGGTACCACCGCGTGATTGGTCAGGGGCGCTGCCCGATCGTCGACACTTGGTGGCAGACGGAGACTGGCGCGATCATGATCGCGCCGCTGCCGGGTGCCGTGGCCACCAAGCCCGGCTCCTGCACGCTGCCGCTCCCGGGCGTCGATGCTGCCATCGTCAACGAACAGGGCGATGAGATCACCTCGCCGGATGCAGGCGGCTATCTGGTGATCCGCAAACCCTGGCCATCGATGCTGCGCACGATCTGGCGCAACAACGATCGCTATCTGGCTGCCTACTGGGAGCGCTTCAATAACCGCTATTACGTCGCCGGCGACAGTGCACACCGGGACAAGGACGGCTATTACTGGATCATGGGTCGTACCGACGACGTGCTGAAGGTGTCGGGTCACCGGCTCGGGACGATGGAGATCGAGTCCGCGCTGGTGGCGCATCCGCGGGTTGCGGAAGCAGCGGTGGTCAGCAGGCAGCACGACATCAAGGGCGAATCGGTCTTTGCCTATGTGGTCTGCAAGGGTGCACGGCCGACTGGCGACACCACGGCGCTGGTGAAGGAGCTCCGTGACTGGGTTGGCGAGCAGCTCGGCCCCATCGCCAAGCCCGATGACATTCGCTTCACCGACAACCTGCCAAAGACGCGCTCGGGAAAAATCATGCGGCGCCTGCTGCGTGCGGTGGCGCGCGGCGAACCGATCACGCAGGACATTTCGACACTGGATAATCCAGCCATCGTCGAACAGCTGCGCGGTCAGGGCTGAACGGCGCAGCGCGGTTCATTCGGGTCGGTGGTCGCCTCTGACGCGGCCGCGACATTCGCCGAAGCCGATGCCCACGAAACCGTCGCGCTCGCAGCGGCCGCGCAGGATCAGTTCGTCGCCATCCTCGAGCCAGGTGCGCTGTTCGCCACTGACCAGTTGCAGCGGCTCGATCCCGCGGCGTGTCAGTTCCAGCAGGCAACCCGACTCCGAATCATCCACGCCCGAGACCGTGCCGGTGGCCACCAGATCGCCGGGCCGCAGCGCGCAGCCATTGACCGTGTGGTGCGCGACCATTTGCGCCGGTGTCCAGTAAAGGCTGGCCAGTGAGCTGCGGGCGATCAGTTGCGGCTCATGACCGGCATTCGCCATGGCCGGTGTACTGAGGAAGGTCTCGATCTCGATGTCGAATGCACCCTGTCTCTGGTCGTTGGCGTCGTGCAGGTAATCGAGCGGTTGCGGATCGCCTGCGGTGCGTTCGGCGGCCTGGGTGCGAAATGGCGCCAGCGCGTCGGACGATACGATCCAGGGCGAGACGCTGGTCAGGAAATTCTTGCTAGCGAAGGAGCCGAGCGGCGGTGCCTCCCAGCGCTGCAGGTCGCGCGCCGACCAGTCATTGACCAGGCACATGCCAGCGATGCGATCGGCTGCGCGGGGAACGGTCTCTGCCTCGCCGATGCGGTTTTCGCCGCCGATCCAAAGTCCGACCTCGGCCTCGTAGTCCAGCGCCTCGCTGTGGGAAAATTCCGGCTGCCGCGAACCGAGGCGCATGAACTGTCCGCGCGGTCGCCGCACTTCGGTGCCGGAGATCTGCACCGTCGATGCGCGGCCGTGGAAGGCCACCGGCATGAAGCGGAAGTTGGCGCCGACCGGAGTGCGAGGATAGGCGGTGAGACAGACGCGCTCGACATGATGCATCGATGCGACGAAGTCGGTGTAGTCGCCGACCCTGGCCGGCAGCATCAGCGTGCAGTCGCGTGCCGGGTAAAGCAGCCTCTGCGAGGCGCGCAGTACGCGGCTGCGTCCGCTGCCACCGTGCGCCAGCAACTCAGAGAGCTGCAGTCGCAGTGCGCGCCGGTAGCGTGCGGCAAGAGCAAGATATTTGTTCAGCGCGTGGCCGCAGGCGGCCTGCGCAGCGTGTTCGGCGTCGTCGCTGAACAGTCCGCAGTCGAGGGTGGCGCACAGGTCGAAGATCTCGTCGCCGATCGCGATGCCTGCGCGCGGCGCGGCGTCAAAGGGTGCGAACACTCCGATCGGCAGGTTCTGGATCGGGAAATCGGCGTGATCATTGGCGGACTCGACCCAGCTGCGTCGCGAGAGGTCGTGTGTTTCGTCAAGCATTGAAACAGTGCTGTCCATGCTTTGTCGCCGACCCGCGCCCATGAGCGGGAACAGGATCCTTTTGCCGAAATACCCGGGAGACGGATTATGCAGAGGCGATCCGTGCAGTACGCGGAGCTGTTAACAATACGCCGGCACGCGCGTCGCACCCATGAGCGCGCTGCTTATGTCCAGTGGCCCGCTCAACACCACGTCGATGACGCGATGTGCGCTAGCCCGGATCGCTGTCCGGCAGCAGGAGGATGAGCGTTCCTTCGGGTGCACGCAGTTGCGCGCCGCGCACTGCCGGCAGTCCCGGGGGTGACCAGGGCGCGACCGGCAGATCCAGCGAGCGCAGCGCGGCGATTCGCTGCGGTAGATCTGCTGCGGTGTAGATCAGCGCAGGCTCGGCCAGATGAGTGGGACGGTGCAGCGCCAGGTTCAGTCCGTCACCGGCGAGCGGCCGGTGCGGCCAAGGCAGCTCCTGTCCGCCGAAGGCGACCAGACCGGCGCGCTCCCAGTAGCCAGCGCCTGCATCCATGTCAGCTGTCGGCAGACTCCACCCCAGCAACGTGCCGCACAACGATGAGTCGGCGCGGATGTCGGCGGGCGAATAGGTGCGCGCCTCAAGCAGTGCCACGTCGTGCCGCTCCGGCGCTTGCAGCGACAGATGGTGAAAGCGGTCCTCGGCCAGTTGTGCGTCCAGCGGCACAAACCCTGCTGCACTCAGCGTTGACTGATGCCGCGCCAGCTCCGCGTGCACGAAGCACAGTGCTGCCGACGGCGCGACGCGCTGGTGCAGCCCGATGATGAACTGGCCGTCGCCGAGCGCGCAGTAGGGATGCTGCCAGCTGTCGGTGCAGGAGAGCTGGCGGTAACCGAGTTGCTCGTAGAAGCGCAGGCTCGCGACGATGTCAGGTGTCGCCAGAGCAAGTTCCAGGAACGACCCGAACACGCGCGTGCCGGAACGTCAGGACTTCGATCGCAACAGCTGTGCCAGGGCCGCAGCGTGGTCGGGCCGCGCGTTCAGCGCGGGGATGTAGTCGTAATGAGTGCCGCCGGCATGCTCGAAAATCTCGCGTCCGCCGATGGCGATCTCCTCGAGGGTCTCCAGGCAATCGACGGCAAAACCCGGGCACATCACCACCACCCGTCGCGTGCCACCCTTGGCCAGTTCCTCGAGCTGCGTGTCGGTCGCCGGTCCCAGCCATTTCTGCGCGCCAAAGCGCGACTGGAAGCTGAGAGACCACTCTGTCGACGTCAGGCCCAGTTCGGCAGCGAGCAGTGCGGCGGTGACGCGGCACTGGCGCTCGTAGTCGTCGCCCTTGCGAACCAGCACCTGCGGAATGCCATGGAATGAAAGCAGCAGGTGCGACTCGCGTCCCTGCTGCTGCCAGTATTCGCGCACGCTTGCGGCAAGCGCGCCGATGTAGCGCGGATCGTCGTGGTAGTCGCCGATCAGCCGCAGTTCCGGCAGTGCGCGCCAGCGGCGCGTTGTGCTGCCGACCTGGTCGTACACCGCACCGGTTGTCGCGCCGCTGCACTGTGGATACATGGGCAGCACGATCAGGCGCCGTGCGCCGGCTGCGCGCATCGCTTCCAGCTGTGCCGGCACGTTGGGCTCGGCATAGAGATAGGCCACTTCCACGCGCCAGGCATCCGGCTCGGCACGCTGCAGTTCTGCCTGCAGTGCGTCGCGCAGCTGCATCCCGTAAACGGCCAGAGGCGAACCGCCTTCGGTCCAGATCCGTGCGTAGTTGCGCGCACTGCGCGGACCGCGCAGCGGCAGGATCACGCCATTGAGCAGCGGCAGCCAGAACAGGTGCGGCAGTTCGACGACGCGCTGATCGGACAGGAAACGGCGCAGGAAGCGGCGTACCTCGGGTGCGCGTGGCGCCGTCGGCGTCCCGGTGTTGACCAGCAGTACGCCTGTCAGCGGCTTGTTCATGTCTTTTGCTCCCGGAGGAATTCCAGCGTGCGTTCAAAGGCCAGCTGCGCGCATGCGGCGTCGTAGCTGGGTCGCATGTTGCAGTTGAATCCGTGGCCGGCAGGGTAGATGTGGAAGATGCCCTGCGGAAACAGTGCGCGTGCTTTCTCCACATCCGCCAGCGGGATGCCCGCGTCGTGCTCGCCAAAGTGCAGCATCATCGGCACGGCCGGAACACCGTCGAGGTTTTCGCCGATGCGGCTGGCGTAATAGCCCACGGCAGCCTGAACCGGCAGCGTGCGCGCACCGACCCAGGCCAGCGTGCCGCCCCAGCAATAGCCGATCAGCGCCACGCGCCCGGCGTGCTTCACGACATTGATCGCGGCAGCGATGTCCCTGAGCGCATCGTCGCGACGGACCTGCAGCATGTAGCCGCGCGCGCGTTCTACGTCGGCGGCCGAATAGCCGGTGGTGATGTTGCGGCCGATGCGATCGTACAGCGCCGGGGCGATGGCGACGAAGCCGGCCGCTGCGTACTGGTCGACGATGCTGCGGATGTGCTCATTGAGGCCGAAGATCTCCTGGAGGATCACCACGGCGCCATGCGCATGACCTTCCGGCGCCGCCAGATAGGCGTTGAAGGTGTGCCCGTCGCGGGCCATCAGCGTCTGCCAGTCGCCCACGGCGTGCCATCCGTCCCGATGTCAGCCTACGTAGGCGTCGGCTTCGATCTCGACCAGCATCTCGGGCGAGATCAGCGCCTTGACCTCGACCATGGCCATGGCCGGGCGGATGTCCTTGAAGAATTCGCCGTGCGCGCGGCCGATCTTTTCCCATTCGGCGATGTTCGTGACGAACACGCGCGTGCGCACCACGTGCGCCATGGTGGCGCCGGCGCGTTGCAGGGCAGCTTCGATGTTGGCCAGCGCCTGCTTGGTCTGCGTGTAGGCGTCACCGGTGACCTTGCCGTCGGCACCCGAGCCGGTGGTGCCGGAGACATGGATGTAGGGTCCCACGACCACGGCGCGCGAATAGCCCAGGATGGGCTCCCAGGTGGAACCGCTGGAAATGTTCATACGAGACATCGATCAAGCCCTCTCAAGAATTGCACTTACACCCATGCCGCCGGCGGTGCAGACCGACGCCAGTCCGCGCTTTGCGGACGAATCTTCTGCCAGAATCTTTGCCAGGCTTGCCAGGATGCGCGCGCCGGTGGCTGCGAACGGATGACCGATCGCGACGCTGCCGCCCTTGACGTTGAGCCGCGTCAGGTCGATGGTCCCCAGCGGCTGCTGCAGACCCAGTCGTTCCCTGCAGAATTCCGGCGATTCCCACGCGCGCAGCGTGCACAGCGGCACGGCAGCGAAGGCCTCATGGATTTCATAGTAGTCGAAGTCCTGCAGTGCGAGGCCGGTATCGCGCAGCATCGCCGCGACGGCATAGGCCGGCGCCATCAGCAGCCCCTCGGCGCCGGACGCGAAGTCCACTGCCCAGGTCTTGCCGGCCCGCAGCCAGGCCAGGACCGGCAGGTTTCGCGCCCGTGCCCATTCCTCCGAGGCCAGCAGCAAGGCGCTGGCACCATCGGTCAGCGGAGTGCTGTTGCCCGCGGACAGCGTGCCGGTGCCGCGGGTGTCGAACACCGGACGCAACGTGGCCAGCTTTTCCATCGTGGTATCGGCACGGACGTTGTTGTCGCGCTTCAGGCCGGCGAAGGGCACGACCAGGTCGTCGTAGAAGCCATCGCTCCAGGCCTTGGCCGCCTTCACGTGGCTCTGGTACGCCAACCGATCCTGTTCCTCGCGCGGAATCTTCCAGGTCTTGACCATCAGCTCGCAGCTCTGGCCCATCGAAAGACCGGTACGCGGCTCCACCACTCCCGGCAACACCGGCTTGAAATCGCGCGGCCGCAACTTGAGGAAAGGCGCGAGGCGCTGGCCGAGGCTGCGGGCGCGATGGCTCTGCAGCAGGATCTGCTGGTAGGAATCCGGATAGACCACCGGCGGATCGCTGATGCACTCGACGCCGGCGGCGATGCCGGCATCGATCTGCCCGAGCGCGATCTTGTTGGCGATCAGCAGCGCCGCTTCGAGGCTGGTGCCGCAGGCGCGCTGCAGGTCCAGTCCGGGGGTCTGCGGATCGAGTCCGACGGACAGCAGCGATTCACGCGTCAGGTTGAAGTCGCGCGAGTGCTTGAGCACCGCGCCGCCGATCACGTCGCCGAGCCGCTGGCCCTGCAGCTGGAAGCGTTCGACCACTCCGCGCAGCGCCGCCGTCAGCAAGGCCTGGTTGCTGGCCCCGGCATAGGCGCCGTAGGAGCGTGCGAAGGGGGTGCGACTGCCGCCGATGACGGCAACCCGCCGGGGTGCGTTTCCGATCAGCATGTGTCCTCCATGGGCCGCAGTGGCTCGCGGCCCCGTCGCCGGTCCCCCAAGGATGCCATGAGCTCATGCCCCGGTCACGGATGATTGCCGCTGCGGCCCGGTTGCGCGCAAACTGCGCCGCCCGGTCGTGGCTGGAGTTGAAGCGGATACCTATGGCAGGCGGAGCAATCGATCGCGTGTTCGAGCGGCGCCTGGCTGCGCTGGTCAATGCGCGCGTGCCGGACGCGCTGCGCGGCGGTCTGCGTGGTCTGGAGAAGGAGTCACTGCGTGTCACGCCGCAGGGACGCATTGCCCGTTCGCCCCATCCCGAGGCGATCGGCTCGGCGCTGTGTCATCCGCACATCACCACCGACTACTCCGAGTCGCTGCTGGAACTGGTCACTTCCGCGGTGAGCGACAACGACACGCTGCTGCGTGAGTTGCGGACGCTGCAGTCCTTTGTATACAGCCACCTTGGGGACGAGCTGCTGTGGGCCGCTTCCATGCCTTGTGAGCTGGCCGGCGACGCCGATGTGCCGATCGCCCACTACGGCCGGTCGCACGAAGGGCATTTCAAGGAGGTTTACCGGCGCGGGCTGCTCAACCGCTACGGCGGCATGATGCAGGCGATCGCCGGCGTACATTTCAACTATTCGCTGCCCGCGACATTCTGGCCGCTGTGGGCAGAGGTGCGCGAGCAGCGCGTGGCGGACCGCGCTTTCGTGTCTGCCTCTTACATGGACCTGCTGCGCAACTTCCGTCGCCATGGCTGGCTGGTCAGCTGGCTGTTCGGTGCTTCGCCTGCGCTGTGCCGTTCATTCACCGCCGAATCAGCGGGGCTGCGGCCCCATGCGGCGCGCACGCTCTATGGTCCCGAGAGCACGTCCCTGCGCATGAGCGACCTGGGCTACCGCAATCGCAATCAGGCTGCGGTGCAGGTGTCGGTCAATTCACTCGACGGCTATCTTCGCGACCTGCTGAGTGCCGTGCACACGCCGCATCCGCCGTTCGAGCGCATCGGCGTCAAGGTGGACGGCGAGTACCGGCAACTGAGCGCCAACATCCTGCAGATCGAGAACGAGTATTACAGTTCGATCCGCCCCAAGTGCGTGCCGCGCAGCGGCGAGCTCACGGCACACGCCCTGCTGCGCGGAGGAGTCGAGTACGTCGAGGTGCGCGCGCTGGACCTGGACATGCAGGCACCCGACAGTGTGACGGTGGAGCAGCTGGACTTCATGGAAGCCCTGATGATCCTGCTGTTGCTCAAGGACAGCGCGCTTCTGGGCAACGACGAGCAGGAAGCGCTCGATGCGAACCAGCTGCGTGTCTGTCGCGAGGGGCGGGCTGCAGGGCTGCTGTTGCAGCGGGCCGGCCGGGCAGTGCCGCTGCGGGAGTGGATCGCGGGCCTGTTCGAGGAACTGACTGGCGTCTGCGAGCTGCTGGATGCCGGCAACCCGACGCCTCGCTACAGTCGTGCGCTGCAGGCCCAGCGCGACAAGCTCGCGCAGCCGCAGCTGCTGCCGGCAGCACAGCTGCAGCGGCAGCTGCTGGAGCATGACGAGGAATTCTCAGACCAGGCCTTGCGATTGTCTCGGCAACATCGCCAGACGTTGCTGGCGACGCCGCCGGAGCCGGCGCTCCTGGCGCAGCTGCAGGAACAGGCGCGCGAATCCGTCGAGCAGCAGCGGCGCATGGACCGCACTGTCAGCGGGGACTTTGGCGACTACCTCAGGCAGCGGCTGGCCGCGCCTGGATCGGCCTGAACTCCGTCGCTTTTCTCAGAAGAGTTCGAGGCGCAGCCCCAGCTGCAGTTGCCGCTCGACCGCCTGGAGCGGTTCGGCCACCGCACTGCGCCGAGCCAGTGCGCTGCTGACCTGCAGCCATTCACCGATCAATGTCAGTTGCGGGTTGATCGAGTACAACCAAGCCGCCGTCAACGCGTGGCCGCGATCGCTGTCGCAAATGGCGCGACGGAAAATGTCCTGGCGCATGTCAAAGTCGTCATAGCGCGCGGTCAACCGCTGCGAACCGTGCTGCCAACTGAGCATTGCGAAGCTGGCATCGAATTTCCAGCGATTGGGCACCGATCCAGCCGGCAGTTTGTAGCTGAACTGGGTAGAGCCGGCCAGGCGCTGTGCGATCAATGTCCAGTGATCGTCCGGCGTCCAGCGTGCACCGATGCTGTCGAAGACGGTCAGCCAGCCACCATCGGCAATCGCGGGTGCATAGGTTGTCGGATCCGCACGATTGTCGTAATGCATGGCCCGCAGTTCCACCAGGCCGCGGTAGTTGGCGGACAGTCCGCCGTACCAGCCTGGCCGGTGGTCCAGATCGCGATAGAACAGTGTTCGGCTGTTGGTGACGCCGGTGCCGACCTGCCCGGTGCCCAGCTTGCCGAACAGTGTGGTCTGGCGGTCGTGCAGTGCCCAGCCGCGTCTGGCGATCACTACGCCGGCCGGATCGTTCCAGCCGAATACCGCGCCGGTGACACCGAGGTTCCAGCTGCTGCCATCGGCCTGACGCAGCAGGTCGCCGTTGTATTCCACGCCAATGGTGCGCAGCTCCTCGCCGATCCAGGTGTTGATGGCCGAGGCGGACAGGGAATAGGGCGTGCGCCAGCCGCGCATGCGGTGTTCCATCGAAATCGCGGGATAGAACGCACCGGCCTTGAGCTCGTTGCGCCAGCGGCCTTGCGGCACTGGCCGCCACGCCACGGCCAGTTCAGTCAGGTCGACGGGATGAACGTCGTGGTCGCCGTAGGCAAAGGCCTCCGCAGTGACGCGTACTGTCGGGGCGAGATCGCCACGCCAGCCAAGTCGCACGCTGCCGAGTCGCA
>Ga0114969_10003826_pt1 | contig 12027 bp, 10 predicted proteins | sample M_130807_MF_Meta_FD_87316 | JGI IMG/M metagenome (GOLD analysis project Ga0114969, IMG submission 87316) | Freshwater microbial communities from Lake Montjoie, Canada to study carbon cycling - M_130807_MF_MetaG | ecosystem: Environmental > Aquatic > Freshwater > Lake | place: Lake Montjoie...
CCGTACGACTTGGTGAGGCTGCTCGTCGAAATCAGGCGAGTGCTGACACTGGCAGCGCGTGGAAACCGATCCGGATCTGGCTGCAACAGCCGCGAGATGTCGAGGTAGGCCTCGTCGATCAACACAGGCACGCCCGTCTCGGCCGAGAAGGCATCGAGTGATTCAAGCGTCGCGCGATCGAGCGGCGTTCCCGTCGGGTTGTGTGGTGAGGTGATGATGACGAGCCGCGTGCGCGGCGTCAGCGCACGGCGCATCGCGTCGATGTCGATGGCAAAGAGATTCTCGGCCTGTCGTTCGAAGTGCTGCACGGTGGCACCGAGCAGCGTGCACGCGCCGGCGAGCGGGTCGTAGCCCGGCCGTTCCATGAGCACCGCGTCGCCCGCGCGTACGTGCGCGGCGATGACCAGAAAGTTCGATCCCGAGCAGCCGATCGAATGCACGACGCGGTCGGGCGAGACGCCGTAGTGGAGCCCGATCGCGTCTGTCAACGGGGCGTAGCCCTCGTCATTGATCGCCGTGAGCTCCACCGCTTCGCGTGCGCCCGGCAGCTCGTCCATCGAGCAGGCGAGCATGTTGCTCGCCGCCAGGTCGAACTCGGTCACCGGGCGGGTCTTCGCCCAATACATGTAGGGGGCCAGGACCTCAGCCACGCGTCACCACCTTCTGACTCGTCGTCCGTTTAAAGATGAAGTAGACCGGAATCCCGAGCGCCAGCAGTCCGGCGCCGGCCGCGGCGCGCAGCGGCGCCTCGAGCACGACGCTGTAGACCACAGCGAGCGCGATCAACACAAACGTCGCGGGCAGCCATGGATAGCCTGGCGTCTTGAAGCCGTCGGGCGTCCCCATCGACCGTCGCAACAGAAAGAGTCCCGCGACGGTGAGCCCAAAGAAGATCCAGTCGGCAAAGACGACCGTGTTGAGCAGGTCGCCGTACTTGCCGGTGAGCACGAGCACGATGGCCCAGAACGATTGCAGGACGATCGCCGATCCGGGCGTCTGGAACGTCGGGTGGAGCTTCGCGAGTGACGGAAAGAACGCGCCGTCGTTGGCCATCGCGTAGTACACACGTGTCGGCGCGAGGATCGCCAGATCGAGAAAACCAAATGTCGAGATGGCGATGGCGGCCGCCACGAATCGCGCGCCGCCCGCACCGAGCCAGCGCGCCGCGGCGTCAGCTGCCGGCGTTTCCGTCCCGGCCAGCCCAGGCAGACCGAGCGTGCGCAGATAGGCGACGTTCGCCGCGAGATACACGACAACAACGATGGCCGTGCCGATGATCAATGCGCGCGGCAATTGACGCTGGGGATCGCGCATCTCTTCGGCGACGTAGTTCGCGTTCTGCCATCCGCCGTACGCAAACAGGATAGGAATCAGCGCGGCGCCAAAGGCGAGGGCGCCAGACGGCGTGTCGTCGAGGCGGCCAACAGACATCCACGCGGGCGCGGCCGGTCCCCAGAGCGCGAGCAGGATGATGATGGCGAGTGCGCCCATCTTGAGCATCACGAACACGTTGAGCACGCGGCTCCCCGGCGTGACGCCGACGTAATTGATCGCCGACAGCAGCACGATCGCCGCGATGGCCACGATCGTCACGGCCGCATCGGGCTGGCCGGCCAGGCGGAGTGCGTACTGCGCGAAGGCGATCGCGACTGCGGCCATCGCGCCCGTTTCGATCATGAAGATGAGTGCCCAGCCGTAGAGGAAGCCGACGAGCGGGTGCCACGCGCGCGAGAGATAGACATACTGTCCCCCCGCCTGCGGCATCCGCTGCCCGAGCTCCGCATACGCGAACGCGCCGGCCAGCGCGATTGCGCCACCGGCCGCCCAGGCCGCCAGTACCAGCAGGGGTGTGTCGAGCGCGCGGGCGACAAGATACGGGTTGATGAAGATGCCGGATCCGATGATGCCGCCGATCACCACCATGGTGGCGTCGAACGGGCCGAGTGCGCGTTTGAATGACACGGCAAGAGCATAATGCCGGAAAGCACTTGACTTGATGTGGTATCTGGCGGCCTCGGTTGGCGTGGCCGCAGAGTCGACCACGTCAAGTCAAGTGACTTTCCGTATAGTGTGAAGATGGCCCGTGGGTTCGAAAGCAAGCAGGTGGAATCGCAACAGCAGGACCGCCAGGCGCGACAGTCGAATGCGCAGCCCGAGGTTGGGGATCCTGTGGCCGCCGCCGCTCGTCGAACCTTAGAGTTGGCCCTGATGCGCGCACATGACGATCTGAAGAAGGCGCGGACGCCGGCCCACCGCGCGATGCTCGAGCAGGCGATTGCCGCCCTCACTGCGCAATTGGAGCAGTCATGATGTGGACTCGATCTGCCGCGGTCGCCGCCAGTCTGCTGGCCCTGACCGTGTCCACCGCCTGCGGATGGTCTGCAAAGCCCGCCGATGCCAAGGCCACCACCGCCACCGAAAAGAAGGGCCTCCCGCCGCTCGACACCGAACCGCCGGCGCGCTTCAAGGTCGTTGCGCTCGGTGACAGCATCACGGCCGGCCTCGGCGTCTTTCAGGTCGAGGCCTATCCGGCCCTGCTCCAGGCCAAACTCGACGCGGAGGGCTACCAGTTCGAAGTCGTGAACGCCGGCGAGTCTGGCGACACGTCGGCCACGGCGCTCCGCCGGTTCGACTGGGTGCTCGACATCAACGTCAAGATCCTGATCGTCGCGGTCGGCGGCAACGACGCCCTTCGCGGAATCGCGCCGAAAGCGATGCGCGACAACATCGCCGCCATCATCGACAAAGCCTCGGCCAAGGGTGTTGATGTGCTGCTCGCCGGCATGCAGGCGCCGCCCAATCTTGGCCAGGACTACGCCACGGCCTTCCGCGCCGTCTTCACCTCGCTACAACGCGACTATCCCGGCATCAAGCTGATGCCGTTCCTCCTCGAAGGCGTGGCCGGCGATCCGAATCTTAATCAAGCCGACGGCATTCATCCGACCGCGGCCGGCCAGCAGATCATCGCCACCCACCTCTACGAATTCCTCAAGCCAATGGTGGACGACGTCGTCAACCGCGGGCCGATCGGGCAGTAAATGATCCAACTCGTTGACGTCTCTCGCACCGTCACCAGCGGTGCGGGCCAGCTCACGATTCTGAAACCCACGACCCTGGCGATCGCGCGCGGCCAGTCAGTCGCCATCACCGGCGCGTCCGGCAGCGGCAAGTCCACGCTGCTCGGGTTGGTCGCCGGCCTCGACTCGCCGACGGCCGGGCGCATCCTTCTCGACGGTGAAGACATCACCGCGCTCGATGAAGACCGACTCGCGCGTCTTCGCGGCGCCAAGGTCGGCATCGTCTTTCAGTTCTTTCATCTGATTCCGTCGCTGACCGCGCTCGAGAACGTGATGGTGCCGATGGAGATCGCCGGCCGCACCGATGCGCGCGCACGCGCCCAGGCACTTGTCGATGAAGTCGGCCTCAACGGTCGCGGCCATCACTACCCATCGCAACTCTCGGGTGGCGAGCAGCAGCGCGTGGCACTGGCGCGCGCGCTGGCGAATGATCCGCCCATCCTCCTCGCCGATGAGCCGACCGGCAATCTCGACAGCGCGACGGGGCAGCAGGTGATCGACCTGCTGCTCGACGTGAATCAACGACATGGCCGTACGCTCGTGCTCGTTACGCACGACCTCGAATTGGCCGCGCGCGCCGATCGCGTCATTCGTCTCAGAGACGGGTACGTCGTCAGCGACGTCGTGCGGACCGAGGCGCGCTGACCATGGCGTTTGTCCTCCGCATGGCGTGGCGCGAGATGCGCTCGTCATGGCTGCGACTCGTGTTCTTCTTCCTCTGCGTCGCCATCGGTGTGGCGGCGATCATCGCCTTGCGCAGTGTCATTCAGAACGTGCGCGACACCATGACGCGCGAAGCGCGGAGCCTGATCGGCGCCGATCTGGTCGTGCAGTCGCCCCGCGCGCTGGATGCGGCGTCGCTCGCGGCCATTGAGGCCACCCTGAAGCAGGCGCCCGTCACCGCGCGTGCGAACGTCATTCAGACGATGACGATGATGCGGCCGGCCGAGGGCGTCGGTCTGCAGACGGCGCGGATGGCCGAGCTGCGCGGCGTCGACGAGCGGTATCCGTTCTACGGCACGTTGACGCTCGAGAGCGGCCGGGTCTATTCGCACGCCCTGCTCGAGAGTCGCGGCGTCATCGTGCAACCCGATGTGCTCGCGCAACTGGGCGTGAAGGTGGGCGACACGCTGATCCTGGCCGGCACGCCGTTCGTCATCCGCGACGTGCTCCTGAGCGAGAAAGTGCAACGCAGTGGTGGCGTCGCGTTCGGCCCGCGGGTCTACATCGATCTGGCGGCACTCCGTGCGCTGCCGGTGCTGGGTTTCGGCAGCCGCGCGACCCATCAACTGCTCATCAAGATGGACGATGTCGCGATCGACGCCACGACGACGGAGTTGCGCCGCCAGTTTCAGCGATCGACGACCAACGTGCAGTCATGGCGCACGCTGCAGGATCGGCTCGGCAAGGCGCTCTCTGTTGGTGAGAACTATCTGAGCCTGGTGGGATTTGCCATCGTCGTGCTGGGCGGCATCGGCGTGTGGAGTGTCACGCGCGTGTTCGTGCAGCAGAAGATGAAGTCCATTGCCGTGCTCAAGTGCGTGGGCGCGTCATCGCGACAGGTGCTGGGGACCTATGTGCTGCAGATTCTTGTGCTGGGCGCGACCGGGTGCGCGATGGGCGCCGCGATCAGCGCAGCGGCGCTCGCGGCGGTGCCGGCGTCCGTGTTGACGGCGCTCAGTGTGGAGTCGGTCCACGTGACGTGGTCGGCCGCTCTGCAGGGCAGCGCGGTCGGGTTGTTGGTGGCGCTGTTGTTTGCCCTCGTGCCACTGATGGAGATTCGGCGTGTGAAGCCATTGCTGTTGATGCGCGCCGATACCGCGACCACCGCGCGCGCACGTGACTGGCGATCGGTGGGCGTGGCGGTGCTGATCGCGCTCGCGCTCGCGGCGGTCGCCGTGTGGCAGGCCGGATCGTTGAAGGCGGGTGTGTATGTGTCGGCCGGTCTTGGCGGTGTGGCGCTCGTGCTGCATCTGGCGAGCCTGGGCCTCGTGCGCGGCGTCATGCCACTCACGCGATCCACACGATTCTCGGTGCGTCACGCGATGATCAGTCTCGGACGGCCGGGCAATCAGACGCGCGTGATTCTCATGGCCGTGGGCCTCGGCGCATTCTTTATCCTCGCGATTCGCGTGGTGCAATCGAATCTGCTCGCTGATTTCTCGGTGGAATCCAGCCGCAATTCGCCGGATGTGGTGCTCATCGACGTGCAGTCGGATCAAATTCACGCCGTCACGGCTCTGGTGCGCAAGTACGCGACCGAGGCTCCACGGATGATTCCGATGATGCGCGGCCGCATCGTGGGGGTCTCGGGTCGGCGCGTGCAGCTGAACACCACGATTGACGTGCGCGAGAAGGGCAATCTCGGAAGGGAATACGGTCTCACGTATCGCAATGCTCTTGAGGAGAACGAGAAGATCACGGCGGGCACGTTCTGGCACGATCCGCTGCCGGAGGGCGGCACGGCCGATGGCCTCGATGCGGAAGTGTCGATTGAGCAGAGCCTGCATGACCAGCAGGATCTCGATGTCGGCGATGAGATTCGATTTGATCTGGCCGGGCGGGTCATCCGCGCCCGCGTGACGAGCATTCGCAAGGTGACGTGGGACAACACCCAGAATGGCGGATTCATGTTCGTGTTCCGCCCGGGGCCGATCGAACGCGCGCCGCACATGTTCCTCGGTTTCGTGCTGGGCGTTGACGATGTGACGCGGCGCTCCGGATTGCAGCGCGAACTCTCGATGACGTTTCCCAACGTCTCGGCGATTGACGTGCGCGATGTGCTGAAGTCGATTCAGGAGGTGTTGGGCAATGTCACGCTCGGCGTCACGATCGTCGGCAGTGTCATGCTGTTCAGCGGCGTGCTGATCCTGATCGGCGCCGTGGCGATGACCAAGTTCCAGCGTGTGTATGAGGCCGCCATCTACCGCACACTGGGCGCGGGGACGTGGCGGCTCGCCTCGATGGTGGCGATTGAATACGGCGCCCTCGGGGCGTTGGCCGGGCTGCTCGGCGCCGGAGGTGCGGCGGCGCTGTCGTATGCCGTCAGCCGCGAACTGCTCGACATCCCGTGGCATCCAGCCCCCGCCATTCTGGTGTCGGGTGTGGTCGGCACGACGCTGCTTGTCGCCGTGGTCGGCCTGGTGGCCAGCCTGGACGTCCTGGTCCGCAAGCCGCTGGGCACACTCCGGGCCGAGTAGCGGTTATTGCTCCCCGGAGACAGGTGAGACTAAAATCATTGGATACCGTGGCTGCCGCACCCCTCTCCGAAGACACACTCGCGCATCTGAAGGATCTCCTGCTTCGCAAGCGGACCGAACTGCTCGCGACGTCGACTGGCGCCCGGGCGATTCCGGCCTCGGCGGACGTCAACAGCCGACAGGGCGACATGGCAGATCAGGCGAGCGGGACCAACGAAGTTGAGATCCAGCTCAAGCTGAAGCAAACCGACGCCAAGATCCTGCAGGCCATCGAAGAGGCGCTCTACCGTCTGGAAAAGGGCGTCTACGGTTTGTGCCGCGACTGCGGCGACCCGATCGCATCGGCCCGACTTGAAGCGATTCCGTGGACGCGAGTCTGCATTAGCTGCAAGCAGAAACAGAACGCGTAACGCACAGGAGCCTTCCGGTGAAAGCTGACGACCTCGCACTGCTCCGTGAACTGCATCGCGACAAGATGACGCAGTATCTTCGCCACATCGCGGTGGCTGCGTTGATTACCGATTACGAATTCAACAACGCCTACCAATACGTGATCAACCGGGAAGACACGCACCTGCGGTGGCTCGAGTCGGCGATCACCGAATTTGGCGGCACGCCCGAGACGGTGGCCACCCCCACGGTGACCGCCGCCGCCGGCAAGAAGAACGACATGTTTCTGCCGCTCGTCGCCGTTGATGCCGAGCAGGCGGGCGCGCTCGTCGCCAAGTGGAAGCCCCGCGCGGCGGATATCCGCAGCGACCGTCATCGCAAGCTCGTGGGCGTGATTGTCGGCGAGACGTCTGAGGGCCAGCGCTTCTTCGATCAGGTCGGTCAGGGGCAGGACGACTTGCTTGGCCGTCGCACGAACGGCGCGATCACCGGCGACGGTGTCATGCCGGTCCGGTGGGTCGAGTAGTCACCACCGTGGCCATCGCGCTCGGCGCCAATCTTGGCGATCGACGCGCACACCTCCAGTATGCGGTCGAACGTCTTCGCGCGCTGCTCGATCGCATGCGTGTGTCAACCTTCATCGATTCCGCACCCGTCGATGTGGATGAGCCTCAACCGACCTACCTCAACGGCGTTGTCGTCGGCGAGACGACACTCACCGCGCGCGAACTCCTCGACGCGCTCCTGGCCATCGAGCGCGAGCAGGGCCGTACGCGAGAAACACTGCGGGCACCGCGAACGCTCGATCTGGACGTGATTCTCTACGGCACCGCCGTCATCAACGAACCGGGTCTCGAGGTGCCGCATCCGCGGTTCCGCCAGCGGCGTTTCGTGGTGGATCCGCTCAAAGAGATCGCCCCTGACCTGATCGATCCCGTCACCGGCAAGCGCATCGCCGACCTCGCCTAACGCGCAACGGCCTCCATGAAGGCCAGCAGTGCGTCCGAGTAGAACCGTACGCGTAGTGGCCCAGCCCCGGCCGGATCTCCAGCGCGGCCACACCGCCCATGCGTGCGTACTCGTCCACCAGATTCACCGAGTTGGCGTTGACGTCGACGACTTTGTCGATGTCGCCCGCGAAGTGATAAATCCTGACGCCCGCCTGCGCCAACGGCCGCAGATTGCTGATGGGGTTGAACTCCAGAAGTCGCGCGGTGAGCTCACCGAGCGTGAGTCCGTATCCCACGCCCACAGAGGGCAGCGTCAACACGGCCGGCAAGCCGGGCCATGAGCGCAGGTCGGTCGCCGGGTAGATGCCGCCGATGCGATCCACCTCGGATGGATGGCGAAACGCCCACGCATACGCCATCAGCCCGCCATTGCTCTGCGCGAGAAATCGCACCCGGCTGCTGTGACTCGTCGCGACCATCTGCAGATAGAAGTCGTCGAACATCGCCACGCCAGGCAGGCTCCCGCACGATGTGCCGATCTCGATCCCGGCCACCGCGAAGCCCTGGTCGAGAAAGTGCGTGATGTACTGCATGTCGGTTTCGTTGTTGACCATGTTGGATGGCGCGAGCCAGATCCAGGCACGATCAGACCGTGGCGACGCCGGTTCCAACACATAGGCGGCGCGACCATCCAACATGAACGATTGCGTGGCGTACGCCATGTGCGCCGCCGTCGGCGCGGGCACGGAGGCTTCGGGTGCGGTTGGCGCCGAGCCGCATGCGACCGATGCCACCATCGCGAAGAGAGCGGTGATCTGCGTGAAACGCGTGAGTACGTTCATGGATGACCTCTCGTTCACAGTAGTGGGCACCGTGCGATGCCCCCTATCCCCAATGGCACACATCGCCAGGCATGCTGGGGGGCGGCACGCTCACCGCGGGCCACCGGCTTCTACGGTCTGTCGGGTAGGAATTGCCGGGTGGCTAGAAGACGAATCGTGCCGCGACCTGAAACTGTCTCGGCGGAAATGTCGCGAGACTCTGGCCGAACGTCACGTGATCGATGAAACTGTCGGGCAGTTGGGCATTGGCGCGATTCAGCAGGTTGAAGACTTCACCGCGCAGCTCAATCCATCGTCGTCCACCGACGTCGATGCGGCGCGCGAGGAGCGCGTCGATCGATGCGTAGCCCGGCCCCGTGAGCATGTTGCGTCCCGCGTTGCCGAACGTGTAGCGGGGCGGCGTGACGAATGTCACGCCGTCATACGTCGACGTCACCTGGCCGACCGATGCCGTGCCGGCGAGAATGTTTGGCCGATCCGACGCGAACGTCGCACCGCCCGTGTTGCCTGTGTTGCTGTTGTCCGTGCTGAGCCGCGGCGTGAACGGCCGACCCGACTGCAGTGAGACCAGCGCAGAAAATTGCCACCGCCGCAGCCACCACGGCAGCGCTTCTCCCGCGGCCGTCCATGTCACCGACGCCACGAGGCGATGCCGCACATCGAAGTCGGACGGCCCCCACTCGGCTGAGAGATTGCGACTGTCCTGCGGTGTGTTGTCGTTGCCGTCACTCGCCAGAAACGCCGAGGCATCGTCCATCGAACGGCTCAGCGTGTAGGCCACGTGCGCCTCAAGCCCGTTGTGCAGACGACGGTCGAGGCTGAGCTGGAGGCCGTGATACGACGCGCGTGCGGCAGATTCCACAAGCAGGATGTCGCCAAATCGCTGCATAGGGCGGCGCGCATCGAGCGCACCCGCGCCGGGTATTGGCTGGTTCAGATTGCGTTTGCGCACGAGATTGCGGCCGATGCTCCCCACGTAGCGTGCCGTGCCGATGGTGCCGGTAAACGTGTGTTCGAAGGACGCGCTCACTTGATGTGTATACGCCGTGCGGAAGTGCGGATCGACCGTGTTCACCGACGTGAGCGGTGTGATGCCGCGGCCAGACGGAAACGGATTCTCGATGCGCAGCGGCGACGACGCGGTGGGGAAGAAGAGTTGAAGCGTGTAGTACGGCGGATTGAAATACAGCGCAGAGTTCTCGATGAGTGTCCCGGAGTCGTAGAAGATGCCGTACCCTCCGCGCACGATTGATGTGCCGCGCCCTGTCAGATCCCAGTGGATGCCCACGCGTGGCGCGATGTTGTTCGTGTCGCGCTCGAGTCCGGAGGACGCGACGCCGTTCGTGCCGACGTCGACAAGCGCCAGCGTCGTCAGGTCGAAGATGCGCATCCGATTGTCGGCGTCGGTTGGCGGCGCGTTGAATTCATAACGGAGGCCGGCCGTTGCGGTGAGGCGCGCGGTGAGGCGCCACTCATCTTGCACAAAACCATCGAGGGCCCAGGTCCGCAACGCCTGGCGATTGTTGTTGATGCCGAGCAAGCTGAACGACGGGTAGCCGAGGAGCAGGTCCGCGAAGCTGTTGCCCGTGAACGCGCCACTGAAGGACATGCGCCCGCGCGCAAACAGGTGGTTGTCGCCGTCGGATGCGAACGTTCGCAGCTCAGCGCCCGCCTTGATCTGATGCCGACCGCGCTCGATCGTCAGTGAGTCGATCAGGTGCCACGTCTTCGTGCGCCGCACCACCGGCAGATTCGCATCGTCGCCGAGCGTCTCGAGACCAGAGACGAGGATCGTGGGCAGGCCGAGGTCGAGCGCGCCGAGTGACGGTCCGCTGATCCCGAGGGCGCCAAAGCCATCGACGCCGCGCTGGCCTTGCAGGTTCTCGCGTCGCGACGTGGTGAAGCCGATGCGGATGGCATGGACGAGCCTCGGCGAGAGCGCGCCGGTGAGCGCGATGCCGACGCTGTGGCCGCGGTCGAGCGCCGCTACGCCGAAGCCTGGCAGGTTGCGACTGCGCGCCACGAATGGGTAGTCGCGATCGTCGGTCGAGAAGCTGTAGCGCAGTGACAGCCACGTGTCGCCGCGCAGGCGGTGGTCCGTCTTGGCCGCGATGCTGCCGGCGGCGCGAGTCGCGTCCGGAGATGCGAGGAAGTTGAACACCGAGTCTGACCGATTCGGCAGCGGGTAGAGCGCGGCAACAGCGCGACTCGTGGTGCTGATGCGGCCCGCGGGAATCACGTTGCCAGGGAAGGGCGCGCCGGTGAACGGGTCAATGATCATCGTGACACCACTGTCACTGAAGTCGCCACTGCGCTCCGCCACGGTCGGCACGTGCGCCCGACGCGGGTCCTCCTCATGCGCGGTGATTCTCTCGCCGCTGACGAAGAAGAACGAGCGACCAGAACGCGCGATCGGACCGCCGAGCGTCGCGCCGAACAGGTGTCGCGGCGACGGCCGAAAGAACTCGTAACCCGATCCAGAGAAGAGGCTCGTGCCCGACTTCATCACCATGTCGATTTGGGCGCCGGCGCTGCGGCCGAACTCGGCGTCGTAGGTGTTCTGCCGCACGGTGACGGACGCGACCGCATCGAGACTGGGATTCACGATCAGGCGATTCAGGAACAGGTCGTTGTTGTCGAGACCATCGATCAGGAAGTTGTTGGCGGCTTCACGCGCGCCGCTGCTGGTGACGGCGCTGTTGCCCTGCGTCGACAGCCGCGATCCGGGCGCCGGCGGCGACACACCGGCCGCCTGCTGCACGAAGCTGAGCACGTCGCGTTCGGCCGCTGGCTGCGCGCGCAGGGCGTCGCCGTCGAGCGATCGACTGAGCTCGCCCGGTACGACCACCTGTTCCTGCGGGCCGCCGAGCATCAGCCGCACCGGCAACGTCGCGCGCTGGCCTGGAGTCAACGTGAGGGTTCGCAGCGTCTGTGTCCGAAATCCTGTTGCGGCAACCGTCACGTCGTAGCGGCCAGGCCGCAGCACAGCGAAGACCGTGGACCCGTCGCTGCTGGTGAGTCGTGTCTCCGTTTCGCCCGACACACTGGTCGCGATCACCGTCGCCGCTGCGACGCGGCCTTCGCCCGGATCGCGCACGTCTACGCGAAGCGACGCCGTCAGTGTTTGGGCGCCGGCAACGTCAGGCGTGCAGGCGAGGACCGCCCACACCATGCACACGAGTGCGAGTCGTTGGCTATTTAACAATCAACTTGCCGCGCGCGCCCGCGGCAAAGTGCCCGGGAAACGAGCACAGGAAGGGGTAGTTGCCGGCCTTCGCGGGCACCGAGAAGACGACCTCTGCACTCTCGCCGTTGCCGATGAGAATCGTTGACGCCACGATCGAGCCTGTCAGCGCCGCGGGGATGTAGTCGGTCAGAACGGCCTTGGCGGCGGCTTCCGCAAACACGATCTGATTGCTGCCGGTCTGCAGCAGCACGAAGTTGTGCGACATCGCCGACTTCGGCGCCGTGCCAACGGCCAGGAGCCGCACACGCAGCCGCTCACCGGCTTTCGCGGTGATCTCCGTCATGTTGAACTTCATCGCGTCGTCGGCGGTGAGGGTGATCG
>Ga0114969_10003827_pt1 | contig 12023 bp, 9 predicted proteins | sample M_130807_MF_Meta_FD_87316 | JGI IMG/M metagenome (GOLD analysis project Ga0114969, IMG submission 87316) | Freshwater microbial communities from Lake Montjoie, Canada to study carbon cycling - M_130807_MF_MetaG | ecosystem: Environmental > Aquatic > Freshwater > Lake | place: Lake Montjoie...
ACAGAATCATCGAACCGAATAAGAGTTGATTTGAATCCGATTTTTTCGCAGTGGCGAACTTTGCTGGCCACATAGGTTTCGGAACCTCCATCATGACCAACTAAAACAGCTGCAAGGTGTGGTATTTTTTTACTCTCCGAAATTCTTTGCAGAATTTCCAATCTCAATTCTTCAATTATTTCCTGAGATACTTTTTTTCCGTCGAGTAGTTCCATTGTTGAATTATTAAATCAATCATCAATTTTTAAAACTGCAAGGAAAGCAGACTGAGGAATCTCAACATTTCCAACTTGCTTCATCCGCTTCTTTCCTTCCTTTTGTTTTTCCAATAATTTTCTTTTTCGTGATATATCACCACCATAACATTTTGCTGTAACATCTTTTCTTAAAGCACTTATGGTTTCTCTTGCAACAATTTTTTGACCGATTGCCGCTTGAATTGCAATCACAAATTGTTGGCGAGGTAAAAGTTCTTTAAGCTTTAAACAAATTTTTCGTCCGAATTCTTCAGCGCGTACACGATGAATCAAAGCCGAAAGTGCATCTACATTCTCGCCATTTAATTTTATATCCAGTTTAACTAAATCGCTTTCGCGAAAATCCAACGGATGATAATCGAAACTTGCATAACCACGAGTTATTGATTTCAGCTTATCATAAAAATCAAAAACAATTTCAGTTAATGGCAATTCAAATGCTAATTCTACGCGTGATGGTGTTAGATATGTTTGTCCTTTAAATATTCCACGCTTATATATACATAAATTGATGATAGCTCCAATGTATTCCGGCTTACAAATAGTAGTTGCTTTAATCCACGGTTCTTCTACATGATCAATCATTGTAGGATCAGGAAAATCAGTCGGATTATTTATAGTTAATTTTTCGCCACGAGTGGTGTATGCAAAGAAACTTACATTCGGAACTGTGGTAATCACATTCATATTGAACTCACGGTCCAATCGTTCTTGAATTATTTCTAAATGCAACATGCCTAGGAAACCGCAACGAAAACCAAATCCAAGTGCCACAGATGATTCAGGTTCATAAGTGAGCGATGCATCGTTGAGTTTTAATCTGTCAAGTGCATCGCGCATGTCTTCATAATCATCAGTATCAATCGGATAAATTCCGGCGAACACCATTGGTTTCACTTCTTCAAAACCTTTAATCACCTCATCAGTCGGTCGTGCAGATAATGTAATGGTATCACCCACTTTTATTTCTTTCGATTCCTTTATTCCGGTAATTACATAACCAACATCTCCGGTTTTAATAATTTCGCGCGGCGATTTTTCCAATAATAATACTCCCACTTCTTCTGCAATATAATCCTGCCCGGTGTTGAAGAATTTTATTTTATCGCCTTTTTTTATTTCGCCATTGAATACTCTGAAGTAAGCTATGATTCCACGAAAGGAATTAAAAACCGAATCAAAAATTAATGCTTGCAATGGAGCTTCTTCTTTTCCATTTGGTGCAGGTATCCTGGCAATAATGGCTCGAAGAATTTCGTCAACACCTTTTCCGGTTTTTCCACTTGCCAGCATAATGTCTTCTCTCTTACATCCAACGAGGTCAACAATCTGATCCATGGTTTCTTCAACCATTGCACCTTCCATATCAATCTTATTTACCACAGGAATTATTTCCAGGTTGTTATCAATTGCTAAATAAAGATTTGAAATAGTTTGTGCCTGAATTCCTTGTGAAGCATCCACTAACAACAAAGCTCCTTCGCAAGATGCAATGGCCCGTGAAACTTCGTAACTGAAATCAACATGCCCCGGAGTATCAATCAGATTGAGAATATAATGTTCACCATCCTGAAAATACTTCATCTGAATTGCGTGACTCTTAATCGTAATTCCTTTTTCGCGTTCCAGATCCATATCATCAAGCACCTGATTCATCATCTGGCGCTCGGTAATTGTTTTTGTTACTTCAAGTAGTCTGTCTGCTAGTGTACTTTTCCCGTGGTCAATGTGGGCTATAATGCAAAAGTTGCGTATATTTTTCATGAGAAGCGCAAATATATGTTTTGATAGAGGAGTTCAATGATGAATAATCCTTCATCTATTAGAAATTTAACAAAGGAACCTATCCTATCTCCGGAAAACTACTGGGGTCACTTTCCCGCATAATGGTGTAAACAACTTCAAATACATCTTCAGCATTAGGCTTACAGAAGTAATTGCCGTCGCTTGCATATGCCCCACGATTTTCCTTTGCAGTAATTGTTTTAGGTAAACTATCCAGAAATTGCAATGCATTCTGTTCTTCAAGTACTTTCTGCATCATATAAGCCGAAGCCCCTCCTGGTACATCTTCATCCAGGAAAATAACCCGATTGGTTTTCTTAATACTTTCAACAATATTATAATGCACATCAAAAGGCAATAAAGTTTGAACATCTACTATTTCTACTGAAATCCCAACCGAAGCAGCTTTTTCAGCTGCTTCTTCAGCAATTCGACAGCATGAACCATAGGTTACTATTGTAATATCCTCTCCGTTTCGGATAACTTCCGGTTCACCTAATGGAACAGTGAAATGACCAATATTTGATGGAAGTTTTTCTTTCAATCGATAACCATTCAGGCACTCAATTACCAAGGCAGGTTCATCAGATTGAAGAAGTGTATTATAAAAACCTGCAGCTTGGGTCATGTTTCGTGGAACACAAAAATTTATTCCACGAATGGAATTTAAAATCATTCCTATTGGTGAGCCAGTGTGCCATATACCCTCAAAACGGTGACCACGGGTACGAATTATTAGTGGAGCTTTTTGACCTCCAGCACTTCTGTACAAAAGGGTTGCTAAATCGTCGCTCAATGGTTGTAAGGCATATAACAGATAATCCAGATATTGTATTTCAGCAATCGGGCGAAGACCACGCATAGCCAAACCAATTCCTTGTCCAACAATAGTTGCTTCTCTTATACCTGTATCAAAAACACGATGTACACCATGTTTGGCTTGTAAACCTGCGAAACCCTGATTAACATCTCCAATTCGGCCAACATCTTCACCAAAAGCAATCAATTGATTATTATTTGAAAGCTGAAAATCAAAAAATGCATTTAATACTTCAAAGCCATTAACATAAATCGCATTTTCATCATATTGCGGTTTGATTTCAGTAACATTTAATGCAGCATACTTTGATTCACTTGTTAATTGCGATGTATATATTCGATTGCATCGTTTGAGATATTCATTTTTCCAATCAATAAGTAGTTCTCTGGTAGATATACTTTCATGGCGGGTTATAAGTAAAATTTCTCTTGCTGTTATTAAAGCATCTTTTCGGATTGCATCAGGCATTTGCAAGAGTTCGTCTTTTTTCTGTAATATAATTTTGGCAAATTCACTCTGTGCAGCAACTTGCTCAAGCAAATTTGCTAATTCATTTCTTTCATCTTTTAAAGGCTGATTAAACTCATTTAATGCCCTGCGTGCTGCATCACGAACTTCTTTTTTTGATTCGTTTTCAATTTCGTCTAATTCGTCTGATGAAGCAATTGCAGTTTTTATAATCCACTCCCGCATTTTTTTATTGCAGTCAAATTCTCTTTCCCATTCTAGTCTTTCCTTTGACTTATATCTTTCATGAGACCCTGATGTTGAATGCCCTTGAGGTTGAGTCAGTTCTTTTACATGAATTAAACATGGAATATGAGTTGTTCGGGTTTTGTAAATTGCTTTTGTATATGTCTCAATTAAAGTTGGATAATCCCATCCATTCACTATATAAATATCAATTCCATTTCCATTTTCATCTGTTTGAAAGCCACTTACTATTTCAGAAATATTTTCTTTTGTTGTTTGATACTTCTGAGGAACAGAAATTCCATATCCATCATCCCAAACAGAAATAGCGAGCGGGACTTTTAAAACTCCGGCTGCATTTAGTGTTTCCCAAAAGTGCCCCTCAGAAGTTGATGAATCGCCTATAGTCGCAAATGTTACTTCATTTCCATTGTTTGAAAATCTATTCTCATTTTTTAAAACTTCAGATTCACGATACATTTTTGATGCAAGCGCTAATCCAAGTGCACGAGGCATTTGAGATGCAGTGGGCGACGCATCAGCTGATGTATTTTTTGAAGAGGTATGATCTTTCCATTCTCCGCTTTCATCAATCAATCGAGTCGAAAAATGCGCGTTCATCATTCGGCCTCCGCTATGGGGTTCACGCTCAATATTATCATCGGCATATAATTGAGCAAATAAATGTTCCAAAGTTGCAATACCCGTTGCCAATGCAAAAGTCTGATCTCGGTAATAACCTGAACGAAAATCGCCATTCTGAAAAACTTTGGCCATTGCAAGTTGTGCTACTTCCTTGCCATCACCGAATATTCCAAATTTTGCTTTACCAGTCAGAACTTCCTTTCGGCCTAACAAACTTGCCTCACGACTTATTGAAGCAAGTTTAAAATCAGCAAGTATTTCTTTCCTGAATTCTTTGAAAGATAATGTTTTCTCCGCCATGCTTTGTTTCGATTGCTTCTTCATAAAATTGGTATCGCTTCAAAAATAAACAAGATTGGTTTGAAACAAACGAATTCATGAATTTGAAATTCTTTTGTCTGATTCATTTAATCTATACAATTTCATATTATAACTTTGCGACCTTGAAAGTTTTTTTTAACCAACTTATTTTAATCATTGGAATTCTTATTCTGAGTTTGTCAAACTTAATTGCTCAACAATTTTTAGTTAAGAAAGACAGTGCAGTTTTAAGTTTTCATGAATACATATATGATTTTGGTAAAATTTATCAAAGCGAAAAAGTTACCCATGAATTCAGATTTATTAATACAGGTAATAAACCATTGGTAATTAGTAATGTTGAAAGGGAATGTGGCTGCACTACTTCTAGATGGACTCCTGAACCAATTATGCCGGGTGGAGAAGGTGCAATATGGGCAACCATTTTTATTGAAAGCGGATTTGGGAATATTATGAAGCCTTTGCACATATTTTCAAATGCCACAATTCCACAAATGGATATTTGCATTAAATGTGAGCTGTTAAACGAAAAACTAAACTCAAAGATTGCCGATTCTTTAAAAAATACTTTAAATCTTCATTAATTTTTACTTCTTTTGGCATCATCATTGCAAACTCAATAAAAAATTTTAATTTAAAACTTAAATAATCCAAGAAATGAAAAAAATTTTCGCTACTGTGATTTCACTTGCTTTTGTAACAGGTGTTTCATTTGCCCAAACAACAACTCCTGTTACAGGAACAACAGGAACCACAACAACACCAGTTACTGCTCCTGATAATCCAAACGCAGGTGATTTTAAGTTTGCTGAAGAAACTTGGGATTTTTCCAATATTCCTCAAAACAAACCAACTACTCATGATTTTACCTTCACAAATACAGGTAAAGAACCTATAGTAATTACTAATGTTCAAACTTCTTGTGGTTGTACTTCACCAAAGTGGCCTAAAGAACCAATACTTCCTGGAAAGTCTGAAGTTATCGCGGTTACTTACAATGCTGCTCATGCTGGAAGTTTCAATAAATCAATAACTGTTACTTCAAATGCTAAAACACCTACAAAAGTGTTATACATAAAAGGAACTGTTGACGCTGCACCAGTTGAACAAACTACTCCAGAACAACAACCTAACATGATGCAAACTACTCCTAAGTAGTTTTTTCATATTTAAAAAAACTTTAAAAACTCCGCCTCGAAAGAGTCGGAGTTTTTTTATTTTATAGAATTGATGTTGCCTGAATAGATTTATTATTACTATTTCTAATTTATTTTAGGTTTGCACCATGCCAGACATTTCTAAAAAAGGGCAACAAATGCCCGCGTCGCCAATTCGCAAATTGGTACCATATGCTGAACAAGCAAAAAAATCAGGAAAGAAAGTTTATCATTTAAATATAGGTCAGCCAGATATTGAAACACCAAATGAGGTTTTTCAAGCAATGCGCAATATCGATTTCAAAGTATTGGAATACAGCCATAGTGCCGGAATTGAAACTTATCGAAAAAAATTAGCCGAAAATTATAAAAGCAAGTACAATATTGATATTGATTTCTCACAAGTAATTATTACAACAGGCGGTAGTGAAGCTCTTTCATTTGCAATGATGAGTTGTATGAATCCACTAGATGAAATTATTATTCCGGAACCGTTTTATGCTAATTATAATGGATTTGCATGTGCAGCTGATATAAAAATAATTCCGGTGACTGCCCAAATAGAAACAGGATTTGCTTTACCATCTATTTCTGAATTTGAAAATAAAATTACCTCCAAAACAAAGGCAATTTTAATTTGTAACCCAAATAACCCAACAGGCTACTTATATTCAGAACAAGAATTAAAAGATTTAAAAGAATTAGTTATAAAACATGACTTATTTTTATTTGTAGATGAAGTATATCGTGATTTCTGTTATGACGGCAAAAAGCATTTTTCTGTTCTAAATCTAGACGGACTTGATAAAAATGTAGTTGTAGTAGATTCCGTATCAAAAAGATTCAGTATGTGTGGAGCACGAGTTGGCTGTGTTATTACACGAAATGCTGAATTGATGAATACAATGTTAAAATTTGCGCAAGCAAGACTGTCTCCTCCGACATTTGGTCAAATTGCTTCTGAGGCTGCATTAAAAGTTGCCGATAATTATTTCGAAGCTATTAATGAAGAGTATATCAGTCGAAGAAATTTATTAGTTGAAGGTTTGAATCAGATTGCTGGAGTTACATGTCCTAAACCCGGTGGTGCTTTTTATACAATTGCCAAATTACCTATTGATGATTCTGATAAATTTTGTCAGTGGTTACTTGAATCTTTTTCATTCAATAATGAAACTGTTATGCTTGCACCTGCAACAGGATTTTATTCAACTCCCGGAAAAGGCAAACAAGAGGTTCGAATTGCATATGTCTTAAACAAAACAGATTTGAAAAATGCAATTAAATGTTTAGAGGAAGCTCTCAAAGTATATCCTGGAAAATCGGTTTTTAAAAGTGAGGTAAATGCAGTAGGATAATAATTCACTTTTTATCCTGCATAATCCTGAAGATATTCAAATTTAGAGGTAAGTCGACCATTTTTTGCAATTGTTGCCCGCTCAATAATATTACTCTCCTGTTCAATTAATTCTTCCATAACATACTCAATTAATTTATCACCGAATTCAGAACTTGCTTCTCGTGGTAATTCATTTGGAAGATTACTTACGGCCATTATATCTATTCCTTGTGGTTGATATGGAATTTCTTCCATTTCAGTATTGGGGTTATAACCGAATATTGGGTTTTCAATACTTGTATCGCGAATAGTTGAAGGTACTGACCCGTTTACATCACAAGTAATATCCGCAATTACTTTTATTTTAAAATCAGGAGAACGCATATCAGCTTTTGTAAAAAACTGAGGGGCTTTAGGAGACCAATATATTGCGTTGATGAACAGGTTAGTGACTTTTGCGAATGGAAGAAAAGCCGATTCGTATTGTTCAGGGTTCAAATGAAAATCTTCTCTGTTAAAAGTTTTTCCGTCTTTACGCTCATACAATTGTGAAGTATTCAAAACAACAAATACAGGTTCATCAAATGTTTTAGTCAGGTAATTCTGAACACTTACAATTCTGATATTTAATTTTTCTAATATTTCAAAAACTCCACGCGCAACTCGTCCGGTGCCAGTTACAGCAATTTTAACCGGTGGTAATTTAATATGCTTGTATTGCTCAAGCATCTCATTATAATCAGCGCATTTAAAGGCAGGTTTTAAATTGAAAAGCTTGTAACGGTTTCCATAAGTTAAAAACCCATTGTGTGCTCCAACAATTCCGGCAAAAAATCCAAAACCAAGAATTCGTTCACCATTTTCCCAAACAAGGCATTCATAATCTATAAGTTGAATTTTTTTCTTAAGAATGGTTTTTAATAATTCCTGATTGTGAGGTTGCTTTTTTATGGTATGCGAAAAGAAAAGATACTTTTTGTCGGGAATCAATTGCTCTTTGGGCACCTCCTTAATTCCCATTAAAATATCTGCATCTGAAACATCTTCCTGAATTTGAATACCTTCATTAGAATATTCTTCATCCTTAAAACACCGAAAAGGGGATGGTTGAATAACTATTTGAAGCTCGGGATATTTATTCATTAACCATACACATTGTTCCGGTGAAAATGCTACTCGTGTATCAACAGGAATTTTTCCTTCTCTTATCAAAGCAATTTTCATATGTCCTTTATTTTACAACTCCAATTTTCAAATGCGCCGCAAATGTAATCGGCAATTATTTTTTTTAGCATCGTATTGAAACTTATTACACCTATTTTTGCTTTCATTAACCTGGGGCTGACAGGAATTGACAGCATCGTTCTTTGTATGTAAGCATGTAGAGCATTGTAGGGCAAGCTCTTTAATATCTATCCTTCAACGCCATAATTGGCAACACTTCTTACAGAATGGCTGCTTAATCGCAGAGCGATTTAGTGCCTTCAGTTCCTTGCAGATTTTACCTGAGAAGCTGCATTACGAACTTCGCAAAATCAGGTTGGTTTAACTTTTATCTTTTTAAGTTGAGCGAGACAAAATGAAAGATAAGATGATAGTTTGGTTGTTCTGTACCTGCTATCTTCCGAAAATCAAACAGAAATAAACATGTAGAAGTCATATGATGACATTGTCTGGACCAGGGTTCGAATCCCTGCAGCTCCACATATTTTATATGAGTTATTAGTTATTATTTCTTAGTAACTCAAATACAATATTTCAATAAAAGACTTTCGCTTTTTTATTTTTGACTGCACTTTAAAATCAAGTATATGTTTTCAGGTTCGGTGATATTATTTGACCATGCAGAAAGAAATAATTTGTTGCCTTTCACATTTACAAAACCTGTAAGTGATATTCGAATTGGTATTTTAACTATTCGTGAAAAATGGGAGAAAAGATTAAAGACCATAACTTCTTCACTAACACAAGTTTATTTACAAAAAAAATTTGAAGCAGAAATTAAAGATGATAATTTATTTATCTGTGGTGGCTTGATTCCATCGGATGAAATATTTAAAATAATTTCTTCAATTTCTAAAGGAGAAGCAATTTTAAGCGAGGGTAAATTAGTTGCGTTCAGAGTTGATGCAACAGATGCCAGAAAATTTTCAAATGGAGAAAACCTCTCCAATCTCAATGCAAAAGAAATTTCATTTGCTGACAGAATCATTACTCAGAAATGGCAAATATTCAAATGGAACGACTGGGCAATTGAGGAAGATTTTCAATTACTTACATCAGGAAAAAAAACTGCTAAGCCTTCTTCAACCAATCAAGTTATTTCTCCGGATAATTTTTTTATGGAAGAGGGTGCTAAAATGGAATGTTCAATTATTAATGCCTCCTCTGGAAAAATTTATTTAGGTAAAGATTCAGAAGTTATGGAAGGCTCAACCATTCGTGGGGCATTTGCATTGTGCAATAACAGTGAAGTGAAAATGCAAGCTAAAATTTACGGTGCTACTACTATTGGCCCATATTGCAAAGTTGGCGGAGAAATAACTAATTCAGTAATTTTCGGATATAGCAATAAAGCACATGATGGTTACCTAGGAAATTCTGTAATAGGTGAATGGTGCAATCTTGGTGCTGATACCAATACCAGTAATTTAAAAAATGACTACAGTGAAGTGAAGCAATGGAATTATGCTTCTCAAAGTTTTGAAAACACCAATCAACAGTTTTGTGGTTTAATGATGGGTGACCACAGTAAATGTGGAATCAACAGTATGTTTAATACCGGAACAGTTGTTGGAATAAGTGCTAATATTTTTGGAGACGGATTTCCTCGTCAAATAATTCCATCATTTAGCTGGGGTGGAGCAAGCGGTTTCACAGATTATAATATTAATAAAGCATTGAAGGTTGCCAAACTGGTTATGCAACGAAGAAATATTGAATTGACAGAAGTTGACTCAGAAATAATTAAACACATTTATAATTTAAAAGACAGGTAATTGAAATGAGAAAAAAAATAGTTGCAGGTAACTGGAAAATGCATAAAACCTTCAAAGAAGGCATTGACTTAATTGAAGATTGCATTGAATTAGCAGAAAAGGAAAAAATTAAAGAAGTTGAAATTATTTTCTGTACACCTTTTATTCATTTGCGCAAAGCATCAAAACTTACTGAAGATTTAAAACATATTAATACCGGCGCACAAAATTGCCATTGGGAAAGTCAAGGTGCTTATACAGGTGAAACTTCTTGCAATATGATTGCAAGTTGTGGTGCTTCATATGTAATAATTGGTCATTCTGAACGCAGGCAATATTTTAGTGAAACACATGAACAACTGGCAAAAAAAGTTGATGCTGCTTTACTAAATGGTCTTACTCCTATATTTTGTTGCGGTGAACCTTTGCAAATAAGAGAAGCTAACACACACATTGAATTAATCGGAAAACAAATTCGTGAAAGCCTGTTTCATTTAGATAAAGAAACTATTTCCAAAGTTGTAATAGCTTACGAACCTGTATGGGCAATTGGTACCGGAAAAACTGCCACAACTGAACAGGCTCAGGAAATGCATGCCTTTATTCGAAAATCAATAGCACATCAATATGATTTTGAAACAGCTGAGAGCATTTCAATACTTTATGGTGGAAGTTGCAAACCTTCAAATGCAAAAGAACTTTTTGCCCAGCCTGATGTAGATGGTGGATTGATTGGAGGTGCGGCATTACAAGCTGAGGATTTTATTGCTATTGCAACTAGCTTTTAATCAGAATGAATTTTTCTTCATTCAAATTCAGGTGCAGCGCAGAACAATCAGATATTCTGATTGCTATTTTATCTGAAAATGGTTTTGAAGGATTTCTTGAAGAAGAAAATTTCTTAACTGCTTATTCAACATCAGAGAAAAATATTTCTGAAGCCTTAATTCAAAAATTGACGCAAATCGGAATTGCTATTCCTAAGCCAGAATTAATTCCGGATAAAAACTGGAATGAAGAATGGGAAAGCAAAATCACTCCTATAGAAATAAATAACGAAGTATTAATCAGAACTACTTTTCATAATGTTGAAAAACATTTTCCAATTGAAATAATTATTGAACCTAAAATGTCGTTTGGCACTGGGCATCATGCCACCACTCACATGATGGTTGAATTAATGTTGATGAATAGAATTTCATTTAAAGGAGCTACAGTTTTTGATTTTGGGGCAGGCACCGGTATACTTTCTGTTATGGCCGAAAAACTCGGTTCTTTGGAAGTTCAGGCAATGGATCATGAACATTGGGCTTATGAAAATATGCTTGAAAATTTTGAAAGAAATAAAACCGCGAAATGCACTCCTATTCTCGCAGATCAACCAATGTTGGAATCTGAAAAATTTGACATCATTCTTGCTAATATTAACCGCAATGTAATTCTCGAGTTTCTTCCTTCACTTTCAAATAATCTTAAACCAAATGGTTTGCTGTTTTGCAGTGGATTTCTTCCGGAAGATGAAATTGCAATAACACAGTCAGCAGAAAACCTGACTTTGAAATTCATCGACAAAAAGTTTCAAGACAATTGGATGGCCATGATATTTAAAAAACACTTCGCAAATTCATGAAATTATTTTTTCGCATTTTTTTTCTCCTTTTTTTTATTACCTCATTTGCTTCAGCACAATCGGATAAAGCATTTGAAGCATCCAACTTCCAAAAGGAGTTAATGAATTTATTAAACAATACCAAGCAACCTGATTGCGAAGCTGCTTCAAAGAGTTTTGAAAATTCCTGGTTAAAACTTAACGGATCGCAACAAAACAGCATGATTGAAATTGCTAATCTTATGCGAACCCGAAAAATGCTTGTGTTACCATATTTCCGCGATTTTGTTGTTGCAGTTAATGCATATGCAGGTGGAAAAATTTCTTCGAACACTTTTGATGAATGGAGTAGCACATTAAAACAATTAATCAGCAATTTGCCGAAAGGAAACAATAAAGCTTTTCAGGAATACATTGAT
>Ga0114969_10003830_pt1 | contig 12018 bp, 11 predicted proteins | sample M_130807_MF_Meta_FD_87316 | JGI IMG/M metagenome (GOLD analysis project Ga0114969, IMG submission 87316) | Freshwater microbial communities from Lake Montjoie, Canada to study carbon cycling - M_130807_MF_MetaG | ecosystem: Environmental > Aquatic > Freshwater > Lake | place: Lake Montjoie...
ATGATGATTACTTCCCGACCTGGGATGGAAACTACCATGGCAAACCGTTGAATGTAGGAGTATATGTTTACCTCGTTCAGGTTGACTACAAAGACGGCACTTCGATGTTCAGAAAAGGAGATGTAACGCTGATAAGGTAATAAGGGTTTTGAACTTAGTAAATTTATAGATTTTATTTCATAAAAAATCTTAAGTCAGAATTTTACTTTTGTTCCTCTTTAAATAAATTCTGCCAATGCCTTTTTACATGCGCATGGGAAAAATTCCCACCAAGCGACACACTCAATTTCGTAAGCCCGATGGGTCATTATATTCTGAACAACTTTTTTCTACTGAAGGATTTTCAAGCATCTATTCTTTGTTGTACCACAATCATCCGCCAACAGTAATCAGTGGAGTGGATGAAGCGTTCAGTGTGGAACCAAAAATTGCAATGCATAAACATTTGCAGAACCGTAGTTTCCTTGGATTCAATGTTGAACCTGTTGATCAATTTCTTCCTTCAAGAAAAGTATTGATGCTTAATAGTGATGTTACAATTGCTGTTGCGGCACCGAGAAAAAGTATGAAGGATCATTTTTATAAAAATGGTGAGGCAGATGAATTAATATTTATTCACGAAGGAAGTGGCACTATTCATACAATGTATGGTAAAATAAATTTTGAATACGGCGACTATATTGTTATACCGAGAGGTACTATTTACCGAATGGAATTTAATGATGAAAAAAACCGATTGTTGGTAATGGAATCTTTTTCGCCAATCCGACCACCCAAAAGGTATTTAAATGAAGTAGGACAATTGCTTGAACATTCACCTTATTGCGAGCGCGATATAAAAGTACCGACAGAATTAGAAACATTTGACGAAAAGGGGGATTTTTTAGTTTACATAAAAAAGAAAGGGATGATGTATCCATATCATTATGCGTACAATCCGTTTGATGTTGTTGGCTGGGATGGTTACACTTATCCATGGTCTTTCAGTATTCATGATTACGAACCCATTACCGGAAGATTGCATATGCCTCCTCCAATTCATCAAACTTTTGAAGGGAATAATTATGTCGTTTGTTCTTTTGTTCCTCGATTATATGATTATCATCCGCTTTCAGTTCCTGCTCCTTATAATCATAGTAATGTAGATTCAGATGAAGTGCTTTATTATGTGGCGGGAGATTTTATGAGCCGGAAACATGTAGAGCGCGGAATGTTTTCTTTGCATCCCGGAGGAATTCCTCATGGACCTCATCCAGGAACGGTTGAAAAAAGTATTGGCGCAAAAGAAACAAAAGAGCTTGCGGTAATGATAGATACATTTCATCCATTGATGTTAACTGAAGCTGCCTTAGGAATAGAAGATAAAAATTATTATTTGAGTTGGATGGATTAATATGAAGTTGCATTTTAAATTTTTCTTGTTTATTGGAATACTTTTTTGTGTTAATCAAAACATAAAAGCTCAAGATAATTTTTCTAGATTCAATAATCGTTTGAATGAAGCAATGCAAAAAAAAACGCAGCCGACTAGTTCAGAAAAACTAAAAAAGAATAAGAATATAAGAGGTGTATCAAAAGGATATACAGTTGATTATTCTCCAGCTTTTCTTGAAAATCCATCGTTTCCATTTGATACAATTCCCCGCAGAAGACAATACAATTGCAAACTAAAAATTTTAGAAGATTCACTTATAAAAATTTCAAATTCTTCTGATACAAATAAATTGGTTATTAATGATTCTATACCTAAGAAGAAAAAGAAGAAAAAAAACGAAGAATTTTTTTTAAAGTCGGATTCAACTCAAACAGATTCATTAATTAAACAGGAATTTGTAATTGAAGATACGATGATAACTTTTATTGATACATTACAGATACAGCAACAAGTTATTTATATGGATTCAGCATATGGATTCCTAATTGATAATAAATTTAGTGAGGCTCTTTATTATTATAATCTTGTTGCAGAACAGTTTCCGGAAAGTGACGAATATAAATATGCTTTACTCTGGAGAGGAAAAGCAAAAGCTGGATTGAATGATTTAGAAGGGGCAAAAAGTGACCTTAATGCCTTCATTGAAAGAGATAGTTGTAATAGTAAGTGGTGCACAGAATCTTACTATCAAAGAGGATTAGTAAATTTTAAATTACATAATTACCTGAATGCAAATGAAGATTTTACCAGAGTATTATTGGATTCAGACTATGTTAATTTAAAATATTGCTTTTTTTATAGGGCATTTTGCTGGGGAGAAGCAGGTAATTATATTTTTGCTGTTCAGGATTATACTAAATTTCTAAATCTCGATAAATTTAAATCAGTTAGCAGCGCCGAAGCACTTTATTATCGTGGTTTTTATAAGGTTAAACTTGATGATAATCGCGGTGCTATAAGTGATTATGAACTGGCGATTGAAATGTATTCAGGAGCTTATGAAAGTTCAAAAAATAAAAACCAGATTTATTTTCAAAAACTTATTGATACATATATAACCAGGGGGCTTGCATATGCCGAAATAAAAAAATGGGATGATGCAATTGGTAATTATAATACAGTAATTAAAATGAAGCCGGATTATGCAACTGCCTTTCATCTAAAAGGTCTGTCTGAAATTGGCAAGGGGGATTTAGATGCAGGATGTTTAGATTTAAGTAAAGCAGGTGAGTTAGGTAGTACTGATGCATATAATGATATTAAGATTCACTGCAAATAGTCTATGCAGCATCAATTTATTTCATTGAATGGTATAATGGTTCCTGCATCCGAACCGCATTTTATTTCAACAAACCGTGCACTTAGGTATGGAGATGGATTATTCGAGGGCATGCGGCTTCACAATGGCGAATTTCTTTTTTTTGAAGATCATATTTTACGATTGTTGTCAGGTATGAAATCGCTCGGATTTATTATTCCGGATCATTTTTCTTCAGCGTATTTTTATAAAACAATTTCTGAATTATTAATTTCTAATAAAGTATCAGGCAATTGTGTTGTTCGAATTCAGGTATACAGAACAGATGCGGGGTTGTATGAACCTTTAAGTGATGAAGTTGATTTTTTTGTTGAGTCATTTAATCCTTCCATCGAAAAATATGAACTAAATAAAAAAGGGATTATTGTTTCTGTTTTTCTAGAGTGGAAAAAAGATTTTAGTCCGGCAATGAATTTTAAAACCTGTAATTCGCAGGTATATGTAATGGCATCCAGGTGGAAACTAAAAGAAGATTTGGATGATGTTTTAATCTTAAATTCAAATAAAAATATTGCAGATGCTACCTCCTCTAATGTTTTTATTTGGAAACAAAGCAAGCTAATCACACCTGCGCTTAGTGAAGCTTGTATTGGAGGTGTAGTTCGGAAAAATATCGTTGAATTTTCAAAGGCAATCGGAATTGAAGTGGAAGAAAGGTCTATTGCCCAAAATGAAATTTTAGAAGCGGATGAAATGTTTCTGACAAACATTTCCAAAGGAATCAGATGGGTTGAGTTTTTTAAGGAAAAGAAATTTGTAAATAGCAAAACCCAAAATCTTTGTGAAAAATTCTATTCTAAGATTTTACAAGTTGAATGAACAAAATTTATTTTGAATCAATTGGTCTATTTGAAAATTAATTATCGGACTTCTTTGTTTTATTTTTATCCCTACATAATTTGAATTATGATTAAGCAAATTCTATCAATAACAGTTGTATTATGTTTTTTTGTGAAATTTGATATTACGGCTCAGGTGAATTTCAATAAAACACTTTTTAATTTTCCTGTTAAAGCAATAGTTAGTCCTAAATCAATTGAAACTGATTGGAATCCGGTTTTGCAGAATTTGGAAAGGCCTTTAGTTGAATCAGATATGATTGAATTAAATAATGCAAAGGAGATTGCAAACGAAAAATATTCTGTCAATAATACTAATGCAATTAAAGAAGAGAAAAGGGCTTTTATTGATGATCCAATACTTCACCGCAATTTTATTGGTAATGGTTTTAACGGTTCAGTTCCTAATGATAATGACATGGCAATTTCTAATGGAAATAAATTGGTTTCTGTTATAAATACAACCATTCGATTTTATGATTTGGATTTAGACACTGCTTACACTGCAATTTCGCTATTTGCTTTTTGTAATGCACTGGGTTTGCCAAATGAGCATTTTGACCCCAAGGTTATGTATGATGCGGAAGCAGACAGATTCATTATGGCATGTCTTAATGGTTTTACTGATTCAACATCGAGTTATGTATTAGGTTTTTCTCAAACCAATGATCCTTTGTTGAACTGGAATTTTTATACACTTCCAGGTAATCCATTCAATGATACTTTATGGACTGATTTTCCAATGATGAGTATAAGCCATGAAGAGTTATTTCTTACCGGAAATTTATTAAGAAATGATGAGCCGTGGCAAACAGGTTTTGCTGAAACTTTTATCTGGCAGATAAATAAGTGGGATGGATTCAATGGCGATACACTTTCAACCGGAATTTTTCATGATATCAATTTTAATAATAAACCTATCAGAAATCTTTGTCCTGTAAAAGGCGGAAATGGCCCCTACGGACCTAATCAATATTTTCTATCCAACAAAAACTTTTCTGTATCATGTGATAGTGTTTTTTTAGTTGAAATAACTGATACTTTAAATGCTCCGTCTTCTAATGTTGATATTACTTTGGTTCACTCGGATTTAAATTATCATGTTCCACCAGAGGCATTACAAGGAGGAGGGCAGACTTTCGCAACCAATGATGGAAGAATTCTCGGAGCTTTTTTTCAAAATGATAAAATACAGTTTGTATCTAATTCAAGAGACACAGTGTTAAATAAAGCTGCAATATTTCATGGGATTATGAATAACTTATTTTCTAATCCTTCAGTAAACGGTAATACTATATCCAATGATACTTTGGAGTATGGATATGCGAATATTTCATATGCCGGTGTAAATTCTACTGATAATACTTCAATAATCGGATTTGATTTTACTGCAGTAGATGTTTTTGCAGGTTGCGCTGCAATAAGATCAAATGGTTTAGGAGATTATTCTGCTCATACAGTTTTAAGATCAGGTGATAATTATGTTAATAGTTTAGCAGGAGCATCAGAACGGTGGGGTGATTATAGCGGTTCTCAGTTGAAATATAATCAACCGGGAGTTGTTTGGTGTGCTTTAACATATGGAGCAAGTAATAAAAGACACGCTACCTGGATTGGAGAATATTCAACTCAACAATTTGCAGGAGAAAAAACAATTTCTGATTTTTCATTTGAATCAACTGTTTATCCAAATCCGGCTAGCGATATAATTACCTACGAATTTAAAATTCCAAATGAGATGCAGGTTTCATTTGAATTATTTGATTTGAATGGAAAATTAATTCAGCAATTATTTAAAGAACGAGTAAAAAAAGGAAGTAATAAATTCTCATTTGATGCGGCATTTCTTTCAAGTGGAGAATATATTCTGGTTTTAAAAGGGGAAAACAATTTTCTTTGTTCAAGTAAATTTATAAAAGACTAAAAAGGTACTTCCAGAATTCATCAAGTCAAAAAATATTTTTAGTTTCCTATAGGAAATTAATATCTGAATATTTCAATCAATATGAAATATTGAATTATTTAATTCATTTACAATTCTGATTTTAACTAAATATTTAAAAAGAAATATTAAAATCAATCTTCTTCCTCTTTCCTTAATTTGTTTTCATAAATCAACAATTTTAAAATTGATGTAAACAAATTTTCATGTATTAAATCTTTCAAATTACCTTCAGCAATTACATTTATCCCGAAATATATTTTCATTCATGCAAGACAAATTAGAAGTATTAAAAAACAAAACTGCTGAAGCTGAGTTAGGAGGAGGAAAGAAACGAATTGAAGATCAGCATAAGAAAGGCAAGTTGACTGCTCGTGAACGGATTCATTTTTTAATGGATGAAGGTTCTTTTGAGGAGTTAGGAAAGTTTGTGACACACCGAACTCATGATTTTGGAATGATGAAGGAGCAATACCTTGGAGATGGTGTTATAACAGGATATGGAACTATAAATGGCAGAATGGTATATGTGTATTCACAGGACTTTACAGTTTTCGGCGGTTCTTTAAGTGAAGCTCATGCGACAAAAATTTGTCGAATAATGGATTTGGCAATGGAGAATGGTGCTCCGGTTATAGGACTTAATGATAGTGGAGGTGCACGAATTCAGGAAGGGGTGGTTTCGTTAGGTGGATATGCAGATATTTTTTATCGTAATACTCTGGCAAGTGGAGTTGTTCCTCAGATCAGTGCGATAATGGGACCATGTGCAGGAGGAGCCGTATATTCTCCTGCCATAACAGATTTTATTATGATGGTGGAAAACACCTCATACATGTTTGTTACAGGGCCAAATGTGGTGAAAACAGTTACGCATGAAGAAGTTTCATCTGAAGATTTGGGTGGCGCTATGACACACGCTATTAAATCTGGAGTTACCCACTTTACAGCAACAAATGAAATTGATTGTATAAATCAATTGAAGAAACTGATTACATACATCCCTCAGAATTGCGAAGAGCCTGCACCATTTTATGCGTATGAACATCGTGATGAAGTTTTAAAAGGAATTGAAAGTATTATACCTGAAAACCCTAATCAGCCTTACGATATAAAAGAAATAATTAACAGAGTTGTTGATATAGATAGTTTTTATGAAGTTCATAAAAACTTTGCCGAAAATATTGTTGTTGGGTTTGGCCGATTAGGCGGAAGAAGCATAGGTATTGTTGCAAATCAACCCGCGGTGCTTGCAGGTGTTTTGGATATTAAGGCATCTATTAAAGCTGCGAGGTTTGTTAGATTTTGCGATGCATTTAATATTCCATTACTTGTATTTGAAGATGTTCCAGGCTTTATGCCGGGCACCGATCAGGAGTGGAATGGAATTATAGTAAATGGCGCAAAACTGCTTTATGCCTTTTGCGAAGCAACAGTTCCACGCGTAACAGTAATTACACGCAAAGCATATGGAGGTGCTTACGATGTAATGAATAGTAAACACATTGGTGCTGATATGAATTTTGCATGGCCATCTGCTGAAATTGCTGTAATGGGAGCAAAGGGGGCTGCTGAAATAATTTTTAAAAAGGAAATTTCAACAGCAGAAAATAAAGAGTCGAAGCTAAAGGAAAAGGAATTAGAGTATCTTCAGAAATTCGCAAATCCATATGGAGCAGCAGCCCGTGGATATATTGATGAAGTAATTAATCCTGAAGATACACGATTGAAACTACTAAAAACATTTGCCATGTTGCAGAATAAAACCAGGAAGAATCCAAAAAAGAAACATGGAAATATTCCGTTGTAACCTTAAGTTTTTGTGATTTTCAATTTAGAAGTGAAATACAATTTTTAAAAATGCAATTGCCTAAAGTTATTTTAAATAAAATATTAGAATGGGTTTTATATAGCAATTTGTTTATTGCTTTATGTGCTGCTGCATTAGTTTGGGAAACTGAAATATTACTGGGAATTTCTGCAGGTATTGATGCAATCAGCACTTTAGTGTTTTTTGCAACACTGTTTTTATACGGAGGCCATCGAATGTTGTCGTTGCAAAGAATTCCTGATTCAAATAGAAACCATCAGCTCAAGTGGTCAAAAAAATATCAGTTCGCTATTTTTATTTTAACACTGTTGGGAGGAGGAATGGTTGCATCAGCTGTATTTCATTTAAATTCATTTTCCTCATTTCTTCTTCTTATTCCTATGGGTGTAATTTCTATTTTATATGAATTGCCTGTTATTAGATTCAAAGGAAAATATAAAAGACTTCGCGATATCGGGATTTTAAAAATAGCATGGATTACAATTGTATGGAGTTCAATAACTGTTTTGCTTCCGGCATTTCAATACGGTGAACAAGTGAACGGACTCGAAGTAATTACTGTATTTCTGATGCGTGCTGCTCTGATATTTTCATTAGGATTATCTTTTGATTTGCGTGATGTTCAGTACGACGAGGTTTCAGATTTGAAAACAATTCCAATTCTTTATGGAAGAGGGAAAACAATCAGATTAATTATATGGAGTTTGGTGTTTTACTTTTTAATAGCAGCAATTCAGTTTTCTACCTTTCAGCATTTCGATTTTGGAAAATTAGCAGCTGCAGCAGTTACTGCAATGCTTGCCTATAGATTAATTGTTGCCGCAACAGTAATTGACGATTGGTATTATTATCCTCTTTTTGTTGATGGAATAATGATTCTGAATTTTTTATTGTTGCAACTGGATAAATAACTGTATTAACTATCAAACTGGGTATTCAAACTCAATTGTTTTTCTTTTATTGAAAGCTCTCTTTCAAATTCAAGAAGCCATTTCTTTCGCCATAAACCACCGGCATATCCGGTTAAACTACCATCGCTTCCAATAATTCTGTGGCAGGGAATAATAATGGCAATCGGATTAGCACCATTTGCTGTTGCAACAGCTCTTATTGCTTTTAAATCTCCAACAGAAATTGATTGCTCTTTGTAAGTTCTGGTTTTTCCAAATTGAATTTTTAATAATTCACTCCAAACTTTTAATTGAAATGAAGTTCCGATTGGAGATAGTTTTAAATCAAATAGTTTTCTTTTACCTGAAAAATATTCTTCAAGTTGATTCTGTAAATTGAAAAGATGAGTGTTTTTGTTTTCTTCAAATACTATTTCAGCAGAACCGGTTATTGGTAAATTGTTTTCTTCAAATTCAAGCGATATAATTCCATTTTCGTTTGCTTTTCCAATTAATAATCCAATTGGAGAATGTATAATGGAAGTAAATATTTCAGATTTGATTTCCATAGCTTCGAATTCAAATTTTTACAAACCTGTATAGTTGTTTAAATCCGTTGCTTTCAAGTTGAATGAAATATACCTGAGGGGAAAGATTAGATAAATCAAAAGAATAGTTATAGTTACTTGAAATTTTGCCGGAATAAATTTCATTGATCATTCTGCCTGTTAAATCATAAAGTTTAATACTTCCATCAATGGCTGAAGGAAGATTAAATAAAATGGTTAATTTGTCTGAAACAGGATTTGGAAAAAGTTGAATTGAATTTTCATTTAACAAATTATCTGTAGCGGAATATCCTCCAATATTAATATCGTCAATATAAACATTGTTACCGCCCTCAGATTGAAAATCAAATTTTATCCGAAGATTAGTGCTGTTCGCATTAGGTGTGAGATAAACAGTTTCCATTCTCCATTCTGATGAAATCGGAACAAAATTGCTTTGGTGCAATGAGGTGGTTGCCAAAAAAGAGCCCGATTTCCCATAGCGGGGTATCCAGGTTTTTCCGCAATTTTCAGAAACTAAAACTCTTAATCTGTCATTATCATCCACGGTCTTCTGAGAATAGGCAACATGAAAGGTCAGTTTTTTATTAATCAATGAGGTAACATCAATCGTAGGGCCTATAACTCCATATATTCTTCCTGTTGTAGCGAAAAAATTATTAAAAGCAAGGCAATGATTTCCGCTGTATCCAACAGTTGTTTTCAGAAACCAGTCAATTTCCCCTGAATAATCCGGTACAAAATCGGGGGAGGGAAAAACTCCGTTTTCAAAATTCTCGCTAAAGCCTGAATAATACTTTGCAGTATCTGAAAGAACATGTATGTATGAAGTTCTTTCAATAAAATCTGATCCGGTATTATTCCCTGCATGCAATTTCACTGAATAAAAACCCGGTGTATTATAAGTAACTGTTGTAACAGAATCAGCAAGTGATGAAGCAATGCCTCCCGGTACATCCCAATAGCGGTACAGAACTTTTCCATTCCAGCTTTTATCAGTTAAAGTAATTTGATCTCCGGCACATATATTAATTGCACTACTAATAAAATCAGCGATTGGCGTACACATAATTTGCACAGCAGGGTTTGTAGTACCGGTTGCAGTTAAATTAGAACTGCTCCATAAATTATTTCTTCCTGAAATAGAACTGTTCAAAGCAGCAAGCATTCTTGTTTTTTGCCCTTCAGAAAACATGCGGGAACAATAAGCATACTCCATGTAATTCTGCACATTTTCAATTACTCCATTACATATTGAGCCATTTAAATTACACGAAGTCCAGCCTTCAGTTTCCGGTGTGTCATTAACACTATCATCACCACAGGCAACTCCGGGTGAGTTGGTGCTTCCCCATGTATGTTTAAGATTTATCCAATGCCCGATTTCATGGGTTAATGCTCTGGATCTGTTATAATCACCGGTACCAATGCTACCAACATAGGAAGATAAAATAATAATCCCATCCTTATCAGGGTCTGCACTTCCGGGATAATAAGTATACCCCGCTGCTCCGCTTGCAATTTCCCGTACAACCCAAATGTTTAAATAGTTTTCATTTGGCCATGGATTTAATTTCGATTGTTCGCCACCTGAGTAGGTGGTGCTTGATTGTATGTGTTCAATTCCATTTGTGCAGCTTCCATCGGGCGCAATGGTTGCTAATCGGAATTCAACACCGCAGATTGCAGCAATTGGTTTAAATTGATTTACAATATCAATAGTATCAGCATTTTGTTTGTTAAAATCCTCGTTCAGAATTCGTACTGCATCTTTAACCTGCCAGTCTGAAATATTTTCAGTTCCGTAATTGTGAATGATGTGAAACACAACGGGGATAACAATTTGTTGCCTTGTAGTAATTCCGTTCAGTTGAAATTGCTGGGTGAATTGTTCAAGTTGTTGCTGATTAAATAGGGCTTTGTTGTTGTTTTTATAAACCGAATGCATGAACTCATCGGTTCCGCAATGCTTTAATGAATCCTGCGCAGAAGAGGATTTTGTTTGAATGATAAGAAATAAAATAAAAAAGGAGAGGAGAGAATATTTCATTGTGCTGTTCAAAATCAAATGAAGCACAAAAAATTATAGAATGCAAGTGAAGATGATTTTCTGACTGTTTTCAGAATTCATTTTCCACTTTTTACTTTTAGTTTTTCACTTGTACTAATGCACCGGAATTTCGATTCCTGTTTTTTTTATTTCGTCGAGAACCAAACCTTTTTTGCTCAGGTATTTTAAACTGTAAGTGTGTGCATCAATCTCAGGATAACGGATGTTTATTTTACCAATTAGGTCGAGGTTGTCTAAAATATTATCAGTAAAATGGGAAGAGAATAAGGCGAGGTCAATATCGGAATTGATGCCTGCTTTTCCAGTTGCAGCGGAACCAAACAGAATGGCTTTATCAATCTTGAAAGGAAGTGATTCGCATTCGGCTAAAAATTTCTTTACGCGGCTTAGGGCAATTCTTTTAGTAAGCATGTTGCAGTTTTTTTTATCTCAGAAATATATTGTGTCGTCAGTTCTTTTGAAGTTATTTTTTTCAGTCGTTCAATATCATCGGAGTACCTGCCTTCAATCTGATACTGATTTAACTTGAGCATGAATACCGATTGTTTTTCTTCCGGCTTAAATTTCGCTTGTTCGAGAATAGCCAACAAGTTGTGAATCTTTGGTGGGTGAATCGCAATATTATTTTTTATCCAAATCGATTTGCATATTTTTTCGAGATAGAGATGTCCGAAAAATAATGCATGGACATACCGCTTGCCTTTGAATAAATAATTCATGGTATCAGCATCTTCTTTAGCCGACTGCAACCAGTATTGTATATGTTCTTTCTTCGTCATCGAAATGTCTGCGTATGAATTATTTTTCCGGTTTGATTGGAAAGCAAATTTAGGAAACACTGCTGAAATATTTTCTTCCGATAAAATTTAAAACAGAATTTCAGAAGATAAGTCAATATATAAAATTGAAAAGTATAAAGTTATAAATACGGGATACACTCATTTTTCACTTTTCACTTTTAGCTTTTCACTCGCACTAATGCACCACCACAAATTTCTTCACCATTGTCATATCTGATGATGAAACCAGTTTAATAAAATAAACTCCCTCTGATAAATCAGAAACATTAACTGTGACAGGACTTTGAACTTTGAACTCAAAACTTTGAACTAACCTCCCCAAC
>Ga0114969_10003833_pt1 | contig 12011 bp, 8 predicted proteins | sample M_130807_MF_Meta_FD_87316 | JGI IMG/M metagenome (GOLD analysis project Ga0114969, IMG submission 87316) | Freshwater microbial communities from Lake Montjoie, Canada to study carbon cycling - M_130807_MF_MetaG | ecosystem: Environmental > Aquatic > Freshwater > Lake | place: Lake Montjoie...
CCGTGAGCCCGGCGTTGGCCGCGCCTCAATCGTCTTGATGCTGACGGTGCCGAAACGGTTTTTGTCCTTCGGCTTTCTGTTTCCAACTTGGTCGGCTGGCGAGCGCGCTTGGCTTACGCAGTTTCGGGGCGCCCGCCGTTTTCTCCGCTTTGAGTTTCCGATACGCGTCGAAACGCGCCGCCGCTAATGCGCCGCCTGCCAGCGCCGCGCGCACCGCGCAGCCAGGCTCGTTGGTGTGACCGCAGTTGGTGAAACGACAGGTCAGGGCGAGCGCCTTGATGTCCGCGAACGCTTCCTCGATCCCTTCTTCCACACCCCAAAGTTGCAGTTCACGCATCCCCGGCGTGTCGATCACGAGCGCACCAGATGGCGTCTGCACGAGTTCGCGCCGGGTGGTCGTGTGCCGCCCTTTGCTGTCTTTCTCCCGCACCTCGCCTGTCGGTAGCGCGTCCGGATCACGGGCGAGCGCGTTGATGAGACTGGATTTTCCAACGCCGGATGAACCGATAAACGCCACCGTGTGCCCCGGCTTCGCAAACGTCACGGCGAGCGCCTTCAAGCCCTTCCGCGTCGCCGTGCTCGTAATGAGCACCGGCACGCCCGGAGCCAGCACTTCGACTTCGCGCTTCACAGCGTCCGCGTCGTCGCACACATCGGACTTATTCAAAATGATCACCGGCGCCGCACCGCTGTCGTGCGCTGCAACCAAAAATCGCTGGATGCGTTTCGGATTAAAATTCTGGTCCAGCCCACTGACGAGGAAGACGGTGTCGATGTTCGCCGCGACAATCTGCTCAATCTCCTCGGAGCCCGAAGCCCGGCGCGAAAACTTGGTCCGCCTCGGCAGCACCGCGTGAATATCGGCCCGCTGCTCGCCCTCGCGCCGGATCACGGCCACCCAATCTCCTACCGCCGGAAATTGATCCGGCGTTCGCGCCACATGGAAAAACCCCCCGCCACACTCGCCGAGCACCTCGCCCGAGGCCGTGTGCACGGCATAAAAATTCCTCCGGAGTTCGCACACCACGCGCGCGGGCTCGAGCCCCGCGAGCCCGTGAGCCGCAAAGGCGTTGGCGAGGGTGTCGGTCCACCCGAGTTCGGCGAGCGTCATACGTTCACCCGGCTTGGCACGTGCGCCTCCTCACTTGAGCGTGAACCCCAGCGCCTCGAGCTCGTTCATGTTAAAAGGCGCACTCTCCAGCACCTCGACCAACTTCGCCAAAGACTCAGCCATGGTCGCTGACTCAAATAACGCGTCACCATCGTCGGAATCATGCAGGTGCACGGACCACGGGCTGTCCGCGCTCGCGCGTAGCTGGACCGCCGCTCCATGCAAATAATTACCCGGCAAACCGGGATGAGGCCCAGTCCCCGGCACGAGAAACAGCGTGTGGATCGGATCGTGCGCAACGCTGACTGTTTCGTCACCGACATGTTTCGTCCGGTGATGCGCGACTTTGCCAGCCACCGCTACCCGGAAGCCTTCCGCCCGCACCCGCACCGCCGCGGGCAGTGACTGCACGTAGCGATCGTAAATGCTCCCGTTGGTTTCCAGCGCGTCGGCACCGATGCGTCCCGCGATGAGCTCCTCAAGATTCTTTGCCTGAAAATGCGGCAGCGTGGCGAGTGACCGCGCGGTGACGTGGCCGTTCCTGTGGTCAGCGTGAGCGTAGGCCTGATGCGAGGCGTAGAGGCGCTTCAGCGCATCCTGGTAGGTCGGCGTAAACGGCACGGCACCGATCGGGCTGTGTTCAATTTGGTCGAGGACGGCTTGGTCGAAATAAGCGTTGGGGTCTTGGGGCATCCCCAGTCAAGTAGCGGGCGGGCTTCCGCAATACGAGGCTCATCTCGCGTAATGATTTGACCCACCCCGTCGCTCCCCTACCCACGCACGCATGCTACCCCGCACGCTCGCTCTTGGTCTCGCCCTCTCGGCCTCGCTGTCAGTCCCGCTCGCCGTCTTCGCCGCCTCTCCCGCCGGCGCTGGCGAGGCTCTCTTTCTCGTCAACTGCGCCGCGTGCCATCAGGCTAATGGCGAGGGCCTCAAAGGCATTTTTCCTCCCCTCGCGCAGTCCGATTTTTTGATGGCCGACAAAGAGCGCAGCATCCGCATCGCGATCCAAGGCATCAGCGGCCCCCTCGTCGTCAACGGCATCGAATACCAGGGCGTGATGCCCGCGCCCGCCGCGATGGAGGACCAGCAGGTCGCCGACGTCCTGACCTACGCACGCACTGCTTGGGGCAATCATGGCGAGCCCGTCACCGCGGCCGAAGTCAAAAAGGTCCGCACCCTCCTCGCCGCCACCGATTCCGAGCAGAACGATCCGTTCGCGCCCCTGCCGAAAGCGCCCGCAGGCTACCAACTCCGAGAGGTCGTCCGCCTGCCCATCCATGGGTTGAAACTCGCGACGGTGCCCGGCATGGATTGGATTCTCGTGCTCACCAATAGCGGCGATCTTTACCGCCTCGAACCCGCCACCGGAAACCTCGCCCGCGTCCTCGCCGCCAAAGACTACGCCGAACTGGCGGCCGGCAACCTCAGTGTTCTCGGCATGACGATCGACTCGAAGAAACGCCTCTACCTCGTCACCAACCAGCGCATCTCCGAGCAGCCGCACCACGTAAACCGCGTCGTCATTTTCCGCTCTGAGCCACTCGGTTCCTCCGGCGTCCCCCAGAAAATGACCGCGTGGCTCCGCACCAGCTATCCGTGGGGCTTCAGCTATTACAACCACGGGGTCTGTCACATTGCCGAGGGCCCGGACGGGATGATGTACGTCAGCAGCGGTGCCCGTACCGACGGTGGTGAAGTGGATGGCGGCATTTTCAAAAACGACACCGTCTACTGGAAAGGCGGCGAGACCGACTACACCGCCGCCATCTGGCGCATCGACCCAACGATCGACGTGCCCAAGATCGAAGTATTCGCCCGCGGCATCCGCAACGCCTGGAGCTTTGCTTGGAACGACCGGCAAGAACTCTTCAGCGTCAGCAACGGCCCCGACGCCCACTACCCCGAGGAGCTGGACTTCGTCGAACGCGGCAAACACTACGGGTTCCCCTACCAATACGCCGACGCCCCCGCCTCCGAAAAACCCTACCCTTACACTCCCGACGTTCCGGCTGGGCTCGTCGTCACACCGGCCATCCGCAACTTTGGCCCCGCCGCCGGCGGCTCGCCCGAAAAACCAATCGCCACATTTGACGCGCATTCATCCCCCGCCGGCATGGTGTTCTGCGGCCCCGAGTGGCCCGCCAACCTCCGTGGTAAATTCTTGATCGGCCGTTTCGGTAATTTCCTCAAAGACGACAGCTACGGCTACGACATCCTCTCGGTCGACCTGCAGCGCAATCCGGCTGGCGTCTTCGAAGCCCGGGTGAACACGTTCTTAGCTCCCCTCGCCCGCCCCATCGATTTCCTCCAGGCCGGCAAAAAACTCTACATTCTCGAATACACCCGCCCCGTCGGTAAACACGGCAGCCGCCCGCTGAACCCCGGCCGGATCCTCGAACTCACGTGGTGACCAGGGCTGTCATTGATTATCGACGACATTGCACCCACCCTTCCCCTCCCCCGCCCCCGCTTCCCTCCCGATCCGATCCCTTCCATGTCCCTCCGCTTTCCTCGCACGCTCGCCTCCAGCCTAGCCGCTCTCGCGTTCGCTTACAGCAGCCTCGCTGCCGAAAAAGAATTCTTCGTCTACTTCGGCACCTACACCAAAGGCCCGAGCACAGGCATCTACCGCTCCCGCCTCGACGTCGCCACCGGACGCCTCTCGCCTGCCGAACTCGCCGCAGAAACTAAAGACCCGGCCTTTCTCGCGCTCCACCCGAACGGAAAATTTCTCTACGCCCTGGACGAAAGCGTCGACTCCACTCGCACCCCCGGCACCGGCCTGAGCGCCTACGCCCTCCACGCCGCCACCGGAGCCCTCACCCTCGTCAACCAACAAACTCACGGGAGTTCGGGCGCGTGCCACCTCTCCATCGATGCCACCGGCCGCACGCTGCTGGTGGCCAACTATGGTGGTGGTGGCGTCTCCGGAATCGCCCTACAACCGGACGGCCGCCTCGGTGCCCTCGGCTCCGTCAGCCAACACACCGGCTCCAGCGTAAATCGCGCCCGCCAAGCCGCCCCGCACGCCCACCAGATCGTCGTCTCCCCCGACAATCGTTTCGCCCTGGTCCCCGACCTCGGCCTCGACCGCGTCCTCCTCTACGCCCTCGATCCCGCCACCGCAAAACTCACCACGCACACCCCCGCGTTCGCCTCGCTCCGACCTGGCTCGGGCCCGCGCCACCTCGCATTTCACCCGACTGGAAAATTCGCCTACGTCATCAGCGAAATGCTCTGCACGATGACCGCCTTCCGCTACGACGCCGCGCCCGGCACTCTCACCGATTTCCAAACCATCTCGACGCTACCGCCCGGCGAATCCGTCGCGAAAGGCACCAGCACCGCCGAGGTCCAAATCCACCCCGGTGGCAAATTCCTCTACGGCTCCAACCGCGGCCACGACACCATCGTCGCTTATGCCATCGACGCGACCTCGGGGAAACTCACCCTGATTGACCATCACTCCACCCTCGGCAAAACCCCGCGCCACTTCGCCCTCGACCCCACCGGCACCTGGCTCCTCGCGGAAAATCAAGACAGCAACACGGTCGCCGTTTTCCGCATCGACCCAAAATCCGGCCGTCTCACCCCCACCGGCCCCCTCCTCGCAGTCCCGCAACCGGTCTGCGCCGTCTTCGTGCCAGTGCCACTATAATCACGCTCAGCAACCCAGAGCGTCGCGGTCGGTCATTTTGCTCAACGGAAACTCTGCGGAACCCGCGCCCCTGCGGATCGCTGCGGGCCCGTCACGTGAGCAGGTCGCTCGATTTCTCTCGCCGCTAACTCAGGCGCACATTCAACCCGAAATTCCCGTTGACGCGCCGGATACCTCCGCGTTTGTTCGCACTTCCGCTTGGGGCCAGATAGCTCAGTTGGTAGAGCAGAGGACTGAAAATCCTCGTGTCCTCGGTTCGATTCCGAGTCTGGCCACCATCCTTAACCCGCTCTGCCGCAAGGCTTTGCGGGTTTTGTATTTATACGAAAATACGTCTCCGAAATCCCCCCGGAGTGATTCCTGACTAAGTTTCCCCTGGCTCGCGGTCCCCTTCTCCGCGTCGCCCCGGTTGTCTCAATCATGCCAGCCTGCTGGCCACCCCGATTCCCCGAACAGCCAACCCCACTACTCGTGGTGGTAAGCACCGACTAGGCGTTCGCGACAAGATCAGCCGATATTATCGCGCTGGCTATCCCATCCTCCAGAAAAGGCGCTGGTCGTCAGCGGGGCCGGAAAGCCCGTGCCCCTTAGCGTAGTTCCGCCGCCATCGCCTTCGCGAAATACGTTAGAATCATGTCCGCTCCCGCCCGCTTGATCGCCACCAACGACTCGTGGCGCGTGCGCGGCAGATCCAGCCACCCCATTTTTGCCGCCGCGTGCAGCTGCGCGTATTCTCCGGAAACCTGATACGCCGCGATCGGCTTCTGGGTCGCGTTACGCACGTCGCGGATGATGTCGAGATAGGGTCCCGCCGGTTTCACCATAATGATGTCCGCACCTTCGGCCACATCGAGCGCGGCCTCGACCAGCGCCTCGCGGCGGTTCGCCGGATTCATCTGATAGGTCGCCTTACTCAATAAATTTGGACCCGCCGCCTTCGCGCTGCCGACCGCATCGCGAAACGGCCCGTAATACGCCGAGGCAAATTTCACCGAATACGCCATAATGCCCACGCCCGTGAAGTCCGCCGTATCGAGCGCCCGGCGAATCGCCCCGACCCGACCGTCCATCATGTCGCTCGGCGCCACCAGATCGACGCCCGCCTGCGCTTGCAGCACCGCCATTTTCGCCAAAATGCCGACGGTCCGATCGTTCGCGACGTCATCACGCGCCGCCGTGAGCACGCCGTCATGCCCGTGGCTCGTATAGGGATCGAGCGCAACATCGGTGATCACCGTCATCTGCGGCAACGCCTTCTTGACCGCCCGGACCGCTCGCAGCACGAGCGTTTCCTCATTGAGCGCCTGCGTGCCCTCATCGTCCTTCAAACTCGCGTCGAGTTTCGGAAACAATGCCACGGCCGGCACCCCGAGCTTCGCGAGTGCGCGGCACTCTTTGACGAGGTCCTGGATATTCAGCCGAAAGACACCCGGCATCGACGCGATCGCCTCGGGCGCGCCTTTGCCGTCCACCACGAACAGCGGCGCGATAAAATCCGCCGGGCGCAGCACGGTCTCCTCGACCATCGCGCGCAAACTGGCCGTGCGACGCAGTCGGCGTGGACGTTGAAGTAAATCGAGCTGGAAGGGGTCAGGCATGGCGCGTGGAAGGAAGGCACGGAGGTAACCGCTAATCCCCGCTAATTCACGCTAATCTTCAAAAAAATGTAGCCAGCCCTTTCTTTCTTAGTGCCAATCAGCGACGTTTAGCGGTTTCAAATCCGGTTCATGCCTATTCATCTTTTCGATTCTCTAGAGCGCGCAATCAAGCCTCTCGCCCCGGCCCACCCCGACGGCGTCTTCCGTTTCTACAACTGCGGCCCGACGGTCTACGCCCCCGCCCACATCGGCAACTTCCGGACCTTCGTCGTCAACGACGTCCTCCGTCGCCTCCTCGAACTCGAATTCGGTGCCGATAAAGTAAACCACGTTCGCAACCTCACCGACGTCGACGACCGCACCATCGGTCAGACCCAGAAGGAAAAACGGCCGCTTGCCGAGATCACCAAAAAGTGGACTGACAAATTCCACGCCGACTGCGACGCGCTGAATTGCCTGCGCCCCCACGCCGAACCCACCGCCACCGGCTACATCAAGGAACAGGTGAACATGATCGAGGTGTTGATGGAAAAAGGTAACGCCTACCGCGCGGCCGACGGCTCCGTCTACTTCAAACTCGATTCGTTCCCCGGCTACGGCGCCCTGTCTCGCATCAAAGAGCGCGAGCTCAAGATCACCAACATCGTCGCCGACGCCGACCACAAAGACTCCGTGTCCGACTTTGCGCTCTGGAAAGCCTACAAGCCCGAGGAAGACGGTGACGTAAAATGGCCCGGCCCACGCGGCGCGAGTGCCGGCCGCCCCGGCTGGCACATCGAGTGCAGCGCGATGAGTAAGTCGCTCCTCGGCGACTCCATCGACCTCCACACCGGCGGCGTCGATCTGCTCTTCCCTCACCACGAAAACGAAATCGCCCAAAGCGAATGCTGCAACGGCACGACCTTCGCGCACCATTGGTATCACAGCGAGCACCTCCTCGTTGAGGGCACCACGATGAGCAAGAGCAAGGGCAACTACTACACGCTCACCGACCTCGTCGAGAAAGGCTACTCACCGATGGCCGTCCGTTATGCGCTGCTCATGGGGCACCCGCGCAAGCAGCTCAACTTTATGCTCGATTCGCTGCGCGCGGCGGAGAGCGCGCTGGCCACCCTGCGCACATTTCGCGCCGCCATGGCTGACTCTACCGGCATGGTGAATGTCTACGCTTCGGTCGTCGCAGCACTCCATGACGACCTCAACACGCCCGCCGCGTTGGGCGCGTTGTTCACGGCGATCAATCATAGCAAACCCAGCGATGTAAATGCGGCGCTGTTTGATCGAGCGATGTTCGCGCTCGGCTTCGACCTCACCGCTCCCACCGCACCGAAAGTCGAAGTCCCCGCCGCCATCTCCGCCCTCGCCGCCACGCGTTGGGCCGCGAAACAAGCCAAGGATTTCGCCACCGCCGACACCCTCCGCAAGGAACTCACCGCCGCCGGCTGGTCGATGCTCGACAGTAAAACCGATTACAAACTCGAACCCCTCAAAAAGTAGTCGCCGCGGCTCCGCACGCGGACGCCTTGCTGCCTCAAACACCCATCCGCCCTTTCTTGACGGCCCACACGATGCCCCTCCACGAACGCCGTTGAGATCGAAGGGGCCGTTTCCAATCTCGCCGCCGCGCCCTTTGACGCGGCGGTTTTTCCTTACGCCTTCCTCGAAGCCTTCGGGAATAAGGAGACCACGCACCGCCGCCTGCGCAGTGGCGACTCGAACCAATCCGATCTCCCCAGCGGTGTTCTTCAGCGCAATAACATCCGCCTTCGCGTCTGCGCCGAGGGCGAGGTGCCCGCCACACTCGCCGCGTTGCGCCAGAGCTCCGCGACCACGCGGCAAAAGGCCAAGTTCATCCTCGCCACCGATGGGCAGAGCTTCGAGGCGGAGAACTTGGCTGATGGCGAGACGGTCGCCTGCGCCTATGCGGATTTCCACGATCACTTCGGCTTCTTTTTGCCGCTGGCCGGTATCAGTACGGTCAAACAGATCCGCGAAAACGCCTTCGATATCAAGGCCACCAGCCGCCTGAACCGGCTCTACATCGAACTGCTCAAGGACAACCCTGAATGGGCCACCGACACCCGCCGCGAGGATCTCAACCACTTCATGGCCCGACTGATCTTCTGCTTCTTCACCGAAGACACCGCCATCTTCCACGGCGACCGTCTCTTGACCGGCACGATCGAGCAGATGACCGCGCGCGATTCCTCCGACACCCACCAGGTGCTCTCCGAGCTGTTCCGCGCCATGAATACCCGGCTCGCCTAGCGCGACGCCGCCAACATTCGCAGCTGGGCCCACGGCTTCCCCTACGTAAACGGCGGCCTGTTCGGCCGCCCCGGGAGCGCCGACGTCCCCGTCGGCACTCCGAAAAAGGCCGACGAGGACGTCGGCGCTCCCAGCGTCCCGCGCTTCAGCAAAATCGCCCGCTCCCAGCGCCTCGCCCGCATCCGCGTCTTCGATCCCGCCTGCGGCTCGGGAAATTTCCTCGTCATCGCCTACAAAGAGCTGCGGGCCATCGAGGCCGAGATCAACCGCCTGGGCGGCGACGCCGGGCGCCCCTCCGACATCCCAGTCGCCAATTTTCGAGGCATCGAGTTGCGCCACTTCTCCTGCGAGATCGCCCGCCTCGCCCTCATCATCGCCGTGTATCAATGCGACGTGCTCTACCGCGGCCAGAAACTCGCTCTGCTCGAGTTCCTCCCGCTCGCGGCCACCAACTGGATCACCTGTGGCACCGCCCTCCGCATCGACTGGCTCAGCGTCTGCCCGCCGACGGGCAAGGCGGTAAAAATAGGCGGTAAAAATACGTGGCGACGAGTTGTTCGACCTGGGAGCGCCGACGGCCCCGTCGGCATCTTCCCGAAATGCCGACGGGGACGTCGGCGCTCCCGGGGCCGCTCCCGCCGGCATCGATTTCAAAAACGAGGGCGGTGAACCCGTCCTCTGCCGCCTTCGTTTCGACCAACTCCATTTGCCAGGGGCGGCAGGTTGAGACGCTGTGGTCTTTGATTTTTGCGACGGGCCACGAAATCAACTTCGCTCATAAGAGTTTCAAATAGGCCAACCTCGCGAGCCACAACGCGGGCGTCACCGTCATTATCGTTGGTATCTCGAAAAATTCGGGCAAGATTAGTGGCCTATTCTCTCTCGATGAAAAAGAAAGCGTCACCGCAAAAGACGCTGTAAACATCAACGGCTACGAATATCTCGAGCAGCTCGATATCGGCTACGTCTTCTACGCGGCGAACTACACCGACAAAATAATCGCGGTCCTCAACTCGAAGGAAAAGACCATCGTCCACATCCCCAACGTGAGCGCGCGCGAGAGCACCAAGGATAACATTCGCGAGGTGGAGCATATCCCCGAGGAGCTGGGCGAATGGCAGGGCACCGATCCAAAAACCGGCTTCCAACTCGTCAAACTCGCCGATGGCACGATCCTCAAGGTCGCCGATCTGGTGGACGACGACCCGGCCAAGCGCGACAAGGTTTCCGCCGCGTTGAAGGACTCAGCGCAGAAATTCAACCGCGACCACGTGGACATCATCATCGCGCTCGGCATGGCCAAGGAAGGCTTTGACTGGATCTGGTGCGAACATGCGTTGACGGTCAGCTATCGCTCCAGGCCATCAACCGCCCCGCATCAGACACCCTAGCTCCTTAGGTCTGCAAATCCCCTTCCTTGACAACCACCCCCGACCACCAAACACCCTCCTACGACTCGCTAGTCACCAATTTAACCATGATGTCTCCTCTCGAAGAACTCCGCCACTCGGCCTCGCACATCCTCGCGACCGCCATTCTCCGCATCTTCCCTGATGCCAAGCTCGACATCGGTCCGCCCACAGACACCGGATTCTACTACGACATCGATCTCGATCACAAACTCACCGCCGATGACCTCATAAAACTCGAGGCCGAGATGAAGAAGGTCGCCGATGAAAACCAGCGCTTCGACCGCAAGGAAGTCTCCCGCGAGGAAGCCGTCGAGATCATCAAGTCCCGCGGCCAGGAGCGCTACAAACTCGGCCGTCTCGCCGACATCCCCGAGGGCGAAAAAATTTCGTTCTACCAAAATGGCGAGTTCATGGATCTCTGCGCCGGCACGCACGTGCGCTATTCGTCCAAGCTGAAAGCCTTCAAACTCCTCTCCATCGCCGGTGCGTATCACCGTGGCGATGAGAAGAACAAGCAGCTCCAGCGCATCTACGGCACCGCGTTTCCAACCAAGGAAGAGCTCGCCCAACACCTCGAGCGCACCGAGCAGGCCAAGGCCCGCGATCACCGCAAACTCGGCAAGGAACTGAAACTTTTCCATATCGACGAAGACGTCGGCCAGGGCCTCATCCTCTGGACTCCCAATGGCTCCATCATCCGCCAAGAGTTGCAGGATTTCATCGGTGGCGAGCTCCGCAAGCAGGGCTACTCGCAGGTCTTCACGCCGCACATCGGCAAGCTCGAACTCTACAAAACTTCCGGCCACTTCCCCTATTACAAGGAGTCGCAGTTCTCACCGGTTTTCGAAAACGAGTCGCTCGCGAAAGCCCTCAGCGAAGGCTGCTCGTGCGCCGAAGCCTACGCGCGCCTTGATGGCGTGTCCGCCCAACTTGCCGCGCAGATCAATGCTCGGACCGGCAAGGAAACCATCACGCCCGACCGCGTGATGCCCGACGATAAGCTCCTCAACGGTTTCATGCTGAAACCGATGAATTGCCCGCATCACATCAAAATTTTCGCGTCCCAGCCGCACAGTTACCGAGACCTCCCCGTGCGCCTCGCCGAATTCGGCACGGTTTACCGCTGGGAACAATCCGGCGAACTCAACGGCATGACCCGCGTCCGCGGCTTCACCCAGGACGACGCCCATCTCTTCTGCACCGAGGAACAGGTCGCCGCCGAAGTCCTCGGCTGTCTCGCCCTCGTCAAAGTCGTTCTCACCACCCTCGGCATGACCGATTATCGCGTGCGCGTCGGCCTCCGCGATCCCGACGGCAAGAAATTTGCCGGCAATCCCGAACAATGGGACAAAGCCGAAGCCGCCTGCCGCGAAGCCGCGAAATCCCTCGGCGTGCCCTTCACCGAGGAGCCCGGCGAGGCCGCCTTCTACGGACCCAAGATCGACTTCGTCATCAAAGATGTGATCGGCCGCGAATGGCAGCTCGGCACCGTGCAGGTGGACTATGTGCTCCCCGTGCGCTTCGACCTCTCCTACATCGGAGCGGACAACGCCAAGCACCGCCCGGTCATGATCCATCGCGCGCCCTTTGGCTCGATGGAGCGTTTCTGCGGCGTCCTGATCGAGCACTTCGGCGGCGACTTCCCCGCCTGGCTCGCACCCGAGCAGGTGCGCCTCGTCCCCATCAGCGATAATCTCAACGACTACGCGCGCGCGTTTCTCTCTCGACTCAAGGCCGAGGGTTTCCGCGCCACCATCGACGAGCACTCCGACAAACTCGGCGGTAAGATCCGCCGCGCCGAACTCGACAAGGTCCCCTACACACTCGTCATGGGCTATAAGGAAGCTGAGACCCAAAGTGTGTCCGTCCGCAGTCGCGCCCGGGGCGACGAGGGCGTGATCTCGCTCGACGCGTTCGTCGCGAAACTGAAAACCGAAGTTTCGACGCGCGCGCTGCCCGAC
>Ga0114969_10003834_pt1 | contig 12011 bp, 2 predicted proteins | sample M_130807_MF_Meta_FD_87316 | JGI IMG/M metagenome (GOLD analysis project Ga0114969, IMG submission 87316) | Freshwater microbial communities from Lake Montjoie, Canada to study carbon cycling - M_130807_MF_MetaG | ecosystem: Environmental > Aquatic > Freshwater > Lake | place: Lake Montjoie...
AGATACTGCTGCTAATTATCCTGGGTTCTTTATTTGTAAAGATTCTTACTTTTACTTAGCAGCTTCTTCAATAAGAGATTTCTTTGTTGAGTCAGAAGTATTAGTAGATTTTAGAAAACAGGCAGACAATATTGGTAATAAGTTTTATGATCCTTACAGATATACTAATTACCAAGAGATGTTTGATATGAATCCAGAAATCATGGGTAAGAATTCTTTTTACCAATATGATTATTCATTAAGTGTTTCTAAATTATATAACCAGTATTTTTCATTAGGATCTATGCAGAGTAGATATTATAATCCAAATGTGTCTGAGTTATGTTATACATATTATCCTAATAGAATTATTTATTCATTACCACAACAAGATGAAGCAATAAAAGATAGCTGGTTTGTATATTTAATAAATAACTATAGAACATTTAAATCTCAAATTAGTGGAGTAAAACCTATAAACAAATCAGGTATCATTATTACTTTTAAGAATGATAGTCCTATGATGTTCCAAGGTGTGGATACACTTAATACTGATTTAGGAACAAAAGTTACTATTGGAGACGGAGGATTATTTAGTCAACCTGGTCAAGCTGTAGCAAATTCTGATAAAGCATATGAATATGGTGCTTCTCAAAATAGATTGTCTGTGATATCAACACCAGTAGGTATATTCTATATATCTCAAGCAGCTGGTAAAATATTCTCATATGGTCAAGGACTTCAAGAATTATCTCAACAGGGTATGAAATGGTGGTTCACACTTTTCCTACCGTACAAACTAACAGTTGACTTTCCTTTATATCCGTATCAAGATAACCCAGTAGCTGGTATTGGATGTCAATCTGTATTTGATAATACTAACACTATATTATACTTCTCTAAGAGGGATTACCAGTTAATAGATTCATTCAAAAGAAGAACAACTTATGTGCCCTTAAAATCTGATGGTACAGGAGATTACTTTATAGTAGATAACAACCAGGCAGTTCAATATAGATTAGGTGACACTACTATATTTAGAGATGCTTCCTGGACAATTAGTTATGACCCTAAGAGTCAATTCTGGATTAGTTTTCATGACTGGCATCCAGATTTATTATTACCTACTAAAGATGTATTTATATCTACAAAAGGTGCAGGTGGTTGGAGACATAACTGGTTATGTGATTCTTATTGTAAGTACTATGGTATAGATTACGCATGTGAAATAGATATTCCAATTGTGTCAGGTCAAACTATTACTACTACAAGATCTATTGAGTACATAATGGAGGCTTATAGAAAATCTGATAACTGTGTGGATTCACATCATGTGCTAGATTTTAACTTTGATACAGCTGTAGTGTATAACTCAGAACAAGTATCTGGATATTTAAACTTAAATTTGTATCCTAAAAATGATTTAATATTAGCTAGACAGTATCCAAAATTAAATCTAAATAATAATTCTTTTGATATACTATTTTCAAAAGAAGAGAATAAATATAGATTTAATCAGTTTTGGGATATTACTAACAACAGAGGTGAGTTCCCATTAGGTGGATCATATCCTCCAATAGGACAAGTTATACCTGATACAACAGTATTGATTGGTAACTATGCTGGTGAAACTACATGGATTACTGAACCAGATGGTTTTAGAAGAACACTTAATTTTAATAATTTAGATTATTCCAAACCAGAATTACAAAGAAAAAAGTTTAGACATTACATGAGTTTTGTTAACTTAAAGAAAAATAAATCTGGTAATACTAATATTATTTTGAAAATCAGTAATAGTAAAAATGAAACTTCTCTAAGATAATGTATAATAAAAAAGCTCTATCTAAAGCTTCAGCTGAGTTGGACAAAGCTAAAGCTCCTAAAAAACCTAAAGATATGATTAATGATCCAATGGGTCAGTGGAAATATCCTGGTTTACCAACTAGAATTCCTAGTAATGATATTACTATGAAAGGAGTAGGTTATCCTGTATTAGGTGTAGCCAATAATGGTCAAAGAAAGATAATGCTTCCGGGAGCAGATTATACTTTTCCTGGAGCAGATTATGTAGATGAATATCCACAGATGAGAAAAGGAGGTACTAAGAAAAAGACTAGAAGTTTATCTGGTACTAATAAAATAATGCTTAAACACCCATTGTTTGAGAATTACAAGAATAGAGTATATGATCCAAATGCAGATTACTTTCAAAAAGGTGGTGTAAAAACTGTAAAATCTAAAGATGGCACAGTAACTAATAGATTCATTAATGAAGCAGGAGATGAAGTTGTACAAGTAAAAACTAAAGATGGTAAATACTCTGAAAAGATAATACCAAATGATAAATATATTAGCCCCCTTACTGGAAAACCTTATGTACCTATGCAAGGTGACGCAACTATCCCATCGGGGTGGGAAGCTGAAGATAATACACTTGAAGATATTGCTGAATTTATAGATCCAACAGGAATTACATCATGGGATGATGTTAGAAGAGCCTATGATGAAAATGGTTTATTTGATCCTAAAACAGGATTGGAAATATTAGGAGCTCTTCCTCTTGTAGGAAAAATTGGTAAATCTGGAAAAATACTTGCTGGTGGGGAAAAACTTTTTCTTGATGCTGTTAAATATTTTGGATACAATGATAAAATAGCAAATGCTTATAATGCATATAGAAAACTTGGAGGAAAAAATCTTGATAAAGTATTAGGTCTAACAACAAAAGGTTTGACAAAACTTTCTCCAAAACTTAATCCTGAAAAATGGGAATCTAGTATGAAACTTATTAATGCTTTAAATAAGTTCACTGAAGGAACAAAAGCAACTAAGCTATTTTCATATTTTCCAAGTGGAGACACTCAAACAAAAAATGATGAAGAATATGTAGAAACAGAACTTACAGATGATGAAATAGAAGAATACAGAAAAGGTGGTTATATAGTAGAGGATATATCTGTACCAGAACTTAATCAAGCTAAAGAGGGTGGTTCTCAAATATGTCCTGATGGTTATATATTTGACCCTAACGCAGGTGATAATGGATTATGTGTGCCTGAATCTATGTATAAGTACTCAAATTTTAAGTCTAACCCAAAGCAAAAAGAAAAAGAAATAGAAGAAAATAAAAAGTTTAGAGAATCTTATGATTATATGGAAGAATATTATAATTCTCCTAAATATAAAGAGATGCTTAAAAAATCATCAAAAAATGATGACACTTACAACTATTTTTTAAAATCCCGAAACAAACAGTTACAAAATACACCCCCATTAAAACTATTACAACAACCATTAGATGATCCATCTATAGGAGGTCAATCAGTATCTGAAACAGGTGAAATTACAATTTTTCCACATGGTATCGGGACAGAACATACATCTGAGCATGAGTTATCTCATTCATCTGATAGACCATTGCCGGGAAAAGAAAGAAGACTTATTCCTCAAAAAGATATTGATTATATAAATAAACATAAACCAAAAAATACAAAAGATAATCAAGAATATAAGGATACTGGTTCTTATTACGCTAATGAAAAGTTTTATAATGACTATTATAGAGATTATGTTGCATACCCAACAGAAACTAGAGCTAGACTTAATTCAATTAGAAAAGCAGCAAAAGATAATAAGTTATATGATCCTTTTACTGAAGGATTGTCTCCTGATACATATAATAAAAAATTAAAAAACTTTAAATTTGAAAAAGGTGATAAAGAAGGTTTTGATCCAATGAATCATTTAAAAAATACTTTTACAGATGATGAAATTATTTGGATGTTAAATAACATTTCAAAAAAAGATGATACAAATACTGATGTACCAAGTGGTTTAACTCAAGCTCAGAAAGGTGGTGTCAAACCTTATGTAGCAAAAAATAAAAAAGATTATGATTTTAGAAAAAAAGCTTATGATGATAGTCTAGGTATTTATAATCTAGAACAAGATTATAATAAATCTTCCCTTAAAGCAGCTAATATACTTAATTCAAACATGACTTCTAAAGAAGATCCTTATATGAATCTTATTAAAAAAATGAATCATATATCTGAATTACAACATAATATAGTTAAAAATTCAAATGTTCCACACAAGACAGTACTTGCAAAGGCTCGTCTTAAAGGTGATAGAGGTAGAGTACATGTACAACCAAAACAAATAATTATAAAACCAAATGAAGAAAATTTTGGTGTAATAAAACAAAATCCAAAACCAATTTCTAAAAAATCTAAAGTAGTTGATATTCCTGTAAAAGCTACATATGAAGATAGTATTTCTTCATATGATAATTATCTTAAAAGAAAAGATTTATTAACTAGTTTAAAACCAGATCAGTTTAAATCAAAAAAAGAAATTGATGATTTTTTAAAAAAAGAAACTTTAAAGTATCCTACAAATCCATCATTAGCATTAAAAACAAAATCTGTAAAAAAAGAATTTGTATATCCTAAAGGTAAAACAACAATTGCTTTAGAAGATTATATGAAACCTGAAGGTTTACAATCATCTAAACTAAAAAGTAGTATGGTTGATAAATCAAATAATGCAATACAATTAAATAAAGTAAATAAGTCAGCATACCCAAAAGGATATCAACCTTATAGTTTATACGGTAAAATATTAGATCCTGAAGTATATGGTTATGGTGAATCTATTAATGAAAAACCTATTGAAGCTGCTCAATTTTTGGATACTCAAGGATATAAAGCAAAAATGAATAAATATAAAAAATCTGGTAAATATCCTTGGGTTAAACAAAAAGGAGGTGTAGTTGCAGAATTATCAGATGATGAAATTCAAGATTACATTAACCAAGGTTATATAGTTGAAGAAATAGATGAACCTGAGATGCAATCTGGTGGTGAATTACCTTATAAAATATGGGAAGAAAAAACTGGTACACCATGGTCTGAAGCTAAAAGACAAGGTTTAACAGATGGTTCATATGAACAAAATGTAGCTTTAGCACAAAAACTATTAGCTGATGCTACATCTGTAGTTAAAGAAAATCTTGAAAGTAAACCAAGTTTTGATTATAATAAGTATGATCAAATAGTAAGCACATTAGTTCAGAAAGGTAATACCTTAGAAGATTTAGTTTCTCAACAAATTGGTACAAAGGAGGGTCTTATGAAAAGATACCCTAATTTATTTAGTGGTTCTAATAGTAAATCTAAAGCAGTTAATACAGCTAATATTCCTGTAAGAAGTGTTGATGAAATATTAAAAAGAACTGCAGCACCGGTGAATTTAAAAACACCTGATTCAAGAATAAAATCTGAAACTATACAGTATCAGAACATTCCAGTTAAGAAATTAAATTTAATATCAGATTCAAACTTAAAACCTAAACCTGTTAATAATACGGTTAAACAATTTGAAAAAAGTAAACAAGTTAATCAAACTAAATTAAAAGAAGCTGAGTTAAAAAACTATGTTAATACTATAAGAGACAGTTTAACTCCGGATAGTATTAAAAAACAGAAACAGTTACAGAATTCATTTTTTCCAACAGCTCCTAAAAAGAAATTAACTGTGAAAGAACCATTAACTCAAGAGTCAACTCAAGAGTTTAAAGCTAGAATGTTAAAAATTCAACAAGGTTTAAATTTGAAACCTATTCAAACTAATCCTGAAAAAATAGCACCTATCAAAAATTTTCAAGATCTTCAAGGAGAACCTGGTAAATTTGATATTGTTTCACCTAACTTACCTGAAGTAAATGGAAAACAATTCCCAGTTAAAAAACCTGTTGTAAAAGCAAAACCACCTCAAGATATAACTAAGTTTCAAAATACTTTAAAACCTGAGATAAGCTTTAAGAAAGGTTCTAAAATTACTGAAGTAAAACCAGAAATAGAAGAGAAAGTTGTTAAAGAAGATTCTGGATACAAAGTAATTAGTAATTTAACTAATAGAATAGGTAGCTATGATCAATCTTTACAAAACTTGTATTATGATTACACTAATCCTAAACATTCTCCAGAGAAAAGAAAACAAGTTAAAGCTGCTTTTGATAATAAATTAAAAGAAAGAAATAATTTAGTTACTACTATTAACTCTAAAAAGAGAGATTATGCAGGAGTACTTGATTCTTGGATTGATGAATCTGCACCAGCATGGATTAAGAAACCTGCACAGAAAATGGATTTGTCAGATCAGGTTGAAGCTTCAAGCTATAAGTTACCTAAATTTGAAACTTATAAAGAAAAAGAAGAGAAAGAAAATGAAAAATTCAGAACTTCAAAAAGATTTGATGATTTAGGTGGTAATGAAAAAGGTTCAAGATGGCAGTTTAGAGTAGCGGCTTCTAATGATGATCCAATGAAAGTACAAGTATATGGAACAAGATCAGAAAGAAATCCTAACTTAAACATAAAATCTAAAGGAGCAGTAATGCATTTCCTAGATCAGAGTCCATTAACAGGTTATGTACACCCTACTACTCAAGCTTACTATAGAGATCTTAAACCTGATGGTTTTGTAGGTAAATTAGAAAAACAAAAAGATGGTAATTATACTGTAAAATATGTTCCTAAGAAAGATATACCAGCTAAAGATTTGTACAAAAATACATTCTTAGTTAGACAAGAGAAATTTGACAACATTGACTTTAACAAAAAAGTTGCTGATAGAAACTTTCTTGGTCATACTTACTGGACTAAAAAAGGAAGTACAAAAGCTACTATACCAGTTTCATCTGGTAAAGATGCTAATGTATATGACTATGCATCTGGTCAATCTGTTGTGTTTATATTCCCTTACAAAGGAAAAACAAGATATGTACACTATGCTGGTTCACCAAATGCAATTAAGAAAGAAGGTGAAGAAATTAAAAAACTATACAAATTACAAGCTAATAAGTTAGTTCTTGGTGTAGCTGATGCTGGTAGTTATTCTTCTTCTGTAAAAGGTAACATCACTGATAAGAAATTAAAAGACTGGAGTTATGGTTATGCTAATACAAATGGTTTTACAGGTGCAGGTATGGCTTTAGTTGATTAAACATTAAAAGTTTAATTTATAAGTTTAAATTTATTATATTATATTATACAGCAGTATTATGAATAAAAGAATGGTGAGAATATATAAGGACCCTAATCAACAGGGTTCTTATGCAAATAAGACAAAAGCTTTTTTAGAAAAAGCTCAAGCTGGTACACAAGTTGATCAGAAACAAATGATAAATACTTACATGCAAAGTATTTATCAAAAGTTAAAGAATGAGGAAGAGATAGATGATGTCTTTGGTGAGTTAGTTGCATCTGGTATGTCTGAAGCTATTGCTGAAAAATTATTGACAACTGTTGTTGATCAAATGGTTGCAGCTGGTGAATTGAATCCTGATAACAGTGTGTCTGAAAAACAAGCTGAAGAAGAAACTGCTCAGTTAGAGAAAGAAAAAGCTGAGAAAGAATCTACAGAGCAACAAGAGTCAGAGCAAGAAGAAGAAGAACCAGATCAAGCAACTGACTATTTTAATTCATATGGTTCTGAAGATGATGGTGCTCAGTCTGATGAATATCAAGATGGTGGATCTACTGAAGATTCTGAAGATCAACCTGATTACAGTTACTTAGAACAACCAGATACAGTTGTACCAGGATTGAATAATTATTATGAATCTGCAGTTCCTTTAAGTTTTTATGAAGAGCCTGAATACAAAAGAGGAGGAAGTAAAAAATCTTTTGTAAATAATGTTCTTAAAAAATTACTAGAAGGAGGAGAAGGTCAAGATGAATCAATTGGTCAAGGGAATAAATTTGATACAATGGATGATGAAGTATCAAAAAGAAAGAATAATTTCATGAACCTTATTAAAGAACAAGCTAATAAGGCAAAGATTGAAGACTTGTATGATAAAATGATGAAGTCTAACAAGCCTGAACTAATGAAAATTGCTCAAACATTTTCAGATGACAGTCCTGCTCCTGAAGATGATACAATGGAACAAGGTTTTCAAAGTGGTGGTTATGTAGGAGAAGAACAACCAGAAATGTTTATGTATGGAGGAACTGAATTACCATTCTATGAAGCAGATTTTCTACCGGAGGCAAGAAGAGGTATCATATCAGGTAAAGCATATAATGCAAAAACAAAAGAAGAATACAAAGATTCTTTTGAAGGATTAAATCCATATGCTAAAACAGTTCACAAAAGAGGATTATTTGGAAGACCTAAACAATGGACTGAATATTATTCTAAATCAACTGGTAAACCAATAGTTCCTACTGATAAAGATAAAAACTTAAAACACGGTGTTGAAAAAGAACTTTGGGATGATTTATCTGGTAAAGCAAAAAGAGAAATCAGAAGAGGAGATAGACAATTAGGTAGAGAGGCTAGAAGAGGTGCTAAGTCATTAGCAGAAGATGCTAAATTTAACAAAGGTGTTCATGCTGAGTATAGATATGATAGTGAAGAAGACTTAGCAAGAGATCAAAAAAGAAGTGATGATGCTTGGGATAAAGATAAATCTTTTGTATCTGATATAGATAAGTCTGATAACTTTCCATATAAAGGTAATGTTTATCTAACACGTGATGAAAAAGGTAAACGCTTTGATTCACCTTTTATTGTAGCTGGTCCAGATCCAGGCTTTACAGAAGAAGATTATGATTCTAAAAATATGATTGATTATGAACAACAACAAATTGATGAAGCAGCAGCTAAAGAAGCTTCAGAAGAAAAAACATTATTAGACCAAATTGCAAAAGAAGATGCTTTAGCAAAAGAAGAAATGGATTTGGATGCAGAAAGAGAGTCAATGATACCCTTTGAAGAAAAAGAAAATGATGCAAGTACAAGATTAAAAGCCTTTTATGATGACAGAACTGATGATGAAACTTTAAGTAAAGACAAGTTAAGATTGGCTAACCAGTTTAATAATCTTAAACATTTTAGACCGAGTAATAGTAAAAATATGGAAACTATAAAAGCTAAATATGATAAAGGTTTATTTGAAGAACCAGATAGAGAAATAACAGCTGATGAAGTACAATCAAGAATGCAAGTAGAAGATAGAATGGATAATGGATTTTTTAGATATGGTGGTTTACCAAAAGCACAAATAGGACCTCCAGAAAAAAAAGAATCAGATCCGACTGTTACTACAACTCAGTTAGGTAATATTATGTCTAAGAATAATGGTTTAGATGGAAACAGGTCTATGAATCCTAATAATTTAAAAGGAATGCCTGATCAATTGACAACACAATTTTTGGGTGATCCTAAAAAAGAAGAACAACCAAAAGAAGATGATGTAATTGCAATTGATAAACAAAGAGCTCCTAGTAACTTTACTGGTCAAGATGGTGTTAATGCTTTTAATGTTGGGGCAACTGCTGGAACAGGATTCTTAAACAATCTTGATTCAGCTAAACAGGAAAAGGAAATGTATGACAATAATTTTACTTCTGATAACATGTATGCAGCATCTAACTCAAAAGACAGAGGTGATTATGGAGACTATGGTGGTCAAGGATTAGGTCAGTTTAGATATGATCAAATGGGTAGTGATACAAGTGGTAGATTTGCATATGGTCAAGAAGGTGGTTACATGCAAGAAGGTGGTTATGCTGAAGATGATGAAGTTGAAATGACTGAAGAAGAATTAGAAGAGTTCCTTGCTAATGGAGGAGAAGTAGAATATATATAACTTTGAATTATGATAAGGGTTAGAATAACAAAATTACCGCAAGCTAGAACAGGTTACCAAGTACAAGGTTCTTTAGCAAATGATGTACCAGCAATGGGTGGTGCAGACTATAATGCTTATATAGGACAGCCAAAGCTGAAATCCAGTAAGTATATGACAGCTGTTCCTAGAGAAGATGCTAATTTAGAAGCTGAAGGAGGTGAAACAGTATATGGTGATATCAATGGTGATGGAATGGCTGAACACAAAACTATTAAAGGTCCTAGACACTCTAATGGTGGTGTTCCATTAAACTTACCTGATGACACTTTTATATACAGTGATTTTAAAGGTATGAGTGTAAAAGAACCAGAATTATTAACCATGTTTGGTAAAAATTCTAAAGGTAAGAAAAGTTACACTCCAGCTCAATTAGCAAAACAATATGATATTGAGAAGTATAGAAAGATACTTCAAGATTCTAATTCTGATAGTATTGATAAAAAAACTGCAGAGTTGATGATTAAAAACTACCAAAATAAACTTGGTATGTTAGCAATTGTACAAGAAGGTAAGAAAGGTTTTCCTCAAGGTATTGCTAAAGTATCTCAACCAACTGTAAAAGAAAACAAATATTCAGAAGAAAGTTTCTTAGATCCTAGTGTTGCTCAGTTCTCTAAACAAATTGAGGGTAAACTTGCTGAAGATGAAACTGCAAATTCTAATACTGAATTACAAGATGAAGCTCAAGGAATGAATCAAGGTCAACCAGTAGCAATGCCTCAAGCAGCTCCGCAACAACCAATGGCTCAATACGGTATGGCTATGGGTGGATATGATATGCCTTTTGCAGATTCAGTACCACAAGCAGAATATGGTATGGCAATGGGTGCTAACCCAAGAAATTACATGGGTAGAAATAATTCTCCTATGTATGCTAGAGGTGGTGCATTAAATAGATATCAAGTACAAGGTGAAGTAAAAGAAGAAAAAAAGGAAAGAGAAAAAGTTGATATAACAGGTAAGACTCCTGCAGAAATCAGAAGACTGAGGTATGACAATAAAGGTAAAGATGTTGATTACATAAAAGATGGTAAGAAACAAAAATACAATGCTCCAAAAGGTGAAACTTTTGATGGTAAGGATCTTACACAATTAGCTAAAATAAATAGAGCTCAAGAAGCAATGTTGGAAGAAACTATGAAAGATCCTATTGTAAAAAGGAAATTGTATGAAGCTACTATGAAGCAGATAAATGATAAGTCTTCTTATTCAAATGGTCAAATTGATCCTGCAATGGAAAAAGCTATGAAAAATGGAACATTAACTGAAGAGAGTGTAGCAAAAGCAATTATTGATCAGACTAAAAGAGCAAATAAAATTAAAGAAACTGGTGTAAATACAGCAATGTTTGATAACAGTGGTTCTAGATTAAAAACTCCAACAGAACTTGTAAATTCTGGTGTATTTACTGATGAAAAAACAGCACAAGCTGAAATTGATAAATATGAAAAACAAAATTGGAAAAATTTAGGTGCTATTAGAAAAATAGCAGGTGTACCAGATCCTGTTAAAGATTCTTTTGATGTAAAACTAGCTCAATCTGTTGGTAGAGGTTATATTCAGTTAAACAATGATTTTAGATCCGGTAAGTTTACTGACGCTAATGAAGCTTATGCTTTAGAAAACATGTTAGGTGATCCTAAAGATGCTTCAGGTGGTAAATTTTTATATCATACAGGTGATGCTGATGAAAAAGCTGGTGGTAAATTGTTTGCTCAAACTTCACCTATTGATGGAATTGAAGGTAACACTACAGCTTCTCAAAGTTATGGTGTTGCAAATAACCAAGGAGAATTTGTAGATGATGAACAACCACAAGTAAAAACTGAAGATGGTACTGTAATTGAACAACCAGAGGAAAAAGATGAAACTGTAGAACAACCTACAGAAGAAGATGCCCCATTCTGGTTACAAGATAAAATCAAGACTGCAGGTGCAGTTATGAATTTATTTTCTGCTAAAAAGTATATGCCTATGGGAGCTGCAAAAGTAGATTTGCAAACACCAAAACCTACTTTTATGGATCCTACTAGAGAACTTGCTGCTAATGCAGAACAAGCAAATATTCAAACTGCTGGTATGGCTCAGTTTGCAGGACCACAAGCATTATCAGCTAGATCTGCTTCTATACAAGGACAAGCATCTAAAAATGCTGCGGATGTAATGGCTAAGTACAATAATGCCAATGTAAACATTGCAAACCAATTTGAAAGTAATATTGCAAATATTAACAATCAAGAGGCTTCAATGAATCAAGCTAATCAAGCTAAGATGTATGACCAAAATACAGTAGCTAATCAACAGTTTGATAATACTAAGAGAGCAT
>Ga0114969_10003839_pt1 | contig 12001 bp, 16 predicted proteins | sample M_130807_MF_Meta_FD_87316 | JGI IMG/M metagenome (GOLD analysis project Ga0114969, IMG submission 87316) | Freshwater microbial communities from Lake Montjoie, Canada to study carbon cycling - M_130807_MF_MetaG | ecosystem: Environmental > Aquatic > Freshwater > Lake | place: Lake Montjoie...
ATATATAAACTATGAACTTTAAACAATATTTTGAAAATGAAGAAATAGCAAATACAATATTCCTGTCAAATCATAAACAAAAGTTTGATAAAATATTTGATGTGCTTAAAAGTTTTGCAATCGAAGAAAACTTGCCACACCCCACAACTTATTTAAATCATGGTACTAATGCAATTATATTCGATACCACAAATCCAAATGTTATAGCAAGAATAGTATGGTTGAATTCACCTATGCTTGGTAGAAAAAGCTGCGATAAAGTTATGGCACAAGAACAATTTCAAAACTCTGGTGGTGTAGGTAAAATATATGCTCATCAAGATAATTATGAAGACATTGATGACAATACACACGAAATTACTTATAAAGAAAAATTAAATACTAAATGGCAAGATTATATAAAAAAAGAATATCCAAATGATTCAAATAATATCATTAAAATACTATCAAATATGAATGCATCATATAGATATGAAGATTTAAATTATTTAAATAACTTTGATTCCCTTAAAAACCTCATTAGTGCAATAAGACTTGGATTGCCAACATTTGATTTACATGCTGATAACTTTGGCATTGATAAAAAAAATAACATAGTTGCAATAGATTGTTAAACAACAATCTGTTTCACGAATGTTTTTCTAAAAACATCTTTATGTCTGTAAGTAAATCTATATTTTGTTCGACTTTTTCTTTAGGCCAATCCCACCATCTTATTTCCATTAATTTGTCTATTACTTCTTGCTCAAATCTATATCTGATAATCTTAGCAGGATTACCAGCGACAATAGCAAATGGTGGCACATCCTTAGTAACAACTGCTCTAGCACCAACAATAGATCCATGACCTATAGTAGTACCACCAAATATCATTGCTTCTGTGCCAATCCAACAATCAGATCCTATGTCAATTGGACCTTTATCTTTTCCTGCTGGATAGTTAGAGTTTGGGTAATATGATTTAAATCTGAAATTACTTACAGTTGGATTATGCATTGAAGCATGATCAATAGGTCCACCACAAAGAAAAGTCACTCTTCGTGCAACTCCAGAATAGTTTCCAACGGTTATTTGTCCGTTTGGAAAATACATGATGCAGTCTTTATTTATGTTAGAAAGAGTTCCGAGAGTTATTCCCATGGCTTTATTACAGTGTTAGTACAATAATTAAATAAAATATTTAAAACCAATATTGACTTAATTTTTAAACTTCGTTAAATTAATTTATCGCATTGGGATAAAGAATTCATCTAGACTCGAATTCCCAAAAAGTAATGTGTTGTTGCTTCCCAATGCGTTTTAATTTCATTTTTTTCAATGTTTGTAATATATAAATTATTAATTTTAAATAAGGAATAGAATGAAAAGCTTTAAACAATTTGTAGAAAATAGAAACCTCATGGAATCTAATTTAAATATTCAACAATTAGCTGCAATTAGTGACAAAGCATTAGATGATGCTTATCATTATGGTCGCAGTACCCCAAGTAATACTTTCGGATGGCAATCTAATTTAAAATCAGCAGAGTTTGCTAAGGAAGTTATTGATTCTGGCGTTACCGACATCGAAGCAATTAGTGATGCTATTCATAAAGGCTGGAATGTAACTGCTCAAGCTTTTGTTCAAAACCCAGATCAATTTGATGATACAGAGAAACTTAAAACAGCAGGTAAATTAGAAGCTAAACTTGCTCAGCGTCAAAAATTAATGAACATTAATTATGCCGAATTACCTAACGAAGAACAAGAAAAAGATCGTGTTGTCGCCAGAGCCTTGCTTGCTGCTTTAACAGGCAATGCTTAAAACCTAATCTTCTAAATTTTTTTTTAAATATCAATTGACATAACTTTAAAATTTGTTAATATAATACCTGTTATTATATCCATTGATTTAATAAAGTAGTTTTAAAATGATAACTTCTGAACCCTTACTTGAACCCTTACTTGAAACCTTTGCACTTACTCCTCATCTAATTTTAATTTTAGAACAAATTAAAAATGAAGATTATCCTCTCTATAAAGAAATAATCGAAACAATACAACAAAAAACCCAAACCCTAAAAACAAAATGAAAAAACTAAAATCCATACAAGGCATACCAATAGAATACATCCAATCTATCCTCAAAATAGATAAATCCTCACCCTCTGGACTTACTTGGCTTCCTAGACAAGATATATCATGTCATTCTAAAACATGGAATACTAGATACGCTAATAAAACTGCTGGTAGTGAATGTATTGATGAAAGATATAAAGATCCAAGATGGAATACCATGGCTTCTTATAATGGCAAACGATATAATTTAAAATGCCATAGAGTTATTTTCCTCTTACATAAAGGCTATCTAACTAAAGGAAAATGCATTGATCATATTGATAATAATGCATCAAATAATAATCCTGATAACCTTAGAGAATCATTGCAGTCTCAAAATGTTCGCAATAGCAAACTATCAAAGACAAACACTTCTGGATACAAAGGCGTTTATTGGCATAAAGCAACCAGTAAATGGAGGGTGCAGATAAAATTGAATGGTAAAATTTATAACTTTGGCCTTTTTGTCAATAAAGAAGATGCAATCAAAGTCTCTATAGAAGCAAGAAAAAAACTTCATGGTGACTTCGGGAGAACTAAATGAAAGATAATCACGAATATTGGCTTAATTATGATTACGAATATTTGCTTAATTATGTGCATAAAAATAAATATCACAGATGGGATGTAAGAGTTTGGATGAATAATAAACTATACTATTTAGGCCTTTACGAAACTAAAGAAGCTGCTGTCAAAATCGCTAAAAAAACAGAACGAAAATTTAATGGAAAAGCTCAAATTAAGTATGTTAATCCTGTTGGTTAAAGATAATAAAATACATATTGACTTAATGTAATTTAATTTGCTAAATTAGTTTATAACATTGTTTTTAATTATAAAGGTGAAAGTTGAATATAAATATTGAACCATTCTATTGTCTAATAAAAAAAGAACATCTCTTTGCATATGAAAGTAATTTTGAAGAATATGAATCAGTATTTGTATTCGCAGCTAGGAGCGTTGCAGGCAGAGCTTTGTTGTTTCATTGTATGACAGAATCTGGAATGCAAAGAGCAAATGTTCCTATTTCTGCTTTAGTTCATAAGACTGATGCTCCAAAAATAGATTTAGATTACCTTCAACTTTGGAATTCTTTTGGCAATGAGATAAATGTTTGTAAATTCGATTATCTTGTTCATTCTAGATGTCAAGTCGCTATGAAAGATAAATCTATGCACTGGGCGACTTATATGATGACATTTGATTGGGAAAATAACAGCTTTAGTTTGGCTCCTAATGATTACAAAAATGCACATTTGTTAAAATTAGATAATGGGTGCTTTGCATTGCAACCAAATAATAGAATATTTTGGAGAGATTCAAATTTTATTACAAAACCTCTTGATCCAAAATCTATTCCAAAATACAAAGCCGATAAAGAAATTTTCATATGCGAAAAAAGTGATAGATGGACAAGTGAAAATACAGATTCTTTCTATTATGACAGCATAGAAGAAGATGATAAATTGTAGATTAGACCTAATTATACTTATTTGGAGATTAATGCTTATGCTCTGTATCGAAACCTATTTGAAAAAAACAGAAGATCGAGGAATTGGTGTTTTTTCAAAAAATCTTGTTAAAAAAGGAACTATTATTTGGGAGTTTAAAGAAGGATTTGATTTTAAAGTCCATAAAGATAAACTGATTCATTTAAATACCGTACAAAAAGAATTTATTGATAAACACTTTTATAGAAACGATGACTATTACATCTCATCTTGTGATTATTCAATTTTTCAAAATCATAGCAAAACACCTAATTCAGTTGATTTAGATGAAGATAAAATGATTGCATCTAGAGATATCTTACCAGATGAAGAAATACTTGTAGACTATAGCAACTTTGATGAAGACTTCCAATCATATGAAAACACACTTTTTCCCTAAGACATTACTAAAATGAAAAAACTAAAATCCATAAAAGGCATTCCTCTATCATATATCAAATCTATCCTTAAAATAGATCTATCTACCAAAACTGGACTTACTTGGCTGCTTAGACCAACTGCACCAAAACAATGGAATATTAGATACGCTAATAAACCCGCTGGATACGAATGTACTAATCAAAATGGTTATCGAAAATTGGAACTGAAAATTACCTATAATGATAAAACAAAAAACTTTTTAGCCAGTAGAGTAATTTTCTTTTTGCATAATGGTTATCTTACCACTAACATGGAAGTTGATCATATTGATAATAATTCACTAAATAATAATCCAGATAACCTCAGAGAATGCACTCATTCCCAAAATAGTCATAACAGCAAAATAAGAAAAAATAACACTTCTGGTCATAAAAATGTTCTTTGGTGTAAAAAAATTAAAAAATGGCTTGTGCAAATAGAATCAAATTGTAAAATACATTACTTTGGCTATTATGCGAATAAAGAAGATGCAATCAAAGTTGCTATAAAAGCAAGAAAGAAACTTCATGGTGACTTCGGGAGAGATAAATGAAACTAACTTCTATAAAAAAAATACCAATAGAATATATCCAGTCTATCCTTAAAATAGATCCAAACTCACCCTCTGGACTTACTTGGATTCCAAAAGAAGGTACATCACGGATTAATAAATCTTGGAATGCCAAACATGCTAATAAAAAAGCTGGATCTAAACATATCTCTATCAAAAAATGCTTAAGCTGGAACATAGGATTCCGTTATCTTGGCAAATATATAGGTTTCAAATGTAGCAGTATCATATTCCTTTTACACAATGGCTATTTAACCAAAAATATGTTCGTTCAACATATCGACCATAATCCATTTAATAACAAACCTAGTAACCTTAGAGAATGTACACGATCTCAAAATGCTCAATATAGTAAACTAAGAAATAATAATACTTCTGGTCATAAAGGCGTTTTTTTGACCAGAGATAAACTCAAATGGTATGTAGCAATAAAATTAAATGGCAAATCTTATTACTTTGGCACTTATATAAACAAAGAAGAAGCAATCAAAGCATCTATAGAAGCACGAAAAAAACTCCATGGTACTTTCGGGAGAATTAAATGAAAAAATTAAAATCCATAAAATGTATACCTCTATCCTATATCCAATCTATTTTTAATATAGATAAATCTTCTCCATCTGGATTAACATGGCTTCCTAGAAATGATAAACAATGGAATTCTAGATTTGCTAATAAAACTGCTGGATCTAAAAATACAAAAAAATGTGGATATCAAAGATGGATAACATCAATTACTTATAATGGTAAAGAATATAAGTTAAAATGTAGTAGGATTATTTTCCTCTTACACCATGGTTATCTAACTAAAGGAAAATGTATTGATCATGAAGATAATAATCCATTGAATAATAAAATTGAAAACCTCAGAGAATCTACCGATTCTCAAAATGCTCATAATAGCAAACTAAGAAAAAACAACACCTCTGGTCACAAAGGCGTTAATTGGGATAAAGGATCAAAAAAATGGAAAGTGCAAATACTTGCAAATGGTAAATATCATTATTTTGGCCTTTATGTCAATAAAGAAGATGCAATCAAAGTTGCTATTGCTGCAAGAAAAAAACTTCATGGCGACTTCGGGAGAATAGAATGAAAAAATTAAAGTCTATAATTGTATTGATTTTTTTTGAAACCATGGTTTAATTATAACTTAACAATTGAATTCAAAAGAGGTTATTTATGTTTGAAGTTAAATCCTATGAAAGCTTCAATGATTTGATAATTGACACTAAATTTTGGCTTGAACAAAATTATCAAAAATTTCCATTAGATTTTAGAGTATATGACGAATATTCTGAAGCTGACTGGGATAATGGAGAATCTGTTGAAAAAGTAATCAAATATATTGAAGAAGCAAAGTCTTTTAATTTTGATAAATCTGAAAAATTTGTAGTGGCAAGAAAAACACCAAATGAAAAATTTTCTGATGAAGATACTCTTATTTTTGCTATGTTAAAGTCGCCTAGAAAAAAAATAGAAAAATTCATGGAAAAAATTCAAAGTGATGGTGAAGATTTCATCTTTGAAAGATCTTGTTGCATATTGATTTTTGATGGCAGAAATTCGGTTATGGGTCAGATTGAGTTCATTTTAGAAGACAAATATCGTTCTAATTATAAAAAAGAACAGGAAGTAAAGTTTTCATCACTTAAACAAGATAAAAAAAATGAACTTTATCAAATATACGAAAAAGATTGCAATGAATTTGGAGAAAATATTTTTACATATGATGATGATTATGAAAATTCAAAATCTTTTGCTAATTTTATCAAAAACATGATGGAAACATGAAATTTTGGTGGATTTTCATTTAATGTAATTTTTTACCTCAACCTACTCTCACTAGTCCTCTGTCTCCAAACCTCACGATCAATATCTCTCGCTGCAATTCCAGCCTTACTAAAAGGATCTACCTTCAAACCACTACCTTTTACTTCCGTACCCTGAATAGCTTGTGGCAATTCATCTGAAAATAAATCTCCAACTGTAGTAGTCAATGTTTTCTTTGATCCAGATACTGAAAAAGTATTAATATATATCGTAGTATTATAACTCGAAGCATCAATCTTTTTCTTACATATAGCCTCTATACAACTTCTTAATCTATTCTTGTCAAATTCATCAATGTCAAAATGAACATCCGACCTAACAAATATTATTTTGTAATTCAACATCGCATGTAAATATATATCATTCTCATTCCTATGATACGCTATATGATTCAAAACACCATAATCTTGCTTGAAATAAGACTCAACCTCTTCATGACTAATAGATCTGCTAGCATCTTCATAAATGTCAGAATAAATAATATCAAAAAAATTGGTCCAGTATAACTCAAATGTGTCATTAGAAATGTCTGTCTTAGATTCAGGAGGAATACCAAAATACCTAACACGAAATACACTTCTAACTTCTTTAAAAGCAGCTTTAAGCTTTTCTTTGTTTATACGAGGATCTTTTAATAAACTATTCCAAGCTTCTATTAAACCTTTTTTATTCTTCTGTATGTAAAAATTACTGATAAGCTCAAAGTGACCACGATGCCTATCAGAACGAATAGCATTTTGTAACTTCTTGTTAAAAGAATAATAAATGTATTCACCCTTTAAACAAATCAAATCTTCATTTTCTAACCATAATTTAAAATTCATGCTTTATTTATTTAAATTTTAAATATTTTCTATAACTTATTAATAAATATATCAATGCATAATTTTACAATAAGGAAAACATGAGACAAATATTTAGCATATTAAATGGTACAACAACAGTAGCACCTACAACAACAACAACAACAACTACTACTACTACACCAAGGCCAAATTGCAAAATCGAAGAAGACGCTCTTACAGAGGCTAACATCGCCTACAACAGGATTTTAGATCAGAAGATAAATGTACAAACACGACTTGACTCAATTGATATTAATTTGCCTTATCAAAAAGGTCTACAAGATGCACAAACAGTATTAGAATTAGCTAACGATACAAAAATAGCAGATGAAACTGCATTGCGAAAGGCTTTGGTTGAAATACGCAGGCCTTACGGTGACTTATGTGACATACCATGGTATTGTAATGGCTTGAACAACAATATAAGCATATGTGACAATAATCTAGCATCATATAAAGCAATAGCTGCACAAATAGCTAGTAACCAATCTATTCTTGTAGATAGAATAGCAGAACTAGAAAAAGAACAGAAAGATTTGACAGAAGAACTTAAAACTTTTGATAAAAGATTTGCTGATGCAGGAACAGTCATCAGTGACGCCAACAGTGCTTTAATTAGATGTAATAATTCAGAGAATTTTAATAAAGATTTAAATTTAAAAACTTCATGTAAACAAATAAAACAAAAAATAAAAACAATTAATCAAAAAATAATCTCTCTTACCAATCAATCACTTGATATAAAATACGGTACTGATAACTTACCTATAATTAAAATAAATAAAAAACTCTCTTCTTTTGCATTAAATATTACAAATAAAATATTAAATGAACTTGATAAAGCAAAATCTACTATATCAAAAGAATACTTATCATTATTCTCAACTTTTTATAAACAAACAAAAGATAATTTAGCTTCTTATGAAAAACAAAAAATAACGCTGGAAGTTAAAATTACAATAAATAAACAAAAAAAAGAAAATATATTGACAGATCTTCCTAAATTGAAAAAAGTATTGTCTAATACAATTCAAAAATTTGTAAATTGCAAAAAACCACCAGTAATTTAAATTTTATTATTTTATTTATACAATTTAATACATATTAATTATGCAAATTACAAATCCAGAAAACTTGACATTTACAAACAATTCCTTCTTGAAATACCAATTCATTGCCATAGAAGGCACTGCTCCTTATAAATTTAAAACTAAATCACTTTTACCTGATGGTTTAAAATTAAATAGAAAAGGAATTTTAAAAGGTACACCAACTACCGTAACATCTTTTAGATTAAGATTAAAAGCAATAAGTTCTGCTGGTGCTGGATCAGTTATTAAAGTGTTTACAATTACTATTTCTGCTCCAACTACCACAACTACCACCACAACAACATCTGCACCAACTACAACATCTGCACCAACTACAACATCTGCACCAACAACATTATCAAATGTCTATGTTACAAATTATGATATAACCTATGGTTTTCCTAATACAATTTCAACATTTGACAGAAATATTTCAACAGGTTTATTGACATCAAACACAGCAATTGCTACTGGCGATAATCCACAAGCAATTTGCATTTCTTATGACGGAAAAAATGTTTATGTCGCAAATGCGTTTTCTAATACAGTTTCTATTTTTGATAGAGATAGTTCTACAGGTGAATTGACCGAAAACGGAACTATTGCTACTGGCACTAGACCAGAAAAAATTTGCATTTCTTATGACGGAAAAAATCTTTATGTCGCAAATTTTACTTCTAAGACAGTTTCTATTTTTGACAGAAATACTTCAACAGGTGCATTAAGTGGATCTTCTGTTGTTAATACTGATTATGAACCTTTCGGAATCTGCATTTCTCCTGATGGAAAAAATATCTATGTCGCAAATAATGATGTTTATTCATTTGATTTTAATATAATATCAATATTTGATAGAAATACTTCAACAGGTGCATTGACCGTGAACGGAACTATTACTACTCAAATTAATCCTTTTGCAATTTGCATTTCTCCTGATGGTAAAAATGTTTATGTTACAAATTCCTACAGTAGTAATTCAGTTTCTATTTTTGACAGAAATACTTCAACAGGTGTATTGACCTCAAACTCAACAATTGCTGCTGGCGATAGTCCACAAGCAATTTGTATTTCTGCTGATGGTAAAAATATTTATGTTGTAAATTTCGATGATGAAAATATATCAATATATGACAGAAATACTTCTACAGGTGTATTAACCGCAAACGGAACTATTGCTAGTGGATATGTACCACAAGCAATTTGCATTTCTGCTGATGGAGAAAATGTCTATGTTACTAATAATGACCCTAATACAATTTCAATATTTGACAGAAATATTTCAACAGGTGTATTGACATTAAATGGAACTATTACTGCCACATATCCCCTTGCAATTTGCATTTATCCTGTAAATTAAAAAAATCCTTTCATTAAACACCATTATTCCATCTTGTATATCACCAGATGCCTCTATTTGCTGTTTTCTTATTAATAACAAGAAAATATGCTGTTAATTAAAAAGTCTCTTTAAAACTCATTTTATAAGCTTTTTTAAAAATAAATAATATAAGTATAATATGATAGAATAAACATTAACCATAATAAATACAACAAATTAAAAAGGAGGATTTATTTTAAAGTTTACTGGTAGAGAAGAAAATTTTGTATTAAACGAAATACATAATAACGAAATAAAATACAAAGCATGCATTATTAATGGGGCAATCGGTGACTTTATCTTATTTGATACATTCTTAACTAAAAAACTCAGAGATGACCTCGAAAGCATCGTTATATGGAACCCATATACCCCACAAAACCCAAAAGGCGAAGTCGTAGAAGCAATAATAAAAAATAATCCATTTTATTCAAAAGAAATAAAAATAAAAGTAATCAAGCTGAAACCATATCAAGGCTACGACAAACCAAAACTTGATGTTAACTGGCTTAATGATAATATTACTGCTATTAAAAATGAAGATAATTTTAAACCAGAAGAATATATCGTACAACATGATATATGGTCACATGCTATGGCAAGTAAGAAAAACTTAAATTTATACATTGAATTAATGAGAAGTATAAAACCATCGTCTTATTATCTAATTGATAATAACAGTTCTAAAGTGTGTAAAGAAAGATTATGTAAAGAACATAGTGTTTTAAATGAAAAATATTGTGTCTTAGTTCCTTTTACTACTAAGAGAAGATTTTTATCAGATTTAGATTTACAAGAAGCAACTGAAATAATAAAATCATGGGATATCCCAGTTGTTATTTTATCTGGTGATAAAATAGACATTAATTTAAAAGGAATTGATGTTTTAAACCTTTCTGGTAAAACTAGTGTATTTGAAAGTATCCAAATTACTAAAAATGCTAGTGGCTATATAGGAATTGATAGCTTTTTAAGTTTAATAGCTTCAGAAACACTACCACATAATAATATTATTGTTAAAACTAAAATGATTGGTATAAACCATAAGTACTATTACAACAAAGTTAAAGATGTAAATAAAATAATGTATAAAAATATAGAATATATTAAATACCAAAATAATAAATAACAACCATAAATTCAAGAACTAATACATAAATACTTCTATGAACCTTAAAGAATCCTGCAGTCTGGATCAAGATAAGTTCGATCATGTCAAAAGTATCGAAAAAGAAGTATATCCACCCAGAATGCAAACCTACCAAGACTTTGACGATATAGAAGAACTATTAGACTACAGTGGCTGCAATAAAAAACAAATTGATTGTATTATAAAAAATGATTGGTACGCAATCTTCTGCAACGGACCTACAGAAGTTGAAATTACAGATTTCGCAAGCAGAAAACCTTTGGGGTTCGCAGAAATACTAGAAGTTAAAAATAAATTGCAATCTTTTGGTGATAAAATTATTTCCATGAATGCCAGAGAATCTACATCGTATAAAATTATAAAACTTGGCGAAAGAAGAGGTTGGTTTAAAATAATTTCAGATGAACCAAATATAACTTTTGGCGAACCTATGCATGAAATAATTATGAAAGTAATTCCACAAACATCATTCAAAGAATGGCTTTATATAATTGAAACAATTGATGCAAATACCAAAAATCTTTTGGCTAAACAAAAAGCTCCACAAGATCAATTAGATGCTTTTATCAAAGAATTAGAAGATGAACCAACTCTTATTGACAAACCAACTGCATTTCAAAGATTCCAATCTAAATTTAATATTCAAAAAAAAGTAACCGCTGAAGATGCACAACGCAAATACTTTGCAAATATTCCAAATACTACCGAAGAAGAATTACAAACCTACGATTATTATAAAAACGAAACTCCACAATCACTTAGACAAATGATGGAACAATTAAGAAAATTCATCGACAAAAAACTCATTACTCTTAAAATCGAAAATAAAGTACCTGTAATCTATAGAAACAATCAAAAATTAGATACACCTGACTTTAGTAGATTTACCAGTCAATTAGATTCAATACAAGCAGAACTTACAAAATATTCTGGCAAAGGCAATAAACCAAACCCACTTGAACTTGCATTGAGTCATGCTGAACATCTTGTAGCTAAAGGTGATAACATTGGGGTGTTTAAAGGTCATAGACCTAATATCTGTAGAATCATAGGAAAAAATCAACGCTGGTGTATTTCAAGTGGCACTTCAGCAGTACATTGGTTTGGCTATAGAATACAACATCAT
>Ga0114969_10003843_pt1 | contig 11996 bp, 11 predicted proteins | sample M_130807_MF_Meta_FD_87316 | JGI IMG/M metagenome (GOLD analysis project Ga0114969, IMG submission 87316) | Freshwater microbial communities from Lake Montjoie, Canada to study carbon cycling - M_130807_MF_MetaG | ecosystem: Environmental > Aquatic > Freshwater > Lake | place: Lake Montjoie...
CGCCTCGAGCGGTCTTTTGTTCCAAGATCATCATTGAGTTCTTTTCTCCTGAGGGACCGGGTTTCTCGCCTCGAGCGGCAGCCTTAAGGTGTAGCCTGATTGCGACCTAGGGCGTGCCATCTAGACGTGCCATGCGTAGAAATGGTGGTCAAGCCATCAAATTCATTCTTGGTCGGCGTTTTGTTCATCGTCAAAAAGAGGAGAGATTCCCTCACGGTGGACGCCACTCGTCGAGGGCTCTGGCCGGCGATCGGGCAGGTGAGGTGTAGCTCAAAGGTGTCGCGCAAAACCCCCTTTGCCGGGGAGCGCGAGTGCTGCGGCGTCTGCGAGGGCTGCCCGGCCGTTTCAGGGCCCCGGGCACCTTCGGACCGCAGGGATCGGGCGGGGTCTACGTCCGCAACGCGAAGCGATCATCCGCCCTGCGTCGCGACGCCCCGGGCACGGGTCGCGGGCGTGTTCATTCGGAGGGCGAGTCGATCGCGTGGGGCACGACCGCGCCTCCGCGAACCCTGCGGACCGACGCCGCGATCGCCTCGGTTCGATCCGCGGCTATTGCCTGGTGAAGACGTAGAGATTGGTGTCGGGCAGGAACTGGCCGGGGGTCGCTGCCGGACTCTGGCCGATGCCGTAGAGAATGCTGCCCCCGTTGGCCACCGCGAAGCCCAGATCGGCCGCCGAGGTGCCGACCGAGGTTTTCCAGATCCGCAGCGTGCAGGTCTCCTTGTCGAACGAGAACGAGATGTCCGTGGGCGGCATCTCCTTCAGGCCGACCGGGTCGCTCCCATCGACGCGGAAGTACTTGTCGACGTGGCCCGTGCCGTCGGAGCGGAGCGTCATCACCTTGACCCGCTTGCCGTGGATTTCCGAACTGTCCCCGCTGTTCGCCGAGTCCAGCGTCGCATATCCCGAATAGGTGCCCGAGAGTCGCGCCGGGCACTTGGCATGGGCCGAACTGGCGAGCGCCAGCGTGATCGCGGCGGCCATGTGGATGCTCTTCTTCACGGGATTCTCCTCCACGCTCGGTGGATGGACGAGCTTGATCGACCCCTAAGCGATTAATTTTCACATGTCAAGCTGCTTCGGCTTACGTCTCGAGCGTTCCGCTCCCGGTGGCCGGCTCCGGAACAACCGGTACGCGGTCGGAGCCAGTGGGCGCGCGTCGCCGCAGGCCGCGAAGGGCAGCCGTGGTCCGAGCGCATTCGGTTCCCCGAGGGTGGATCAGTCCGCGCAGAGCTCGTTGCGCAGCAGTCGTCCGGGGAGCGCGCCGGTATGGGCGCCGTCGCGCATGAGCACCGTTCCGTTCACGATCGTCGCCGCATAGCCGCGCGACTTCTGCCCGAAGTGCGGCGCCCCGGCCGGGAATTCGTGGCGCAGTTCGGGCGGACCGAGGTCGAGCCGATCGAAGTCGATCACGTTGAGATCCGCCTGCCAGCCGGCGCGAACGAGCCCGCGGCGCGGGATCCCCCAGAGCATCGCGGGGTCGAAGGTCAGCTTGCGCACCGCCCGCTCGAGCGGCATGAGCCGGCGCTCCCGCGCCCAGAAGGCGAGGAAGAAAGTCGCGTAGCTCGCGTCGCAGGTCTGGGAGGTGTGCGCACCGGAGTCGCCGAGCCCGATGGTCGAGAGCGGGTGCGAGAGCAGGGCGGCGGCCGCTTCGAGGTCGGGGTTGAAGAGCGGCACGATGAAGAGACCGCGCCCCTCGGTCTCGACCAGGTGCTCCAGGATGATCTCCCCCGGCTCGCGTCCAGTCGCGCGCGCGACCGCGTCGACGCTCTGCGCGGGATCGAGGTCGTAGGAGAGGACGCCGCGGTCGTGCAGCGGAAACAGGTGGCGCAGCGTTGCCATGCCGCCGAGGATGTCGCCGGTCGTCCCGCGCATGCTCGTGGCGAGTTTCTCGCGCATCGCCGGGTCGCGGAGCGCCGCGCGCTGCTCGTCGAGCGGGCGCGACAGCAGGTCGAAGCCCTCCGGGAAGAGCGCGAGCGGGGAGAGCCCGCCGCCGAGCGACAGCAGCACGCCGACGCTGCGCACGGCGGTCTGTGGCAGGATGCGCGCGCCGCACCGCGCGGCCTCGTCGCAGAGCGCGATCGCCTCCTTCCATGCTTCGGGGTAGGCGAGGGCCTGCAGGAGCCCGACGCTGATCGGGCGCGAGGTCGCCAGTGCGACCGGGAGCATCCACTCGAAGTCCTTCGCGAAGCCGCCGGCGTCCTCGCCGCCAACGCCGAGCGGCACCATCTCGAGGACGCCACCGCCGTACTCGGCGAGCGCACCGGCGAGCGCGTCGAGTTCGCGCCGGTCGGCGAATGTTCCCGGCACCGGATCCCAGCTCGGCGTGCGGTGCATGGTCGTGCGACCGGTGGCGAAGCCGAGTGCGCCGGCGCGCATCGCCTCGAGCACCGCGGCGCGCATCGCCGCGAGTTCGCCTTCGGTCGCCGGGGTATCGGTCGCCCCGCGCTCGCCCATCGCCCAGACCCGCAGCGGCGCGTGGCTCAGGTGGGCGCCGATGTTGATGCCGAGATCCTGACGCGCGATCGCCGCCAGATACTCGGGAAAGGTCTCCCAGCCCCACTTCAGGCCCTCGCGCATCGCCTCGCGCGGGATGTCCTCGACGCCCTCCATGAGGAACATGAGGTAGTCGCGGTCGCCGGGGCGGCACGGCGCGAAGCCGACGCCGCAATTGCCGACGACTGCCGACGTGACGCCATGCTCGTTCGACGGCGCGCCGAGGGGGTCCCAGGTGATCTGGGCGTCGAGGTGGGTGTGGACGTCCACGAAGCCCGGCGTGACGATCATGCCCTTTGCGTCGATCACCTCCCCGGCCGGGCCTTCGTGGCGGCCGATCGAGGCGATGCGGTCGCCGCACACGACGACATCGGCGACGAACGTCGGGCCACCGCTGCCGTCGACGACGGTTCCTCCGCGGATGACGAGATCGGGCTTCATGGCGGCTCCTCGTGCTGCTTCGACCGTCGGGGAATCCGTGCGGTGCGGCGCTCCCCCGTACCTATCCCGAGCGGCCCCGGTCCGGGAAGCGGTTCCGCTGCCCGGACCGGGCCGCAGGCGATCGCTGCACGTCGCCCCAGAGCCTGGCGGGGGCCGGGGCGGCTTCGCGGGGTGTCGGTCGCTGCTTTGCGCGAGCCCGCCGATGGGTCAGAGTCGGAACGGGAGGACATGCGATGCGTATCCTGATCACCGGCGGCACCGGGTTCATCGGCCGGCCGCTCTGCGAGCTGCTCGCGCAGGGAGGCCACGCCCTGCGCATCCTGAGCCGCAAACCGTCGGCCCGGCCCGCGGGGACGACGGGCGTCGAGATGCTCGCCGTGCCGCGCCCCGACGATGCCGCGCGCTGGCAGGACGCCGTCCGCGACTGCGACGCGATCGTGAACCTCGCCGGCGAGTCGATCGCCGAGGGACGCTGGAGCGAGTCGCGCAAGCAGGTGATCCGCGACAGCCGCATCGGCACGACGCGCGCACTCGTCGACGCCTGCGCGGCCCTCGACCGCCGGCCGCAGGTGCTCGTCTCCGGCTCCGCGGTCGGCTTCTACGGCCCGCACGGCGACGAGGAACTCGACGAGACGTCGCCCGCCGGAACCGACTTCCTCGCCTCGATCTGCGTCGACTGGGAGGCCGCGGCCCGGCGCGCCGAGGCGCTCGGGATGCGCGTCGTGCGCGCGCGCATCGGCGTCGTGCTCGGTCCCGGCGGCGGCGCGCTCGCCAAGATGGTCACACCCTTCAAGATGTTCGTCGGCGGGCCGCTCGGCAGCGGTCGCCAGTGGATGTCGTGGATCCACCTCGACGACGCTTGCGGCATGATCGCCTTCGCCCTGGGCCACCCGGTCGAGGGGGCGATGAACGCGACCGCACCCGATCCGCGCACGATGCGCGACCTCTCGAAGGCGCTCGGGGCCGCGCTCGGACGCCCGTCGTGGGCGCCGGTGCCCGCACCCGTGCTGCGCATCGCGCTCGGCGAGATGTCCGACATGCTACTCAACGGGCAGCGAGTACTGCCGCGCGTCGCCGAGCAGGCGGGCTACCGCTTCCGCCACCCGCGGCTCGAGGAAGCGCTGAAGGCGGCCGTCGCGGCCTGAGGCTCGCCCGAGGCGCCGCGGCCCGGCGGAGAAGCGAGGTCGTGCGCAGTAGTTCGGGTCGTGCGTGCCGGGCGCGGCGATCGTCCGCGGCCGCGCGCCCGTTCCCGGCGCACGCAGTCGCGTTGCAGCCAGACGGCCCGGGACTCAACCCTCGGTCTTGGGCCTGGGCGGGGCGGGGTTCGGGATGTCGAGTCCGAGCGTGCGCGGGAACACCAGCGCGAGTTCTTCGGCCTCCCAGCGCGAGCGCTTGGTGATCGTGCGCGCCGGCGCCGGGTCGGAGATGCGGGCGATCATGCCGCCGTTCACGACGAAGGTCTGGCCGTTCACGTCGGCCGCGGCGTCGGTCGCGAGATAGGCGACCATCGGCGCCACGTCGTCGGGTTCGCCGACGGTCGCCGCCGGGTTCGCCTTGGGCGTCGCGATTCCGCGCGACTCCTTGGCGGCGGCGGCGCCCTTCGGGACGCTCGCGATCATGCGCGTCTGCGCGATCGGTGCGATCGCGTTCACGGTGATGCCGTACTTGCCGAGTTCGCGGGCGACCACCCGCGTGAGCCCCGCGATCCCGTCCTTCGCAGCCGCGTAGTTCGCCTGCCCGGGGTTGCCGTAGAGGCCCGAGGTCGAGGTGAAGGAGATGATGCGCCCGCTCTTCTGCTCGCGCATCAGGCCGGCCGCGTGCCGGGTGCAGTTCCAGGTGCCCTTCAGGTGGGTCGCGATCACCGCGTCCCACTCCTCCTCGTTCATGTTGAAGATCATGCGGTCGCGCAGGATGCCGGCGACGTTCACGAGCACGTCGAGGCGTCCGAAGGCGTCCACCGCCGAGCGCACGATGCGGCCGGCCGAGTCGAAATCCGCAACCGAGTCGTGGTTGGGGTGGGCCGTGCCGCCGGCGGCACGGATCTCCGCGACGACCTGGTCGGCGGCCTGCGCCTCGCGCCCGGCGCCGTCGACCGAGCAGCCGAGGTCGTTCGCGACGACTGACGCGCCCTCGGCCGCGAGCAGCATGGCAATGCCGCGTCCGATGCCGCGTCCGGCCCCGGTCACGATGGCGACTTTTCCCTTCAGGTTGGCTGGCATGGCGATCTCCTCACGCGCCCTTGCCGTCGCTCGCGCGCGGCGGGGCCGGGTTGGCGACACCGAGCATGAGCGTGTCGGGCACCGTCGCGATCAGTTCGTCCACCGTCCAGCGCGACTCCTTGAAGATCGTCGCCACCGGGCGCGGGTAGGACACCAGCGCATAGGAAGGGCCGGCACACAGGAAGATCTGGCCGTTCACGCCGGCCGCGCCGTCGCTCGCGAGGAAGACCGCCATCGGCGCGACGTCGTCGGGCGAGAGGTTCTCGATCGACGCGACGCCGCGCTCTTCGCGCACGATACCCTGCGCCTTGCGGACCTCGCGCGCCTTGAAATAGGCGTCGGTGAGCGTCATGCGGGTACCCGCGACCGGCGAGATCGAGTTCGCGGTGATGCCGTACTTGCCGAGGTCGCGCGCGATCGTCTTGGTGAAGCCCGCGATCGCGCTTTTGGCCGACCCGTAGTTCGACTGCCCGGGGTTGCCGAAGAGACCCGATCCCGACGTGAAGGTAATGATGCGCCCCGAGCCCTGCTCGCGCATCGGGCCGACCGCGGCGCGTACGCAGGAGAAGGTGCCCTTGAGGTGTGTTGCGAGGACCGCGTCGTAGTCCTCCTCGCTCATGTTGAAGATCATGCGGTCGCGCAGGATGCCGGCGCAGGTGACGAGGATGTCGATCCGCCCCCACTTGTCGATCGCCGACTGGACGATCCGCTTGCCGCCCTCCATCGTCGCGACTGTGTCGGCCACGGCGATCGCCGTGCCGCCGGCCGCGGTGATCTCGGCGACGACCTGGTTGGCGGGCTCGCTCGACGGCTCCGAGCCGTCGCCCGAGACGCCGTAGTCGGCGACGGCCACCTTGGCGCCGTGGCTCGCCATCAGGATGGCGACCCCGCGTCCGATCCCGCGTCCGGCGCCGGTCACGACGGCGACGCGATCCTCGAGCATCTTTCCCACCGGTTTCTCCTCGTTCTGTCGGGTGTCGCGGGCTCCCCGGGCGGAAGCTCCCTTGCCGGCCGGACCCCGCAGGTCGGGTCCGACCACCCGAGGTCTTACGGGGACGGCTCCCGCGAGGTCAACCGCCAGGTCCGCCGGGCCCTCCGCCCGGGGCGCGGCTTCTTGGACTGTGCCGCCGCGTCGCGATAAGAGGCTGGGTCGTCGAAAGATCGCGCAGCGGCGCTGCGCCCGGGGAGAACCATGCGAAGCCTCTACAAGATCATCCTCGCCATCCTGGCGCTCCTCGCGCTCGCGACGCCGTTCGTGCTCGACTCGATGCAGAAGGTCCACGACCAGTTGAGCATCCTCTACGTCAGGCCGGAGGGGGGCGTCACGCCGGCTCCCGGCGAGAATTTCGCGATCACGGCCGCGACGATCATGGAGCATGAGCTCGACGGGCCGACCGGCTGGCGGCCGAACGACCTGCCGCCGCTCGGGCCGGCGCTCGGCGCGGACAACAATTCGAACCGCCAGATGGGCATCCTCCAGTCGCTGCGCGAGTCGCTCCGCGTGTTCAAGGACAACATGACCAAGGTGTCGAGCGACCCCTTCGACACGAACCTGGTCTCGGCCGACAACAACCTGCGCAACGACCCCCGCAAGTGGATGTTCCCGTCGGCCGAGAGCCGCTACCGCGAGGCCGTGCACAACCTGAAGGACTACGTCGACGGTCTGAAGACGAACCCGCCGCGTTCGCGGCCGCTCATGGGCCGCAGGGTCGAACTCGCGCGGCTCATCCAGACCTGGGGCGACCTGCTCGGCGACGGTCACGCGGAGCTCTACAAGACCGATCCGTCCTGGTTCCAGATCGATGACATCTTCTACAAGATTCAGGGCTACTGTCACACGATCGCGCACCTCGCCCCGGCGGTCGAGATCGAGTACCGCAACGAACTCAAGCAGAGCCCGCAGCTTGGGCAGCTCTTCGCCGAGGTCCAGGCGCCGCTCGAGCGCTGCGCGATGATGAAGCCGCTCGTCGTCTTCAACGGCCGCGACACGAGCATGCTCGCGAACCACCGCCGCAACCTCGACATCTACGTGACCGAGGCGCGCCAGAAGCTCTACTCAATCCGCGAGGAGATCCAGCAGAAGGTCTCGTAGGGTCGCGCCGATCCGGCCACCGTCGCCACCTGTGAGGAGCGACGGGCGGCCGCCTCCGGGGGGAGTCTCCCCTCAGCGAGCGGGAGCGGGCGAGCCGGCCCGGGCCGCGGTCAGCGGCCGATGGCGAGTGCGATCAGGCCGAGCAGGGCCACCGCGAAGTACCCGGCGAGCACCGCCGCCCCGGCGTAGTCGCGCGCGAGGCGTTGTCCCAAAAGAAGCGAGAGCAGGGCGAGGACGGCGATGCGGAGCCCCCAGCGCGCGAGCCACCCGCCGGTCGCGAAGCTGAAGGTCGGGATCGCGAGCGCGCACAGCAGCCCGGCGGTGAACTCCAGCACCGTGAGGGCCCAGAACATCGGGCGCACCGCCTCGGCCGGGATCGGCGTCTTCTCGAAGTGGCTCGACAGGAAGGCGAGGTTGCCCTCGGGGTCGACCAGCTTGTCGAGCGACGACTGCAGGAAGACGATCGCGAAGAACGCCATCGTCGCAAAGCGCGCGAAGACGAGGAGCCCGTGGTCGAAACCGAGGCCGTTCAGCACTTCGACTTCCATCTCTCGCGCTCTCCTAGGGAACCGGTACGTAGGCGGCGATGTCGGCCGGGAAGGTTCCGTCGCGCGTTCCCGTGCTCGAGAAGGGCCGGTTGTCGATCGAGCCGTCCGGCGCCACGGCATAGGCGTCGACGCGGTTCGCCCCACCGAGCGAGACCAGGATCGCGTCCTGCAGCCCGCTGCCCGAGGGCGATCGCAGCGTCACATAGGCCACGCCCGTCGGATAGCTCGACGGATCCGAGAAGGTGGCCGACTGGGGGCCGTCGATGAAGCAGCCGTACTCGTCGATCCCGAAGGCGTCGACCTGGCCGCTCGTGAAGGCGGCGGCGAAGACGTGGGTGCCGCATGGATCGAAGGTGAAACCGTTGTAGGCGCTGCGCGTGTTCGACTCGCTCTGCGGGTTTTTCTCGAGGAAGCCGGCGAACTCCGAGCTCGTCGGCACGTAGTAGACCGACAGTCGCTTCTGGTTCGCCTGCACGACGTAGAGCAGCTTCTGGCCGCCGGGGACCGGTGTCGGGCATGCGGCGACGGCCGGTGCCGGTGCCGGGCAGGAGCGGCCCGGGACGGGCAGCTCGAGCTGTGCCATGCGGGCCGGCGCCCAGGCGCGCACCGCCGTCGGACTCGGCGAAGGCGTGGGCGAGATCACCGGGGTGGGGGTCGGCGCGGGCGTCGGCGATCCGCCGACCGGGGTCGGCGAGGTGGGCGGTTCGGGGAGGTTCCCGTCGTCCGAGAGCTGGTAGCGCCAGATGACCGAGGAGCCGGCGTCGGCGATGTAGACGAAGCCGATATCCGGGAAGACGGCTGCACTGCGGTAGTTGGTGGAGTTGAAGTTCGAGACCTGCGAGGTGGCGTTGCCCGGCAACTCGCCGCGATCGCCGAGCGGGTAGGCGGCGAGACGCGTGATGTAGTCGGTGTTCTGACCGCCGCCGCCCTCGGTGAGATAGAGGACCCAGGTATCGGCGCTCTTGGCGAAGGTGATGTCCTGCGGATTCGAGCCGAAGCGCGGATCGGTCGCGCATGGCGGCGCGAGCGAAACCCCCGGGCCGCACAGCGAAACCGGTTCGCCGCCGGCGATGTCGAACGCGAAGACCTGGTTTGCACCGGCGACATAGAGCACCGGCAGGTCCGGGTGCTTGACGACGCGCCGCGCCCCGACGATCGGGATGACCGAGATCGGGTCGGCCGGGAGAAGTCCGTCGTCGCCGACCCGGTAGCTCGCGAGTGCCCCGCCGTAGGTCTCGAGGTTCGGGCTGTTCGCCTCGGCGACGTAGAAGTAGGTGATCCCGGCGCCCGGGGCCGCCGTCGGCGCTGGCGGGATGACCCGGCTCTGGCCGTTCGGGCACCCGAACAGGGCGAAACACGAGAGAAGAACCGCCGTCAGCGGGGCGCGCGAAGCTCGCAGCATTGCCTTGCGGTATATCGGAGGCCACCGGGCCTTGTCGACCCGCGTCCTGCGCGGCGAACCGTCGCATCGCCGGCCGGGGTGCGGTAGCACCGACGGGCGATGCTCGAGCGGATCCGGGTCGTGCTCGTGCGACCGCGCCGTGGCGGCAACGTCGGCTCGGTCGCGCGGGCCATGAAGAACATGGGCCTCGGCGACCTCGTCGTGGTCGCGCCGCGGACCCGCGTCGGACGGGTCGGGGAGCGCATGGCGGCGCATGCCGGCGACTTGCTCGCGCGCCGTCGGACCGTTGCCACCCTCGCCGATGCGATCGCCGACTGTCACCTGGTCGTCGGCACCGTCGGCCGTCCGACGACGCCGCCCGACTCGCCCGCGGAGCCGCGCGCGATCGCGGCCGAGGTGGTCGCGGCGTCCCGGCGCGGGTCGGTCGCACTCGTCTTCGGCCCGGAGGACCACGGCCTCTCCAATGCGGAGCTCGGTCTCTGCCAGCGCACGATCCGGATCCCGACGTCCGACGACTATCCCTCGCTGAACCTCGCGCAGGCCGTCGCCGTCTGCGCCTACGAGGTCCTGCTGGCGAGCCTGTCGGGCGAGGCGCCGCCACAACGCGGGACGCCCGCCCCGCGCGGGAGCACCGTCGCGGCACCGGACGCGGCAGCGGACGCGGCAGCGATGCCGATGAACGCCGCCGAAGCCGGCCGCCGCGGGCGCGCGGCGCGACGCGAGCCGGAGTCCGACGCGCAGCGGCCGGCGACGGCCCGGGAGCGCGAGGAGATGATCGAGCACTTCGAGCAGGCGCTCGGCGCGATTGGCTTCCTCTCCGCGCAGAACCCGGTGCACATCGTGCGCGACGTGCGCTCGCTGTTCGCGCGCTCCGGCGTGACCGTGCGCGACGTCCGGGTGTGGCGCGGGATCGCGCGCCAGGTGCTCTGGTCGGCCGGTCGCGCGGCGCCGCGAGACGACCGCGCCGACGTCATCGGCGCCGCCGAAGCCGGCGCGGGCTCCGGTGCAAAGCGCTTGGCGGCCGTCAGTCGTCGTCGCGCGGCGGCGACAGCGGACGGACGTGTTCCACGAGGATCGCGTTCACCCCGCCCGCCTCGACCGCGGTCCCGGCGAGTTCGACCCGGCGGCCGAGGTGCTCGATGAGCGGATTCTCGGGCCGCTCGTTGCGGTGGTCGAGGATCGCGAGCCGCAACACACCGGAGTCGTCGACGATCGCGATGGGCTGCCCGGCCCGCGCGCAGCCCATCGCGCAGGCCCGGTGGTGCGGGCCGCGGCGTCCCGCCATGAAGAAGCATCCGGTCTCGACGAGTTCGCCGGTCACGCTGATCGCGCGATGCGGCGCGGGCGTCGGCGTCGACGCCTGCTCCTGGCCGACGTCGCCCGGCGGGCTCATGGGGTTCGCGGCAGCGGTGCGGTTGGTCCGACCTGCCCTCGCCGCGGCGCGCGCGTACGCGGCGGGAGGGGCTGCGGTGACGACGAGGTTCGCGGCGAGACAGGCGACGAGCGCAAGGCGCGGCGTCGCCGGGTGAGCGTTGCGGATCACTCCTCGAGGATGCCAATCCCGTCGGGGAAGTCGAGGCCCGACTGCATCGTCACCGGCGGCTGCGGCTCTCCCTTCACGAAGGCGATCTTGCGCATGGTGCCGGTCTTGCGGCCGGGTCCGACGCCGCTCGAATCCACGACGACCCCGATGTCGGCGTAGTAGAGGGTCCCGCGCGAGTCGACGCCGATGCCGAGCGGCGTGCCGGTCGAGAAGGGGACCGGGCCGAGGGTCTCGCCCGCCGGCGGCTCGAGCACGCGGCGCACGAAGGCGTAGTTCGAGTCGTATTGCGCAATGACGCCGTTGATCACGCTCGACACGTAGAAGCCGCCGTCGGGCGCCGGGGCGACCGCGTTCGGCGTGAGGATGTTCGCGTCGGTCGGGATGACCCTCGTCTTGCGGACCGAGTCGGCGAGCGGTGCGCCGGTCACGTCGACCTTGCCACAGCCGCCGGAGGCGTCGTTCGATGTGGGGAACGGCGGGTCGTAGCGGTAGACGCCCGGCTCGCCGCGCGCGCTCGTGACGTAGACCCGGTCCTGCGCGTCGACCCAGATGCCGCCCGCCGTGCCGATCGAGACGTCGAGCTTGCAGTAACGAACCTCCCGGGAGTCGAAGGGCGGGAACCAGAGGATGAGCTGTCCGTTGGCGGGGCCCGTCGCCTCGTCGCCGACGTCGCTCGTCACGAGGCGCCCGTCGGCGAGGAAGCCGCAGCCGTAGTTCTCGGCGTTGTCGACCGAGCCCTGGTAGGTCGGCGTGAGCTTGCCGATCTGTGCGGCGCTCAGGTTGCCCACCGCGTCGCCGTTCAACTGGAAGAAGCCCCAGCCCTGCAGCGGGTTTGGCTGGTTCGTGTCCTCGCCGGCGATGAACCGGTGCGAGCCGTCGGGGTCGAAGCAGATTTGCGCATTGATGTCGCGACCGGAGTCGGGCTGGTCGCGCTCGCTCGGGATCACGACCTGGTGGATGTCGCCGTCGTAGGGTTCGTAGGCGTGGAGGCGATTCGCCTCGGCGCCGAAGACGAGGATCTGCCGTGGTTGGTCGTCGCCGCCGTTCGAGTTGCTGCAGGCCGCGATCGAGAGGGAGAGCAGGACGAGGCCGGTCGAGCGAAGCCCCGCGGCAAACGAGCGAAACGACGGTTGGGCGTGCATGGCGCCCGTGAGATCACGCGCCGCGCCGGCATGTCAACGCCGCGGGCGCGCCCGCGATCGCGGCGGCATCGGAAATTCTTGGCGGGAACACTGGCCGAGCGGTCGGTGCGGTC
>Ga0114969_10003847_pt1 | contig 11991 bp, 6 predicted proteins | sample M_130807_MF_Meta_FD_87316 | JGI IMG/M metagenome (GOLD analysis project Ga0114969, IMG submission 87316) | Freshwater microbial communities from Lake Montjoie, Canada to study carbon cycling - M_130807_MF_MetaG | ecosystem: Environmental > Aquatic > Freshwater > Lake | place: Lake Montjoie...
GAAAGAAATTTTCCATCTTCGTCGCGGGCGGGGTGCGGAATTTCAGCGGCTCGATTTTCGGCCGCGGCACCGCGAGCGTGAGCGCGCTGCCGCCGGTCGCTGGAGTTTCGCTCCAGACGAGTTTCTTCATCGAGCGCTCCGGCGTAACCCACGGACCGCCGCTGGCGGACCAGCCAGGCGTGTTCATGAGGTGAAACTCCAGCCCAAGTTTGTCCGCCGTGGCGATCGCGTGCTGCACGTGCTCGTGCCACTGATCGGTGCCGTAGCGGACGGGGCCGGGCGGCAGGTAGATGCTCGCGTCGAACATCTGCACACCCGCGATTCCGACACGCTTCATGTCGGCAAGGTCGGCTTCGATACCGTGCTTGGTCACATTGCCGTTGATCCAATGCCACCACACGAGCGGGCGCGCATCCGGAGGTGGTGCGGCGAAACCGGCGTCGAGCGCATCGGCACCGTTCGCGCGTGCGACGAGCAGAAGCATAAACAAGGCAAGGGCGAGGCGACGAGGTGGGCGCATGGGCGGTGAAGGTTATGCCGTGGGACGCAGCCGAAGACTACGTGGCCGGGGCACTGCGTCGCGGACTATCTCGTGGCGCAGGAGTGTGATCGCCGACCTTGGCACCTGACCGGCGGGAGGGAGGTAGTTTCTCATCGATAGGGGCGGGTAGAGGTGGGGTTGATGACGGCCGACCAAGGTTGTCCTCGTTCACCGATAGGTAAAATTTGGAGGATTTAGCCGGCACCAACAGGAGTCTATCCTCGTTTCTTTGAACCCTTCAATTCTGGGGATTGCGTCCGAGTTTTTTCACTTCAAAAGCAGTCGACCGACGGGAGATTTTTCCGCCTGCCCGGCGCCTGACTGAGTCTCGAACCAGAACTCCAACGGCGCGTCGCCCGCGACGGGCAAAGTAAAATCGTAGGGATACGATGCGTCTGTCATGGTGAGGAACTCGCCGCCGCCTTGCCGATAGTGGACCGTGCACTTCGTCACGACACGCTCCTGATCGGGGAGATAAACGTAGGCGCTCGTGAGTTCACCCGCGCCGAAGGACAGCACGACGCCGCGCGCGCCGCGCCAGCCGAGGTCGACGACGCTTTCCGCCGGGAGACGTGCGGCGCGGCCGAGAATCTGGTCCTGAAACTCCACGCGCGGTTTCACGCCACTGATGATCAGCGTGGTAATTCCCTCGGCGGCGACGTCCACGGCGATACGGGCATCGGCCGGCAACGGTTCCTCGCGGATGCGCCGGTTATTTTCCCACACGGTGACTTTCGCGTTGGCGCCCGGGGCGAGCGCGATGCGCTCGCGCGAGAGCGTCACGTGCGATTTTACCGCGGACTTCGACTGGTTGGTGAGCGCGATGGCCACCTTGCCGGTGCCACGGGCCATCACGTAATTGAGTTCGGGGTGATCGACGGTCAGCACGCCGCGCGGCATCCACAAATAAAGACCGCTTTCGTCGTAGACCTTGCCGGGGCGATCGCCAAACACGCGTTGCTGCAGGTAACCGTAGCCTTCGGCGTAGCGCGCGGGAAAATCGATGGCGCCGCGCGACTTCGAAAACGCGTCCGCCACGAGGTAGTCGAGTAGCAACGCGATGTGCGGCCAGATGTGGTTATAGTGAATCGAAGTCGCTGAGTTGAGTTCGTCCTTTCCGCGCCGCGCGAAGTCGGGTTTTTCGTAGGCGGTCGTGCGTGCGGTGTTGATATGGTAACCGGGAAAACTGGTGTAGCGGCCGATGATGGCCGAGCGGGCGATGTCGTGGAGAAACGCATCGTTCGTGAGTGAGGCGATGCGCAACATCCACGGTGCGTAGCACGCGAGGAGAATGCCGCGCGCACCTTTGCTGGTCGGGGCTGATTCGCTGGTGAGGCCGATCTCGGAGGTGCGCCACGCGGGCACGGTTTCGGGCTCGGCCTTGACCCGCGGAAAGCGTGGTCCGGACCGGTAGGCCGGCGCCAAGCCGTCCTCGTTTACGCGGACGTCACCGTCGGGTATGCGCGGCGCGAGCCAGACAAACTGCGCATAGTCGCGGGCGCCAGCATGAGCCGCGGCGAGGAAGCGGGGCAGCTTGGTTTCCTCGTAGAGTTCGAACAACTCGATCCACTGCGGCGTGAATGCCGTCCAGAAAAACAACCCGCGGGAATCGGGGTCCGCATAGTCCGCCGCCCGCACTCCGACGCGAGTTTCGAGATAGACGTCGGCATCCTTGATGGCGTGGTCGAGCCAGCGCTTTTCCCCCGTCGCACGGTAAAGGCCGAGGGCGTTGGACCAGTTGTCGCCGCGAATATTGCCTTGGAGATTCAGGACGCGATCTCGGCCGAACAAGCTCTCTGCGGAGGTGCGGAAGAACGGGGTTCGTTGGCCCGACATCGCGTAGAGATTCGCGTATTCGGTGAGTGGCGCGCCCAGCCCGCGCAGATGCGAAGAGGCCGACTGCCCCTTTACTTTGGGGTCGGTTGTGAAAAGGAAACGCTCGCGGGATACGAAATATTCCATCAACGGGCGCGCGAGCCGCGTGTAGATTTCCGGGCGGTCGGTGACGAGCGCGAGGCCAAGCGGGTGCAGGGCGGAGACATTCTTCACTGCGCCGGGCACATCGGTGTCGTAGGCGAATCCGCGCAGTTCGGAGTTGAATTTTGCGTAGTCGCTCAGGCCGAATTCGAGCATGCGCTCAAAGGTGGCGTTCAGTGAACCCAGGGCGTTGTGGCGCACATCGGCAAAGCCGTAAAGGGTGCGGGCCACGCGTTCGTAGGTGGCGGAGAGGTTAGCTTTGGCAACGACGAGCCGCATCACGAACTCGCGCGACTCGCCGGCCTTCATCTGCGAACCGGCGCCACCGAGCAGCGGGGCGACGAGCATCGGCTGCGCGAGGCCGCGGGCGTTGCGCAGGGCGACGCCGAAGCGCGAGTTGGCGAAATTCGGCAGCGGTTGAAACGGATACTCGGCGGGATCGGCGAGCACGCCGGTCGTCACGCCGCCATGAGTGACCAACGTGGTCGGCAGCGGGCAGCGATAGCCGGCCTCGAGAAAAGATTCATGCGGAAAACGCCGTTCGTTGTAGATGAGCGGCTGCCAAAGCTCCTCGACTTTGTTGGCCAGAGTCTCGGGGGCGCCCACGTAGCCGAACGAATACCATCCGTCCGCTTTTACGGTCGTCTTCAGCCGCAGGCGCGGCGCGGTGCCGTCCGGCGGCAAATCGAGTTCGAGCCGCACGGTGGCCGTATCATCGGCGGGGAAATCCCACGTGATCGTGTTGCCGTCGGAGCGGCTGGCGCTGGCACGCAGGGTCTTCAGTTTGCCGGCAGCGAAGAGATTCGCGGTGCGCCCGGCCCCATAGCCCCGATCAACCGTCGGGTCGAAGCCGTCCTCGACGTGCGCCGTTGAGACTTTCCCGCCGGTGTCTTTCGCGCCCCACGTCAGCACGTTGTAGAGAGAGCCCGTATCGTTGAGTCTCAAGGCGGCGTCGGGAAACTGCCCCCAGCGCATATCAACATTTGGATTCGCCCGTGTGGCCAACACGGCCACGACCGGGGCAAACCGTGCGACCGCGCCGTCGGCCATCGCGACTTCGAGCTCGCCCGAGGGCGTGACGGTGAGCCGCGCGGCGGGCCCGACCACGGGCGGCTCGGCAGCAATCGCGCACAGTGCACCGACAAGACAGAGGAACGTGAACGTCTGATACAGGGGCTTCATAGAGAATCTATTCGTGGCAGTTTGGCTTGAAGAGGAGAGGGCGCGTGCGTCGCGTTTTTCAGCGAGCTGCAGTGATGCGGTAAATCTGGTCGGCGGGGGCGGGGGCGGTGAGCACATGCTCGGGACCGACAGCGCGGCTTTGGTTGGCCGTGGGGACCGATGGGGTAGGGTGCGAGTGCGGCGAGTTGCGTTTTGAGTTCGGTGCGAAAGCCGCCCTGTACCATCGCCCCGATGCGGTCGTTGTAAACCGGCAGAGCCTCTTCCCCGTACTGGGCCGGACGATCATATCAAAGCAGGAGCCGTGAATCGGCCGGATTGGCGGCGCGGGCACCGGCTAATATCCCGGCGGCGGCGAGCACGGTGGAACGAAGTAAGGTTCTCATCGAAAGAGGCGCATAGATGGAGGGATGCTGGCGACGGGGAAGCGAGGCAGGAACGGGCCTGAGGGTTTGGGAGGTTTGCGACGTTTAGTCGGCACCCACGGGGAGGCCATCCTCGTTTCTTTGAAACCCTTCAATTAGCAAGATTGCCTTCGGTGCAGCCGGCGAATGACCTCAATAGTGTCATCGTCCCCTCGTTGTGATTACCCTGCAACAAATCGCCCGCGCCGCCGACTGTAGTCTCGCCACGGTTTCCTATGCGCTGCGGGACGACCCGCGAATCCGCCCGGAAACACGGGCGTTGGTGCAAAAGGTGGCTGCGCAATTGGGCTATCGTCCGAACCCGCGTTTCTCGGCGCTGATGTCCCATATTCGCAATTCGCGCCCGGTCGCGGCCGGCGAACGTATCGCGTTTGTTTGGGTCCACACCTCGCGCGCGGAGTCGGCGAAGGATCCGTTTCTTCAACGTGTTTTTCTCGGTGCCAAGGCGCGGGCCGAGGCGTTGGGTTATGGACTGGAGCAATTCTGGACGGCGGAGCGTGGCCTGACCGAACGGCGTTTGTCGCACGTGATAAAGTCGCGGGGGATTGTCGGCCTCCTGCTTTCTCCCGTCATGCACGAGACGGATGTGACGCTCGATCTGGAGTGGTCGTCGTTTGCACCCGCAGTGATTGGCAGCGCACGGTGGAATCCGGAACTGCACAACGCGGGACACCATCACTATCTCGCCATGCGCATGACGCTCGAAAAGCTCGCCGCAGCGGGTTGCCGCCGCCCGATGGCGATCATCGAAGCCGGCGTAAACGAGCGGGCTCGGAGGGCGTGGGAGGCCGCGTTTGCGGTGTTTCACCCGAGTCGCGCCGCGGCGGCGGAGTTGTTGTGGATCGGCCTGCCCGAAAACCGCCGCGCGATCGCGCGACGGATCAAGGCAAGCCGGCCCGATGCGGTCGTCGTCAGCGACCACGCGACGCTCGAACAGTTTCGTGCGTTGGGAGGCGATGAGGCGGGGGCGCGACCGATTTATAATCTGCACTGGCTGCCGACCGCGCCGGAGATCGGCGGAGTCGACCAAGCTTACGACATGGTGGCGGCGAACGCCGTCGATCTGGTCGTGAGCCAACTCAACAGCCACGAACTCGGCGTGCCGATCTCGCCGCGGATGCTGCTTTTTCCCGGCCGGTGGGTGGAGCCGGCCGTGGCGAGAGTGCGCTCGCGCTAGTCCAGCGCCAACGCCGCAGCCCGTGAAATCGGACGCCGACACCCCTGTGATCTCCGGCAGGCTCAACGCTCTCGTCGCCGTGCTCAGGGAAATCTGCTGCCTCCGTATTCACGTCATCACGGAGACGTTTCAATTCTGAATGCACCGTGGGTTCACCGTGCGCGTCCACCGAGGGGATAGGAAACGTCGAACCAGTCAGGAGAGTTTCCTTGTCAGCGGAATCTCGAGTTTCACAGAATCTAACAAGTCGCCCGTACCCCATGAAACCCAAGCCCCCCACTAGGCAGTCACGCGCTGCATTGTTCGCGTTGGCGTTGCTGGGCGCGACGCTCGCCCCGGCGCAGCCGAATCGCGTCACGCCGCCGAAACCCACGGCCGCGTTGCCGGGAAGCGGAGACGCGGTGCAGGGTGCGACGCTCCCCACACTCGATGAGGTCAAGGCGGCCGGTGCGCTGCGCTCGAGTTTCTCGCACCACGCAGTCCGGCCCGTGGGGAGCGAAACCTCGCAGCCCCAGCTTGCGGTGTTCCGGCGGGAGATTGAGCCCATTTTGCGGGAGACCTGTTTCAAGTGTCACGGCGCGGAGAAGCAGAAAGCCAATTTCCGGGTCGATACCCTGAATCCCGATCTGCTCCGCGGTCCGGATGTCAGTTGGTGGCTGGAGGTGTCGGGGGTGCTCAGCAAAGGTGAAATGCCGCCCAAGGACGAACCGGAGCTGTCCGGTGAAAATCGCAGCAAAATACTGGAATGGCTTTCGATGGAAATTCAGGTCGCTTCGCAGGTGCGACGCAGTGAGGAAGGGCACTCATCCTTCCGGCGGATGACGCGCTACGAATACAACTACGCTCTACAAGATCTGCTCGGGTTGCCCTACGATTTCGCCGCCGATCTGCCGCCAGAGACTCGGACCAAAGAGGGTTTTGAGAACAGCTCTGACCTGCTGCAAATGTCGGTCGTGCAGTTCGAGTATTACCGCGAACTCGGTCGCACCGCGCTGCTCAAGGCCACCGTCCGGGGCGAACGTCCGGCGGTCAGCCACTACGGGATTACGATGGATTTGGGCGCGCGCGACACCCCAGCGCTGAGCCCCCCTGAGCAGAGAGCGGCCAAACCGGTGAGCGCGCCCAAAATCGATCCGCGCGGGACCCATTTTAAAAACTTGGAAACCGGTGCGAGCGCCCGAGCCACTTACAGCTACCAAGGAGGAAAGATGTCCTATCGACCCAGCGCGACCCGGCCGGACGTGCCCGCGGTCTCGCCCCATGTGCTGATTATACCAGCCAACCGACAGCAGGTATTTGATTTGGGCGATACGCTGCCGGACACCGGCACCCTGCACGTTCGCGCCCGCGCGGCCCGGGTGGCTGCGACAGGGAAAAGCTTTCCGAGTCTCCGCCTCGAGTTTGGTTTTCAGCCCAGCAATAATTCCCGTTCGTCTGAGCGTATCGGCAGTCCCGATATCGCGATCCAGGCGCCGCCGGACCAGCCGCAGTTTTACGAGTGGACCGTTCCTTTGGGCGAGCTGCGCCGCAATCCGTTTCGTGGCGTGAAAGCTTTGGGAGGCTTTCCAAATCCGTCGGAATACCTCGTGCTCCAGAGCGTGTATCATGGTTATCAGCACGGCACCGGCGCCGACATCCAGATCGATTATCTGGAAGTGACCGCCCCCGTCTACGAGCAATGGCCACCGGCATCGCATCGGCGCGTGTTCGGCGAGAACACCCACGAGGGAGACGAAACGGCCCGTGCACGAGCGGTCTTGGCGGGCTTCCTGCCGCGGGCTTGGCGGCGCGACGTAACCGCCGCGGAGATCGCTCAGAAAATGGCTTTGTTCGCCCGGTTGCGCCCCGCGTGTGATGATTTTCAGGCAGCGATGATCGAGGTTCTCGCCACCGCGCTATCCTCTCCGAAATTCCTCTATCTCATCCAAGAAGATCCGGAAAGCCGAGGCATCACGCGGCTGTCGGATGACGAACTGGCGACGCGGTTGTCCATGTTCCTCTGGTGTAGCACGCCCGACCAAGCGCTCGCGGGCTTGGCGGCGCAAAGAAAGCTGCAGGATCCGGCGGTGCTGGTCGCCCAGACGAAAAGAATGCTGGCGGATGCGCGGAGCGAGCGTTTCGCCAAACACTTCGTGCGACAGTGGCTCGGCCTGCAGCTCCTCGATTTTTTGGACGTCGAGAAGACGGTCTATCCCCAATTCGATTCCGAATTGAAAGAAGCGATGCAGGGCGAGCCGATCGCCTTTTTCCGGGAAGTACTCAGGCAAAATCACAGCGTGCTGGATTTCCTGCATGCGGATTACGCGATGGTCAACGAGCGCCTCGCGCGGCACTACGGACTGCCCGAAATCTACGGGAGTGACTTTCGACGGGTGTCGCTAACCCCGGCGGATCGCCGAGGAGGATTATTGGCTCAAGCAGGTTTGTTGGCCATGAATTCGGACGGGAAGGATTCGCACCCGCTCAAGCGGGGAATTTGGATTCTCGAGCGCATGCTGAATGATCCCCCGCCACCACCGCCCCCGGCTGTGCCCGAGATCGATCTGGCTGATCCGGAGATTGCGAAGATGACGTTAAAAGAGCGGATTGCCAACCATCGCAGTCACGCGGCCTGTATGCCCTGCCACGCGAAAATCGATCCCTGGGGAATTGCCTTGGAGAATTTTGACGCCGTCGGGAGTTGGCGAGACCAGATCAAAGGCGCACCGGTCGATGCCTCCAGTCTCCTGTTCAATAAGCAAAAACTGGATGGTATCGATGGACTGAAGCGTTTTCTGCTCGCAGACCGCCAGGATCAATTTGCCCACGCGATGGTGCACAAACTGACCACCTACGCCTTGGGACGGCCGCTGACGTTTAGTGATCGGGCGGGCGTCGATGAACTTACGATGAAATTCAGAAACAAAGGGGATCGACTCGGCGAACTCATCACGCTGATCGTAACCAGTGAGTTGTTCAGGACGAATTAGCCGAGGAAACCCCGACTGCCGCACCGCCAAAACCCCACTATGAAAACCGACCTGTCCACCATTGATCGTCGTCGATTCCTGCGCGGAGCGGGCATCGCGCTGGCCCTGCCTTGGTTTGAATCATTTGCCGCACTCGCTAGCGCCGCCGAGCTGAAGAATCTGGAGAAACGGCGACGCCTCGCGTGTTTTTATATTCCCGATGGAGTGCCCATGCCGCTCGCGGAAGATCCGGCCCACGCGGACTGGAGCTGGTTTCCCCATGGCAGCGGGCAGAACTTCACGCTGACCAAGTGCCTCGAGCCGCTCGAGCCGCTGCGCAATGATATGACGGTGCTGGCCGGATTCTCCCACCCCGCGGTGCGGAATGTTCACGGACACTCGAACGCCGACCAGTTTCTCACCGGAGCGAATACCGGAGGGCGTGGCGACTATCGGAACAGCATCTCGCTCGATCAGGTGTTTGCGGCCCAAGCCGGAGAGCATACCCGCATCGCATCGCTCGTGATGTCCACCGACGGCGGCACGGGCTCTCCCCGGGGTACGCAGACCATGTCGTACAATCGCAATGGCCGCGCCATCCCGGCCGAGCATAAACCGAAACGCATTTTCGACCTGCTGTTTGCAAAGAGTGATGCCGATGCGGCGCGCAAATTGGCGCTGAGCCAAAGCGCGCTGGACGATCTCTTGGAGGACTCGCGCTCCTTGAAAAAACTCCTTTCCGGCCACGATCAGAAAACGCTCGATCAGTATCTCCAGTCGGTGCGCGACACGGAGATCAAAGTCGAAAAGGCCAAGCGCTGGATGAATATCCCGTTTGCCACGGTGGATGTGGATCATCTGCAACTCGACGTGACGCCGGAAGATCCGCGCAACTATCTGCAGACGATGTATGCGTTGCTCTACCTCGCCTTTAAAACCGACACCACGCGAGTCGCGACCTACCAGATTGGACGGGAAAATGGCGTCGGTATCAGCGATTATCTGGCGCGGGCCGTGGGCTTTAAACTCACCCACCAACTGAGCCACGCGACGAAGGATCCGGGCGGTTGGAGAAACTTCGGCATCTATTGTCGCTTCCAGAGCGAAGAGTTCGCCCGCTTTGCCGCCAAGCTGAAGGCGACTCCCGAAGCCGGGGGCACGGGCAACATGCTGGATAACACGCTGCTCCTTTTCGGTTCCGCCTCGAGCGCCTTCCACCTCTCGCGTAACTATCCGCTGATTCTGGCAGGCGGAAAGAACCTCGGCTTCAAGCACGGGCAGTTTCTCAATCATACCAAAGGCACCCCTGCCGGCGGCCCTTGGCTGGGCGGCAAAGAGCCCTACCAGCTCGAGGCGACTTACCAGGACCTCCCGTTGTCGAATCTCTACGTCACCATGCTGCAACGTCTCGGCGTAGAAACGGAATCCTTCGCCGACAGCACCGGCGCGAACGCCGATGTTTAATGGCGATGAACGACGCCTAGGCGGAGAGCGCGACCTTCCGGTTGCGCACGGCGGCGTGCGCCGCGCTGCCGCCGTAAAAGAGGCTTTCGTCGCCAGTGCGCAGGGCATCACCCGCAGCGGAAAATGCTACGCTCGGCCCCCAGGCAATGCCGAGCAGGGCAAGGAATTTAATCCTTCAGTTGAGTAGAAGCTGGAAAACTCGCAGCGCCGTGCCGGTGGACTTAGGATCGTGGTCGCTCGCGATCCGTACCTTGGTGGTGTGGTGCCCGAGGGCCAAATGGTCGTCGAGCATGACAGCCCAGGGCAAGTGCAGCGTATGGCTCCAGCGCGTGGTGGTTTCGATTTTACGGTAGGGAGCGCCGTCCACACTGAACTCGAGGCGGCCCGCATCCGGCCCAGCGGTGATGAAGAGGCCGCAGCCCGTGCCCTCGAAACTGAATTCAAATTCTGCGCCTGGCTCGGTACCGACGAGCGCGGGCACATCTACAAATCCCGCGCGCGTGCCTTTTTTGTCCGCCGGTCTCCAGGTCTTTTCCAGCGTGAAGCCCCGGATGTTTCGCGCCTCGTGGATCTCGCCGAAACGGCCACGAAAATAACTCGCGGGATCAATCGGCGGCGGCAGCGGGTGAGGTTTTTCGGCCGCGGCGAGTGGCGGGGCGAATGCGGCATTGAGCAGGCGCGCGACGCTGTGGGCGTACAGTTGATGGCCAAAGGGCGACGGATGGAGGTTTTTGAAATCGTGGTCCCACGAAAATTCGCCGGCGTTGATGCGGTCGGTGACTTCACGCGAGAGATTCAGCGACGGGTTGCCATAGGCGACGGCGACCTGCTCGTGCTGCGCGATGGATGCGGGCACCGTGCCGCCGTTGTAGTCGGTCATGTGCTCAGGCATGACGAAGTGAAGTTGGACGATGTCCGTAAGCGGATTCAACGCGCGCACGTGGCGCACCACGCCCTCGATGCCGCGGAGCATGTGCGCGGGGTCGGCAGTGTTCGAAGTATCGTTTACCGCCGCCTCCAAGAACAGGAGATCGACCGGGCCGCGGGCCACTACATCGCGCTCCAAGCGAAACGCGTGCGGCACGGAGCCGAGCGAGCCAATGCCCGCGTTGATGAACGCGAACTTCGTCCCGGGAAACGTCTTCGTGAGATAATCGCAGGTGTGTTGCCGCCAAGCGCCACCCGCCGTGATCGAACCGCCGAAGAAGACCACGCGCCCGGCGTGCGTGCGCTCGAACGTGCGCCTGCTGTTCGCCAGGCCGTCGCGCAGTTCGAAATAGTCATGGCCCTTGGGCAGCACGTTCGGGTCGTAGGCGGCGCGGTCGGCGGCGACGAGCGCGGCAAACGGCGCGAGCAGCAGCGCGATGAGAGCTGTGTGGGGACGTTTCATTTCGACGTATTTGGACCGGACTTTGGCGATGGGACGGTGGACTTGGGCGGCACTTTGGCGGCGGGCGCAGGCTCTTGCGGCTTCGGCCCGCCAGAGCCGGGCTGACGTAATTCTTTTTGAACCCACTCCAGGCCCTGCAGGTTGCCCTTGATGCCCTCGGCGGCGTCGAGGTGGCCGCGTTCGTGGATGACGCCGACCGTGCCGCGCCAGCCGCTGGCTTCGACGACTCGGATCATCGCCAGTTCCGACTCATCGGAGCCGATGTAGCGCACGCCGGGATACTGCGTGGTGTCGGCCCTCATGCCGTTGAGATTCACCGCGAGCAGATAGGGCTGGATCCGTTTGAACAGCGCGGGAAACTCCGCCAGCGAACCGCGCCAGTGGTGAAAATTGAATACGATGCCCACGTTCGTCACCCCGTCGCGGCGCAGGCGCTCGATGATGGCGATTTGATGATCCTGCTCCTCAAACCACGGCTCGCGATGATTGTAGAGTCCCACTTTGCAACCGAGCGCCGCCGCGTCCGCCGCGATGGGTCGGATGCGCGCCGCCTCGGCTTCGATTCGCTCGGCATGGTTCGTCACTGTGATGGCGCGTGATCCGCACACCCAGAGCTGCGGATGGATGCCGTGGCGCTTGATGGCATCGAGGATTTCCGGCTTTTGGCTGGGGTACCACCACGCGGTGATTTCGATGCCGTGCTTCTGCATCGCTTCGATTTCGGCATTGAAGGTCGGGACGTGTTCGGCGCGCCAATCGTAGGCGAGCTTGGTCAAGCCAAGCTCCCGCAACATCTGCGCCCGTTCCTCGGGGCCGCGCTTCTTGGCATCGTAAGGCACGATCCACAATGCGGCGATGTTCTGGCGGTCGAACAGGGACGGGGTTTCAGC
>Ga0114969_10003848_pt1 | contig 11991 bp, 9 predicted proteins | sample M_130807_MF_Meta_FD_87316 | JGI IMG/M metagenome (GOLD analysis project Ga0114969, IMG submission 87316) | Freshwater microbial communities from Lake Montjoie, Canada to study carbon cycling - M_130807_MF_MetaG | ecosystem: Environmental > Aquatic > Freshwater > Lake | place: Lake Montjoie...
GACCCGACCTTTTTTTCTTGGCTGGAAAGCCACTGCAACAAAATACACCTGCGCGACCCAGACGCGGTGGAACACATTGTCTCTACATGTTGCCGGCTTAAAGTGCACGTTGTCGAACAGGACGAACGAGAGGAAACAGGGCTTCGTGTTATCCTCAACTACGGCCACACATTCGCTCATGCGATTGAGACCGCCAGCGGCTACGGCGTCTTGCTCCATGGCGAGGCCGTTTCGATCGGCATGGTCATGGCAGCGAGGCTCGCAGAACGACTTGGCATGATTGATGCCGATATCTGTTCACGGCAAGAGTTTCTACTGACTTCATTTGATCTGCCTGTTACTTCGGCAGCATTTGATCCAAACATTCTTCTCGACATCATGGCTCGCGACAAAAAGTCTGTTGCTGGCCGCTTGCGGTTTGTTCTTCCAGAATGCATCGGAAAAGTGCGATTGGTCGACTCAATCGATCACAACATTGTCAAAGAGGTTTTGACGGCCTCCTCGCGATAACGTCACTCGCATCAGAACAAGGAGAACGTGCGATTGTTCATCGCGAAGTTGTTTCTTTTTTGTTTTGCACTCGTGGAACACTATGGTTTTTTCCCGGCGAGGAGCTGGGCGAGAGTTGCTCTTGTGCAAACCACCCACGCTGTCTCCAGCGTCGCCGCGGCGGTCGCGCAGAAGACTGCGTTGCGGGGGGATGATTTCCACCAAACTCGATAGCACCAAAATAAGGGTCTGGAAATTGCCAGTCATTTTGGGCGACTGCATGAGAGGCTGAAAGAGAAAATAAAACTCCTGCTGTCAGGATCGATCCAAATACGCTTTGTACTCGACATCGATCTTGCATCTCTCGCAAAATCTTTATCACAACTCTCTCCTAGAATCACTTTGGATAGCTTCAGCCGTTCACCATGTCGCTTCGATTCCCAGACCACTCGTGCCAGCCATTGGAATTGGTACGACGCGCACCTGCATTCCTGCAAAGTGCATTTCTGTTCGGCTCACCGCCACAGCGCTTGACCACGCCAGATACCAGCCCAAAAAAGCCTGCGAAGGATAGTGTGCGTTATCGGTCATCCGAGAAAAACCGACAAACGTAGAACATACGTAAAGCGTGCCTTTGGCCCAAGGATTTTCAACCATTTCGGCTGCTGCGAGAAATGGAATTGCACCAACAAAAGCGTGCCCGCTCACACCGTTGTCATCTTGAAAAGACTTCCATTTACTGCCAGCCGAACTCTCCAACGGGCGAGATCCTCCGGTCGCCAACTGCAAGAGATATACCGGTGGAGCGCCTACAACAAACATACGCAGCGACCTCGATCCCCATTCACCGACAATATCTCCCGCGTAGTTTCCTTCCAGCAAGAGTCCTGTTGCCGTTGCCAATCCAAAAATTGGCAATGCGTATTTGCCTTCGCCAAGTGGTTTTGTATTGGAAAAGAACGTACCTACTCCTGTTGGCGTTACGCTTGTTTGCCACGCAGTCTGCATCGTCGTATCAAACCCGGTGTTGGCCATCAGAGCGCCTGCTCCAAACGCCGCCGTCAGGCAGACGAGATTTTCACAACCATAGAAATTTTTATAGTCCTGAAGCACATTGTGTCCCGCATGCGAAAGCTTGGGATATTTACTGCTGGCCCAGGGGAGCTGCGATGAATTGCCTGTAAATAATTCTTCTCCTTCAATCGCCGGTAGTGTGTAGACCGGTTCGCTTCTCGGCGCCATTTGTGCGGCTAATCGCGTCGCGATATTTTGATCCCCGTTTGAATTGTTGCCTTCGGCTTGCCACATGCCAGCCATCTCGACGTCTGGTGCAACGCCGAGCGACTCTGTCTGCATCACCGCTTCAATCCAAGCACCGCCAATGGCTGGTACTACGCGAACGCGGATCCGCTGTCGCTGCGGTGGCCAGACAGATTGCCCCGGCGGCTCAAGCCACGCCGATTCAATCAGACCATCAAGAGGCGGAGAGGAAATAAAATCCGGCTCTCTTGTGACCGCGATCGGCCAGTCACTGGAGACTGTTTCGAGCGTCTGTTTCCAGAGTTGCTGTCCGTCGCGACCGGGAACAAAAACTTGATTTTCCTTACTTTTCTCAAAAGAGTTTCTATTTTGAAGAGGAGAAATCGTCGGACCTTCAAATACTTCCAGCGGAAGAATCGAACCGGTGAGATCAATTCCGGGCCTCGGCTCTCCTTCGACGGCCCCGGCAACATGTACCATCATGATCAACACTGCGTTGCATACAAATGCACTCAACAATTTTTCCGCCCACCTGCGCGCAGCACTCCGCTTGAACACGTCAAATGACGCGATGCAGCACAGCCATGGGGCGACACAATGCATAGTGTTTGCGCAGTCAGTATTTCAGTCGGTCTGAAACACGACACTTCGTGTGTATTAAAAAACGAGGAGCGAAGAGGAGAGATTGGGGGAATGATGAGATGGGGGAGTGTCCAAAAACACTCCCGTGAGAGCAAGACAGATTTCGCAGCCACATTCTTTGCTGATTTCAGAGTTCTGAAGCTTTTGCGATCGGTAGCCGCTCTCTTTTAGTGGCCATCCGGATGACTCGCGGCTGCCTTCTCCAAAGGCTTCACACTTTTTGATTCTGAATCTCCATCAATAAAAACTTCAACTTGCTGGCCCACGAACATCGCTGGCCTGCCGTTGGGATCACATTCGTAGATGACCTGCAACACGCGAGTGTCAACCCGCTCAGCACTACCGCCTGTGAGTGATTTTTTCGGAACGACAAACGGCTCTATTCGCACGAATTCCAGCGGATACTTTTCCTGCAAACTTCCACGGGGCATAGCAAATGCTTTTGAAGACTTTTGAAATCGTGCAATATCAAACTCATCGATATCGACTCTCACGCGAAGTTTGTCAACATTGCCAAGGATCACCAATGGCTGGCCCGGAGGGGCACCCACGAACTCTCCCGGAAGAATATTGACTTGCAACACTCGACCATCCACGAGTGAACGAACCGTGAGTCGTTCGATTTCAATTTCAATGTGGGCGACCTCTGCTTCCGCTTGCTTGATCACGGCTCGCGAAACATCAAGATCGTATTTCCATGTTCCAGCCTGTAGTAGATCCAGACTTGCTTCTGCCTTGGCCAGTGAGGCCTGTGCACCGAGAAAACTTTCCTGAGCTTGCACGACATCCTGCTCTGTCGCAACTTTCCGCAAGGCAAGGTCTTGAACACGTTTGAAAGCATCCGACTCTCGAGCTTTTGCTGCGCGTGCAAAATCCACATCGGCCGCCGCCACGGGAATTTTTTCCTTTCGAGGCTCAGCCTCAAGACGAACCAGCTCTGATGTGGCCGTGTCAACAAGCGCTCGCTTCACGTCTCGCTGTCCCTTTAGAGCTCGATCATCGAGCTGAAACAGTGGAGATCCGACTTGAACCTCATCCCCAACCTGCACGAAGACTTCCACAACCACACCCGATGTAAGCGAACCAACCGAGATATTTTCTGTCTGTGCTTCAACCACGCCGGAAGCGGCGAGCGTCTCGGCATAAGGACTGCGGGCAGGCTCGATCGGCGGCAAAGGATTTCTGTTTATCGGCCGGGTAGACAGTACAAACCAACCTGCGAACACAAAGAGTGCTATTCCCGCCAGAGGAACGCCGAACTGCGTGAGGTTGTCTGCAAAAGTTCGTGGCCGAGTCAGTCGTCTCCTGTGAGTTTCCACGACAGCAGTTGGCTGAATCGTTTCGGAAACGTCACGCAGCGACTGTTTCGCCACAGAATCAGAAGGGATTTTCGGCTTTTCCATTTCGTTCCTAGATTTTTTATGAATTTTCTAAAGGGGGATTTTTGCAGGCATTCGTCCGACAGTCACGAACCGACTTGATCTGTCCATCTTCCATTGACGCAATCTGATCAGCAAAATCGTAAACCCGAGAATCGTGTGTTACTACAATCACTGCGCGATCCGGTTGAACTGCGATTTTGGAAATAAGCTCCAGCGTGATGCGACCATTTTCGGCATCGAGTGAGCTGGTTGGTTCGTCACATACAAGAAGTCTCGGCTCATGCACAAGCGCTCGGGCAATCGCAACTCGTTGCTGCTGACCGCCAGAGAGTTCCGTAATCAGACTCGTCATTCGATTACCGAGTCCTAATTGGTCAAGAATTTCGCTGGCGGCCTCAATCGCGTGGGAACGCCGCCACCCTGCAATGATCAGAGGTACCGCTGCATTTTCGACGACGGTAAGTGCCGGTAGAAGATTATAAGACTGAAACACAAACCCCACATTATCGCGTCGAAATCGAACTTTCTGGGAACTTTTCATAGCGGCCAAATCTTTTCCCAACACGATCACTTCGCCTTCGGTCGCTTGCAGTGTGCCTGCGACAATCGAAACAAGCGTTGTCTTGCCGCATCCACTCGGACCGACAAGCATCAGCAGTGCACCGTAGGGCACATCCAGATCGACTCCCCGCAGGGCCTTCGTCAACCCATCACCACCACCGAATTCCGTTGTGACGCCGCGCACCCGTACCGCAACGTCAGTCTCAGACAAGGCATCCACGGGATCAAAGAGTGTCATGTACACCAGGGATTCTTGAACGGTTTTATCCTCGGAAAACAATCGCCGGATCGACGACAAGCACTTTGCGAATAGAAAGTAGACTTGCCAAAAGAATGATTAAAAATACAGCAACGGCTGTCAGTACCAGCACTTGCCACGGCATAAAAAAAGCGAGTTTTGTCAGACCGCGAGTTCCCCAACCGAAAAGTGCCGCAAGCCCCACCCCCACGCCGTATCCCACAATGCCCACCTGTACTGCCTGCGAAAGCACCATCAGTAAAATCGTCCGATTGCTCGTGCCCATCGCCTTGAGAGCACCAAACTGCTTTATGTTCTCAATCGTGAAAAGATAGAATGTCTGTCCTGCGATTGCCGTACCGACAAGGAATCCCAGCATCACTGTAATCCCAAAATTGACTGGAATGCCTGTCTTCATAAGAAAGTGTCGAATAGTTTTCTTCATAAACTGATCGCGGGTGAGCGCCTGCAGTCCTGTCGATGTAGTGATCGTGCGACAAACGTCTTCGGCTGGAATTCCAGGCTTCGGGTTCACAAGCACAAAGGACAACACTTTTCGTTCTGAAGGAGCAAAGAGAACTGCTTGGCTATAGCGCGTGTAAATGATTGGAAAACTCTGAAACGTGCGACTGGCCTTGGTGATTCCCACGAGTACTGCGCGATGATCGTTCATCTCGAATACTTTCCCGAGAACAAATGGTTCTCCCGGCCAGATTCTTGCATAGCCTGCGTCATCCATAATCACCGCCTCTGGCGTACGCAGATCGCTCAGCGTTCCCATGAAGAGCCCTTCTGGTGCACCAATGAGCGTAGCATCGTCAATTCCCAAGAGGATCACCTGATGAAAATCCCCTTTTTCCATCCGCGCTCGAACGAGTCCCTTATAAAATGCAACCGCCCAGTCGACTCCCTTCACTCCTTTGACTCGAAATAAATCCGTATCGGACATCGGTTTGATGTCATCGATGAACTCCACATTTCGATCCATGACCCATATGCCGGGGCCCTCAACATCGCGAATCTGACCAATCGTGAGCAGCATGATGCCGCAGAAGATTGAAGATTGCTGTGCGATCAGAAGCGCTGCAAAGACAACCCCAAACACGATGCCGAGGTATTTCACTCGGTTTCCGATCAGCATTTTCCAAGCGATCCAAATCACGTGAGGGGATTCCATAGACTGCAGGGCGTGTCAAAAAATCAATCTCTCGTCCATTCGAACAACGATTCGCATCGACTCAAAACACTTCGGTGCGATGCAATTGTTGTATTCTTCGTGTGTTACAGACTTTGATTTCGAATATGGTCAGTGCAAGACACAACATGGTAAGTTTCTTATTATCGAATACATTTTTGTTCTGTCGAGGTGTCGAGTGCTAGGGCAAGTTCATTCAACGTCGCAATCTTCCAGCGACATCGTTTCACGAACATCGAATGCCGCGTGCGAGCCACGTTCGGCAGAGATTGAAAAGATTCTATCGAGATGGTGGGGGTTTGATCGACTTCGGCCTCTTCAGTCGGAAGCGATTTCGGCGGCTCTTGACGGCCGGGACTCTCTGGTGGTGATGCCAACGGGCGGAGGAAAAAGCCTTTGCTATCAGATTCCACCACTTTTAAGTGAGTCGACTGATGTCGTTATCTCGCCTTTGGTGGCACTGATGAAGGATCAGGTTGATTCACTCGATTCGATCGGCTATCCCGCCGCCGCACTCTATTCGGGCATCGATGATGCCGAGCGTTCGCGGATTCGCGAAAAATTATTGGCGGGACACTTACGACTTCTGTTCGTCGCACCCGAACGCCTTCTCAATTCGGGATTGCTCGATCTTCTCTCTCGCGTTGATGTGAGACGATTCGCCATTGACGAGGCTCATTGCATCAGCCACTGGGGGCACGATTTCAGACCCGAATACCGTCAGCTTTCGATGCTTCGCGAGCGATTTCCTTCTGCAAGCTTTCATGCGTTCACCGCAACGGCTACGCCGCGCGTGCGAGAAGACATTGCCTCGCAGTTATCTCTTCACAATCCAGAAATTGTGGTGGGCTGTTTCGATCGTCCCAACCTCGTCTACCGTGTGATTCAACGCACTGACCGCATAAAGCAGACGCTGCAGATTCTCGGTCGTCATCCCAAAGAAGCGGCCATCGTTTACTGCATCTCTCGAAAAGAAACAGAGCGACTGGCGACGCATCTCGCTGCAGAAGGCATTCTCGCTCGACCTTATCACGCCGGCCTCGAGGCCCAAGAGCGTCATCGCACGCAAGAAGCTTTTGCACAGGATCGAGTTGACGTCGTCGTTGCAACGGTTGCCTTTGGAATGGGAATCGATCGATCGAATGTTCGGCTTGTGCTCCACACGGCGCTTCCCAAAAGCCTTGAGGCATACCAACAGGAAACGGGCCGCGCAGGTCGCGATGGACTCGCCGCCGAATGCGTTCTTCTCTACTCTTCGGCCGATGTCTTCAGCTGGGAATCGCTTGTTCGCAAAAGCGCTGAAGAATCAGATCTCAACGTCGATGAGGCTGAAGCTCTCATCAAAAGCCAACTGGAACATCTGCACACAATGCGGCGATATGCCCAAACCGCTCGCTGCCGTCACGCAACGCTTTCAGAGTATTTTGGACAGACCTATCCAAATGACTCTTGCGGAGCGTGCGACGTCTGTCTCGGAGAAACCGAGAACATGGCCGACTCTACAATCGTCGCACAAAAGATTCTGTCATGCGTAGCTCGAGTCGAAGAACGATTCGGCGTGCGGCATGTGGCGGAAGTCCTGCGGGGCGCAAAGACCGAGGGAGTGTCGAGGCATGGTCATGACCAACTCTCCACGTTCGGCCTGCTTGATTCACTCGACCAGAGAACATGCGAAAATCTTGTTCATCAACTTCTCGATCAAGGATTTCTTTCTCGCAGTCCTGGCGATCGGCCTGTCGTCATGCTCAATGGTGCATCTTGGACCGTGCTGCGCGGTGACCGCAGCGTTGTGCTTTTAGAACCAAAGGTTCGCAGCACGAAAAAAAGCACGATCGACAACGATGACTGGCAAGGCGTTGATCGCGATCTCTTTGAAAAACTTCGGCAATGGCGCAGAAATATTGCGGAAATCCGAGGCAAACCAGCATGGACGATTCTCGATGATCGGGCTTTGCGACTGATCGCCAAAGACATGCCAACTTCACCTGCAGCACTGCTTCGCATCAAAGGAATCGGGGAGAAACGTCTTGCGGAGTTTGGCGAATCGCTCCTTGACCTTGTTGATTGTTCACTTCGTATGCGAAACGGCTGAGAGCACTTCTTCGTCTCTCGCCTTCGACGCCCCAAATTCGAGACTGATCGAACTCTCTCTCTTTTCAACAAATGCTCGCGTTGACTGATGCCGTTTTTCACGCGTCTCCAAGATAGGCATCTCGCACGCGAGGATCACTGGCAAGAGTTTCTGCGTTTGCAAACAGGGACACACGACCGGTTTCCAAAACCCATCCGCGCGAGGCAAGTTTTAGTGCAGCCCGAGCGTTTTGTTCAACAAGCACGACGGCAATTCCTCGAGCAGTGAAACCGGCAATCACTTCAAATATTTTTGAAACAACAATCGGAGCGAGGCCAAGAGATGGTTCGTCCAACAGGAGCAACTTGGGTCGCGAGAGCATGGCCCGTCCGAGCGCAAGCATCTGCTGTTCACCCCCTGAAAGCGTTCCACCCATTTGTGACATTCTCTGACCCAATACTGGAAAAAGACCGCATATCTCTTCGATGTCCCGAACGATTGCGCCGCGATCAGTGCGGCAGAAAGCACCGAGTTCAAGATTTTCTCGCACCGAAAGTCTTGGAAAAATCCGTCTTCCCTCCGGAGCATGGCCGATTCCGAGCCTCACAATTTCGTGCGAAGGCATACCGGTAATAGATTGCCCCATAAAACGGACCGTGCCTTTCCTGGTTGCTACCACGCCACTGATCGCTAAGAGCAGCGTGGTCTTACCAGCACCGTTGGCGCCAATAATCGCCACAATCTCACCCTCAATCACATCGAGTGACACTCCTTGAACAGCACGAATGGGGCCGTAGCCCGCTTCTAGGTCACATACTTCGAGCAGTGGCATCAAAGACCTCATCTTTTCCACAAACCGTCTGGGATCAAGTGATCCAGACAACGCTGTTTTTCGAATACATACCACACCTGAAGAGATGTGGTGCAAGAGTTAGGTTGTCGCATCACTTCCCAGATACGCTTCAATCACTTTGGGGTTATTTTTTACCTCTGTAGGCGATCCTTCACAGATCTTGATGCCGTAATCGAGCACCGCCACTCGATCGCTGATTCTCATAACGATATTCATATGATGTTCGATGAGAAGAACCGTGATTCCGCGCTGACGAATTCGTTGCACGAGATTTGCAAGCTCAATCGTTTCAGATGGATTCATACCGGCCGCAGGTTCGTCGAGCAGAACCAATTGTGCACCCGTCGAAATAGCGCGAGCAATTTCGAGCCGGCGCTGATCGCCATAGGCCAACTGACAAGCTAGGCGATTTGCCTGAGACGCGAGTCCGACAAACTCAAGTGATTCCAATGCTTTTGCATTCGCCTCTCGTTCGCGACGCCGGTTGTCAGGCGTTCGAAAAAGCATTCCAACAATACCGCCGCCGATCGTACGATCGAGTCCAATCAGCACGTTTTCCAAGACCGTCATGTTTGAAAAGAGTCGAATATTTTGAAACGTTCTGGCAATTCCAGCACGTGCAACGACCTCGGGCGATCTTCGCCCTCGTCGCCACACCGCGAGTGCGCCGGTCATTCCAAGAAGTGTTCCAGTAAAGAGTCCAATCCATCCACGACGCCTGATCCGAACTTTTCCGGCAGCAAGTCGGTCGAGCACTTCAGATTTTATGCCCGGAGTTGCTTCCGCTGATTTCACAAGGTCACTCGAGTCGGGAACGGTTCCGGGACCTGCTCGACGAGCAGTGACCGCCGCCTGAAGTGAATTGCGCAGAGACTGCGCCTCTTCGCGAGTGCGTTTAATGGCAAGCACTTCCGCACCGTCTGCGCTCACCACTCGCCACTTCCCTGAAAATTGATCGATCGCCAATTCGGCACGAAAGTAGCCTCTGAGTCGCGAGAAAACGTCCTTGATGACAAAAGGCTGTCCGGTCGCGACCCCTCTCTTAACAACCGCAAGCCAGAGCCGATCAACGTCTACCGCTGCGGTTGCCACGAAAAGTCCGGTGATCAGACCGATGATAACGATGCCCCATACTGTTGAAGCGGTCATCTCTCGCTCGAGTCGTCGCCCCTGAAATCGCACCGTGCCAACCGAAGGTTCATAGATACCACTGATCGTATTAAATGCCGTAGTTTTGCCCGCACCATTGGGGCCGATGAGTGAAACGATACTTCCTTTTTTAACTTCTAGATCGAGCTCCGAGACTGCCGTTAAACCACCAAATCGAACAGTGAGTCGATCGATGTCCAAGAGTGGAATTTCAGCGGCGCTCTCCGCTAACGATTTCTGCTGATTCGTATTTTTTATCATCGCATTCATCCATCGGCGCCAATCGATTAAAACCCTTTTGTGATCGCAGCGTGCTCTTCCTCGCGATGCAATTCAGCAGCAACTCGACGGGATGGCACAAGTCCCTCGGGCCGCAATCGCATCACCAGGACGAGAGCGACACCAAAAATGGCGAGACGCCAGCCACTGAAACTCAGCATGCTCGAGCCTGTAGGATTGATGTCGAGCTGTTGAATCCATGAATCTGCCCATGGTGCAAGAACCGTATCGAATCCGACGAGAATTCCAACACCCAGTAGCGTGCCCGGAATGCTTCCGAGCCCTCCGAGAATGACTGCACACAAAACCATAATCGAACGGTTGAAATCATAGGCATTCGGATCGGCTGTGGTGGAAAGGGATGCTGCATAGAGGCTGCCCGCAAGTCCGGCGATTGCTGATGACATTGCAAATGCCGACAACTTTACTCGCGTTGCCGAGATCCCCATGGCGGTTGCGGCAAGTTCATCTTCTCTCACTGCCATCCACGCACGACCGAGCCTGGAATTTTCAAGTCGCCGCATCGCAATGACCACGATCGCGAGAATTCCAAGAGACAGGTAGTAAAACCACCGTGGATCGATTGCAAACGAAAGTCCAACATCGAGGCCACCGAGTTTCACGCCGGCTCCGGGAGGAGGTACCGGATTGAGTCCTTTCATTCCACCGGTAATTTGCTCGAGATTCCGCAACGTTACTTTTACAACTTCTCCAAATCCAAGCGTGACAATCGCCAAATAATCTCCCCGCAGACGTAGGGTCGGCGCCCCAAGCGCAAGGCCAATACCTGCTGCGACCACAATGCTTGCAATCGCAGCTCCTAGAAATCCGATCTGAAACGGATACATCGGTACCGTCAGGATGCCGGTGACATAGGCGCCTATGCCAAAAAAAGCCGCGATTCCAAGGTGCACAAGCCCTGTGTATCCAACCATCACATTCAGACCCAGTGCCAAAATAGAGTAGATAAAAAGCGTGGTGAATTGTCCGCCAAGCGCTCCGCCAAGCGCAGGCACTCCCAGAGGCGCAATCGCAAGCACTAGCAGTGCAGAAACGTCCCAATGATCCTTTATCAAGACCCATGCTTGCTGGCGTTGCGATAGCTCTCCCGAATTGCTCACAAAAGTTTCCTTCTGGCTTTCAGACTTTTTCTCGCGTTCGACGCCCGAGTAATCCTTCTGGACGAAATACGAGAATCACAATCAAAATCGCGAAGACGATTGCGCCGGTCCATCGCTCTCCCACATACGCGCTTGCCAACGATCGAACCAACCCAATAACAAGTCCACCGACGACTGCACCGGGAATGCTTCCGATTCCGCCAAGCACCGCTGCAGTAAAGGCATAGAGTCCATTTTGAAATCCCATCTGGAAGCCGATTGTCTTAATGTAGAGACTGTAAATAACACTCGCTGCTCCACCGAGCGCGCCGCCTATAAAAAATGTCGCCGCGATCACTCGGTCGACATCAACGCCAACCAGTGCCGCTGCTGTGGGGTCTTGAGAAACTGCACGCATCGCCCGACCCAAACGTGTCGACCGTACAAGCACCGACAGCGCTACCATCAGCAGCACGACGACGACCACCACCAATAAATCCTGATAGGTAAATTGCAGCGTATCCCCAGAGAACAAATTCGTCGGGGGTACAAGTTCAGGAAATGAACGGTCGGCCGGACCGAGCCAGCAAAGTCCAACATTCATAAAAATAAATGACACTCCAATAGCCGATACGAGCGGTGCCAATTTGCTCGCATTTCTCAGCGGCTTATAGATAAAACGGTCTACGGCCATATTCAACGTGCCGCAAAACAGACCGCACGCCAACAAGAGCAGCACGACTCCCCACCAAGTCGCCGTTGGCCCGGCATC
>Ga0114969_10003852_pt1 | contig 11985 bp, 16 predicted proteins | sample M_130807_MF_Meta_FD_87316 | JGI IMG/M metagenome (GOLD analysis project Ga0114969, IMG submission 87316) | Freshwater microbial communities from Lake Montjoie, Canada to study carbon cycling - M_130807_MF_MetaG | ecosystem: Environmental > Aquatic > Freshwater > Lake | place: Lake Montjoie...
AGTATATATATTAAGACCCTGTATGATACATGGCCCAGGCAATAAGGGTAATTTAAATCTATTATATAAATTTGTAAGTAACGGTTTTCCTTGGCCCTTGGGTGCTTTTGAAAACAAAAGATCCTTTTGTAGTATTGATAATCTTTGTTTTATTATCAATGAGCTAATAAATAATGACGCAATACTTTCAGGTGTCTATAATGTTGCTGATGATGAGCCACTAGCAACTAATGATATTATAAAGTTAATAGCGGAATGTCAAGAAAAAAAATTCTACATTTGGAATGTTCCAAAATCAATCATTAAGCTTTTATCCATACTTGGTGATTTATTAAAATTGCCACTAAACTCCGAAAGGTTAAATATATTATCTGAAACCTATATAGTTTCAAATAATAAAATTTTAACTGCTATTAATAAACCTTTGCCTTTATCTGCTAAAGAAGGGTTAATGAAGACTTTAAATTCTTTTAATACGAATGTTAAGTAGATTTTTTGCACTTTTTCTTTTAATACTTTTTTCGCCAATCTTAATTTTAGTATCTCTTGCTATACTAATAGAAGATGGTTTTCCAATTTTCTTTACTCAAAAGCGAGTTGGTATTAATTATTCTTTCTTCAAAATATATAAGTTTCGAAGTATGAAGAAAAATACCCCCAATGTTGCGACACATCTTTTGACAAATCCAGATCAATATTTACTTAAAATTGGCAAGTTAATTAGAAAAACTAGCTTTGATGAATTACCTAATCTCATTAATATTATAAAAGGTGAAATGGTTTTTGTAGGACCACGTCCAGCATTATACAATCAAGACGACTTGATGATCTTGCGTGTGGCAACTGGAGTTGATAAATTAAAGCCAGGCATTACTGGTTGGGCTCAAATAAATGGTAGAGATGATATTTCAATTGAGAGAAAGGTTCAACTAGAACAAGAGTATTTGCATACAAAATCAATCCTATTAGATATTGAAATCATAATTAAGACTTTTACAAATGTTTTGTTTAGTAAGGGGGTGAGTCACTAAAATATTTTTTTAAAAAATATACCTTTAATTTTTTAAAATTATTGCCAGTAAATTTTATATAATCTTAATTTTTTATTTAATTAAACTTGCTTGGCAAATTAAAATCAGAATCATTTTTATATTTAAATGTATTGTCTTTTATTTCAATTTCTTTGAATTGGTAAAATTCAAGTATTGCGCCAACCCACATACATAAATCTCTTATTCCTCCTCCAATAAATACCCTGTCAGTTGTAATATTACTTTTACGAAGCATTACTTCAATCATACTCTTTACATAGTAATATGTTTTTTCTGATTTTGGAGTATTTCTGTTTTGTGAGTTTGCATTTAATACAAATACCACTTTATCTTGATGTCTAATTTTTGATCTATTTCTTCTTTGCATTAGAATTGGTTTTAATTATGTGGGTATTTCTTATTTGTTTTTGTTCTTGTAGCGAAAGAACGTTTTGTGCTAGTGTCCTGAATTGTGATTCTGTGATAAGTAAAAGAATTTTTCTATTTTTGTTTTCATTTATAAGTGAATGTAATTTCATAATATAACTTTCTATATAAATATCATGAAACTTAGATATTGTAGGTTTATTAGTCAATAAATTTTACAAATAATTGACATTACTTCACGATTAGCTCCATATTTCACATGTAAGGTTTACGATAAGAATTTGAATATTATTTCTGTTTTTGGTATTGGAAAAGAGATTAATCATAAATTTTGATAATATTTTTTTCAGATTTCACACTTAAAACTTTACGACAAAAAAATCAAAATTCACCTTTTTGAATTTCAACTTCTAAATCAAGATCTAATGTAATAATTGAAATTCTTCTAATCATAGTTTTTAATATCTAGTTGATTATGAAAGAATAGATCTTCATAACCTTCAACTCTATTATAATGAATTGCCCTTCCAAATGAAACATCATATCTTGATAATTTGAAATATTTTTCAAGTCTATGATTATTTTATATTTGTTCTCTTCTGTTATCTATACAATAATGCATAAACGACCTAAACCAACTAACCGATTTATTAGGTTCAATAACAATTAATCCTTGATTATTTATACTAATGCTTGTAATTGAAATAGGCATAAAATCATTTTATATAATGAATTTAGCATATAGTTTAGTTATGAGCAAACTTCTCTGGAATCACCAGATAAGTTGTGTCAATTGTCAAATTGCAGTCACTAGTACCCGAATTTGGACTTCACTGGAATCACCAGATAAGTTAAAAAATGGGGTAGTACCCACTAGGGTAATTGAATTTAGGTAATTGATTTATATGTATTATTGATGTTTTGAATTTCAAGGTCAAATTCAATCCGTTTGTGCTTGAAGTATAATTGTACAGATCTTATTTTAACCCCAGTTAGATTAGAAACTGCTTTAGTAGTTATATCAAGTCCAAGTATTTGAAGTTCTTCTTTTGCATCATTAATTAGATCAATTTTAAGCTTCCTTTTGTATAGACCATTTAGTTTATTTGCAATATCATTTTTCTTTTCTTTAGAAAGTGTACAACTACGGTTAAAATGGATTCTTTTGAGTTTTAAGGTAGGCTTAACAGTTTCTGTCTTTATTATATGTTCATAGATAAATCTAAAGAATTCAAGGAGCTTTTCGGGTAACATGCTAGGTTGTGCATGGTATCTATTAATAAAGTATAGGTATGAGTAAATGTAAATTGGTTCAGCGGTCGGATTTAGATAGACTAGATTATGTATTATATTTCTATAGGTTTTTCTTTTTTTTGTATTAGGGATGTTTTTTGGAATATATACCTTGCAAGTATATACTGGGTTAAAATCTAGTACTTCATTATTTACATAAGTTACCGATTCAAATTTTAGTACTTCAAATATTTTATTTATATCTATAATTTCTTTTGTGCAAAACGGTATACAAGTATTAAAAGTATAAGGATGCATTATACACTGTTTTGCGTCTGTTCTTGGTTTCTTTAAGATTAAATTTATATCTAGGTTAACTATATTAGTTGGGTTATAATATAGATCTTCATCATAAGGAATAAACCAACTTCTTGCTATGTTGCTGCATTGTTCGTCAATTGGCTCATTCTTAAATATAGTATTTCGAATGTGTGACCATACTGGCTTAAAATTTTCTTGTGTTAATTGATTTGATACCTTAACAAGTATTGATATACCGCCGCCACTAGATGAGTTACATACTAATGATATTTTATTTCCATAGGTATTAATTATATAATCTTTATAATTTTCAATATTAGTATCTATATCAAAATAGATGTAGTTACTGAATGAAATAAAGTTTTCGTTAAAATAATTTCCACTTAATTTTTTTGCACGTACTATAGAATTTGGAGTAATATGTGGAAGCTTTTCTTTTAAGACTTTATAATGGCTGTCACCAATTGATCTCAAAGAATGGATAGATTTAATTATGTCTTTCTTTGGATTGTTTTTGATTAGTTCGACTAACTGATCAATGTTAATTGTTTTTAATGGATTTGTGTCTTTAATTCCATTTTGAAAATATGAGAAATGCATTTTATAAAAATCCCCCATTGGTTCTCTGGTAACGGCAGATACTAAAATGAGGGCTTGTGAAAATCTTATGTACTTTAATTAACTCCGTTACTGCTAATCATGTACCTGTATAAGAATAAATGTTATTCTTATAATAGTAAATAGTTAGTTATTGATATTTTTCAAAAAATTGGTAAAATTTTTTTCTATAATTCTGGTTTAACTCGATTTTGCCAGATTTTTACCGGAAATTTTGAAAAGAGTAGGGTGGCCCTGTTGGGGGTATCATATATATGTATATATAAACGACGGATACCTGGAGGTATGCCGGCAGTCCCTACCAATAGTATGAATAACTTGTCTTGATTAACATATTGATTATCAATGATTTTAAAAATACTTGAAAAATATTTGTGTTTTCCTTTGGAAAAAACAACAAAAGTTGTATTTTTGTCTTCTAATCTTAAAAGATGAACTTATTAAGTAACATAGTGGGGGTTCAATTAGCTAGCATGCATATGCTTTTATTGTTGTTATTGTTGAGAGTTCGTCCAGAAGAAATTAAGGAAGATATTGAATCGATTATGAAAGATTTTTGTGGCATTGTTGACCAAAAGAATATTAGGAGAAATATTGAATGGATTGTTGATGATAAAATTAGCGAAGATATCATCAATCAAGCTAGAAATAGAAAGTATGCTTATAAACTTCTGGAAGTTAAAAATGAATTTTTAACATTTTATAACTCCTTAATAAATGACGTAAATAATAAGGAGAAATACAATGACATAAACAAAGTTTGTGATTTGATTGCTAGGTATGATTCTTATAGGCTCCATATTTCAAGGCTTAGGATGCTTATAAAACCTAAAGTTCAAATTACTATTAATGTCCATAAAGTTACCAAGATTACTTATTTGACATTAAAAGGCTTCTGGTTGAATGATGATGGAAAGGAGGTTCGTATACACTCAAGCTCAATGGGAAGATCTGATCAATATGTGAATGGTAAAGATGATGTGCAGGCAAAGATTGATGGAACAATTAAATTCCAACAAAAATTAATTGAGGAATATGAAAAAAAATATGGCGTATAGTAGCATTTTTTTTGCTCTGTATAGTTGTCTTTTTAAAAAGAAAACATTAAAATCAAAATAACATGAAAAAAAGAATCGAGGATTTAGTAAGAGTGGAAGTATTAGCAAAACACTATACACCACAATCATTGGATGACTTAATGAATAGCATCCTTAATGAAGGATTAAAAGAAAGACCAGTTATTAACTGCAATCATGAGATTATTCATGGCCATAGAAGAATTGCGGCCATGGCAGCACTTGGATTTGCAGAAGTTGAAGTCGTAGTTGAAGATGTTGAAGCTAATTTATTCGAGTATACTGCCAGAAACATTCACAGAGATAAGTCAGTGGAAGACCAAATTAAGGATATCCAAGTTGTAATGGATAAGTTCCCTAAAAAACAAGGTAAGAGGAATGATGGAACTCCATATGTAAGACACGAGGAGATTATTAAAGCGCTTAATAATAAATACAAAGACGAAGAATCCATTAGAAATCTTGAGTATGTTATGAAGAATGATTTAGAGGATAATCTATTGATGAGAGCACATATTGGAAATAATGAACCTCTTTCTGCATGCGTGGAATTTCTTAAAAACAATATGGAAGTTGATAAAAAAAACAATTACGGACAGCTAGATAGATTAAAAAAAGGGAATGTCACAATCAAAGAAGCAAATAAGTTGATTCAAAAAAGGTATCATTTAGAAAATAATAATGGCTCATTTATTATTCCAGATAAATGTTATGCATATCAAATGGATTGTACAAAGGTTGCTGAGATTTCAGAGTGTTTAAATTTCGTTGATCATTTATTTACGTCAATCCCCTATTTCAAGTTGAGAGAATATGATTCAGAATTAGAATGTCAAATTGGCCAAGAAGAAACTAAAGAAGAGTTTGCAGAAAGAATATCATTAATTTTCAAAGCGCTTGAAACTACTCTTAAACAAAGTGCTAATGTTCAAATTAATGTTGGTGAGACTTATGTTAATGGTTTGGGATTAGATATCCCAAATTTAGTTAAGCAATATATTTTAAAGAATACGAAACTAGTTTATAAAGAAACGATCATCTGGCAAAAGATTAATCCAGGCTATCATCGTGAGCACGATGAGAAGCGACCAATTAATTGTACTGAATATATTTTATGGTTTGTTGTAAATCCTACACTTGCTAAATATAACAACATCACTTTTAAGAAAGAGAATTGTCATTCAAAGATTGATTTGCCAGAAGATAAACAATACAGATCATTCTGGAATTTTATCGAAGAGCAAACAGTATACAATGTGTTAAAAACATCGGTTGGGAAAAACCACGAAATCTATAAAATATATGATGAAGGTCATCCAGCACTCATGTATAAATTACTTCCGCTAGTACCCATTTTGATGTGTACAGATGAGTCTGACGTTGTATTTGACCCTTTTAGTGGAGCGTCAACCGTGGGAAAAATGGCAGCACTTTTGAATCGTAAGGCGTTAACAACTGAAATTTCAAAATTGTATTACAGTATCGGTGTCGAGTATTTGAAATCAGGAATTAAACAATTTAATCGAGAGGGCTTGGATGCTGTACAAGAAAAATTTTATCAAACTAGTAATAGATTAAATAACGCAGCTTAAAAATAAAAACCATGTTAAGAAACATTTCAAACGAACAATGCTTGGAAAAAGGCCAAGCAAAACGTAACAGACTTAAAGAAATGATAGATGTTACGGCAAGATTTAATACAACTGATAAGTTTTCAAGCTTGTATTTGGTATCAGAAGCCGGAATGGGTAAAAGCTTCACAGTTAATAAACATTTAGAAGAATCTGGAGTTCCTTTTTATAATGTAACAGGAAGCACTTCAACATTTGCATTAGGGGTAAAATTGGCGTGTATTAACTATAACAATCCAAATCTTGAGAACTTAATTGTAAGTATTGATGACTGCGACGATTTATTAGCAAATGCAAATTCTTGTAATGTATTAAAGCAGATGTTAGATGGAAATAGAGAGTTTAATTATGAAAGATCTCTATTAAGTCAAATGCCAGGCTTTAGTGATGAACAAGCTGCTGCAATTAGCCACTATAGTCAAGAGGGAAGAATGGGATTTCGTGTTCCTGTGCATAATATCAGATTCATATTTGCTAGTAACATAGAACTTCCAGATGATCAAAAACTTAAAAAGGCCAGAACTAAAGGAAGCTCAAGATCAGTAATATTATCACATAGGAATGCAATTCGCAACCGTGTTATTAATGGGAACTTCATTTTGAAACCAGATGAACATTTTGGTTGGTTATTAGACGTGGTTTATAACACTTCTTGCTTAGATGGATTCAATTTTAATGATGCAGAGAAATCTAGAATAATGGACTTTATGAAAATGAATTGGAGTTTGCTAACTGAGCATTCAATTAGAACTATAGAAAAGTTGGCTCAAATTATGGTAAGCTACCCAGATAGATTTGAGAATATTTGGATGATGGATTATATCAAACCGTATTAATTATGAATAGAGATAGAATACAAAAATTAGTTGATTCAATTGATCAATCTAACTATGCCTTTAAAACTGACAAACAGTTGGCTTCATATGAAGATTTGTCGTTAAAGTATAAACAAAAATATGCAGGTAGACAACCGCCACAATTAAGGGGGTATAAAAAAAGAGAAAATGGCGGATGCAAACTGAATGAATACTTGGTTGCAGAGATTAGAAATAAATATCAACCACATGTATACGGTAAGTTGAAGCTAGCCAAAGAATATGGAGTATCCACTAGTGTTATTTATAGAATCATAAAAAAAGAAATTTGGAAATAGAAATATTTGGTACCAGATTTTGTTTTATCAAATATTTTATTCATTCATTATACAAGAGGCTTAATTATAAACCGCTACTTAGATGTAGCACAAATTTTAAAAAAAATGAAAAATAAAAATTCAATTAAAATTTTCGAAGACGTACATGAGGAGTTTTTAAAAGACAAGAATAAGTTTATTCGAGAATTTAAAAAAAGACATAATGATGTTGGATTTAAAGTCGACACCGTTGATTTAATTCCTAATAATGATGTCTATCAAACATTAAGTAATTACATTTTGAATACTAAGTTTGCTGAGAAAGTTCAAATCGAAACTTATCTAATCAACTCAAGAGTGCAAATCCATAAAAAGTTTAATGTAAAAATAAGAAATTCAGTAACTATTGGTTTCACAAACGGGTCTCATTTAAGATTTTGTCCATATGAAAAAAATGGCATTGAAATTTCTAGAATATATGTTAAAGAACAAAATCAAAATAAAGGAGATGGTACCTTATTGATGAATATATTTTTTAATTCGATTTTAGAATCTTTAAAGCAGTTTCCTGAAATTATACTTGAATGTACTGGTGAAGTCGGTTATGGAGAAACATTAATTATTAATGATATCCAAAATCAAACTAAATTTTTTAGAAAATTTGGATTTAGAGTCAATCAGAATGAATCTAAATATCCATACTATGTTAAGATGGTATTTGATTTTAAAAAATTAGTTAACAACGAATTCAATATTGAAAATTAAAATAATAAAAATGGAAACTTTACAAACACGAGTAGTAACCGTATCCTTAGATGATCTTCAATTGATGATGTCTAATGTCGTAAGAAAAGAGTTAGAAACATTGGTTACTAATCCTTTATTAGGGGATGATTTCAAAGATGAATTATGGGACCGAAAACAAGCTGCTGCATTTTTAGGTATTAGTGAGCAAACATTAATTAAAATTGTTTTAGAAGGAAAAATTTTAGCACAAAAAAGCGGACGCAAGTATCACTTTCTTAAAAGTTCTATTTTAAAATTTTTAAGAACAAAAACAGAATATTAATCTATTAAAAAATTATTTATGACACAGTCATTTAAATATACAGATCGTGGATTTGAAAAATATTACTATGAACTTGAAATTTTTCTTCACACTTTTTGTGATCATGATTCATACCATCATTTGGAAGAGTTTCATAATATCGATTTGAAGGTGGCTAGAAATACAGCCATTGAATCATATTATCAAAATTATAAGGGTATTGAAAAAAACGGATATTTTTTACCAGTAGCATCTTTTGAAAATTTTGTAGTAGGAAAAAATTCATGTTTTTCAATCTATTTAAATTTTGTACAAGACATTAATGGAGAAGTTGAAAAATTCACAATTTTTGGTGATAAAGATGAACAAGATGAATCTCTAGAATTTGAGAGGGAAATATTTCAATTATTAGAAGAGGATTTGTAAAAATATAATTTTATGGGAGTATCATTTTCCTTAGCTAGACCAAAGCAAAAAATTAGTAGTATTCGTGCTAAAATATCAGTAAATGGCGTTAGTATTTTCCTTTATACTGGTCGTAGTGTTGAAACTTGTCATTGGGATAAAAAGAAGTGTTTTGTAAAATCTTACGTAGGTAAGTCAACAACAACACTTCTCATCCAGCGACTTAAAGAATTAGAGATTGATATTCTGACTTTATTGGACCGTTATAAGAACGGGAAACCTAAGTTAAGTTTTAACGATTTTCAGCTAAAGTTGCAAGCTTTAGTTCAACGTGAAGACAAGAAGAAGTTATTGCCAGGTAAAGTTACGGCAGCTCCAAAAGATTCACTAATTGGATTTATTGATCAATTTGTACAAGATTGTGAAACTGGTGTTAGATTATCACCTAAACGTCAAAAACTTAAACCTTCATCAATCAGTTCTTATAAGACAACTCAATCAATGTTGATAAAGTTTCAAAAGCATACAAAAACTATTTTGACACTTAAGGATTTTTCCCAATCTGATATTGATAAGTTTAGTGACTTTTTAATTATTGACGAAGAGCTAGCTATGAATACACATGCTAAAAGTATGATGGATTTATTACAGATAATTAAGTATGCAGTTAAACAAAAGAAGATTCCTGCAGCCAAAATGGTTGAGTTAGAATTTGATACAAGACGTGAGGACACAGATAGTATCTATCTCACAGAGGATGAGATATTACAGTTGTTAGGTATTAATGATTTTGATGATCCCATACATGAGCAGGTTAGAGATGTATTTGTACTAGGTTGTTTTACTGGAATGCGTTTTTCAGATTATAGTACAATAGACACTTCTGCAATTAGAAACAATCGTTTAGAGTTTGTACAGAAGAAGACTGGAGGTAAAGTTACTTTACCAATTCATCCTGTGGTAAAAACCATTCTCATGAAATATGACAATATACTGCCGCTAGTACCCGAAAACAATGAGTTTAACCGTATTATCAAGATTGTAGGAGAGAAATTACCTTGTTTGCACGTCCCTTTCACCAAACAAGTAACTTACAAAAGAGAGCTTAAAGAGTTTGTGGCTATGAAGTATTCATATCTTCAGACCCATACTGCCCGTCGGTCGTTTTGTTCAAATGAATACCTTAAAGGTACTGATCCCTTGATTATTATGTCAATAAGTGGACATAAGTCTCACAAGTCATTTATGAGGTACATCAAAGTGTCAGGAGACCAGTTTGCAGATAAGTTGGAGAAGATTTGGGCAGAAAGAGGCTAAGCTAAATAATCTTTTGTTGTAAATAGTTCCATAAACCAAAATATGCAATTAATAGAAAGATAACTTTAACAGTAAATAAAATCCATTCGGGTATTGTCCAAATCATCGAATAATTTATTTCATCATCATCCTTTTTTTTCTTGAAAACTCTATGATTAAAATTCATTATTCCATAAACCAAAGACGGTATCAAAGCATGAGCAAAGTCGAACAAAAGACAAATGATTAGTTGTTTTAAAATTTCAATTAGTTCAATTTCAAGTTTTATATGATTTGTAATAGTTGTTGTTTTAAATATCCAAACAACAGCAACTCCTGCTAAAGCTAATTGCCTAGTAAGCGCACTTGCTTTACTAGAAAATTCATAAAAATCATCTTGTACATCCTTCATTTTATATTTCATGACTCACTTTTTTGCTGCTTTTTTTGCTGCTTTTTTTACAACTGCTTTTTTTGCTGCTTTTTTTACAACTGCTTTTTTTGCAGTAACTTTCCTATTTGGATTTGGCCTTGGACCTGACATATTGTATAATTATGTAATTCAATTTACGTATAATATTATAATTACGTATAATATTAATGTGTAAAAATTAGGTTATACACGTAAATAGGAAACAAAATAGTACGCAATTCGGTGCGTATCAATTATTAACTAATTGATTATCAAATAAAATAGGTCATTTAATTAGTGTGGTCCACACTAATTCAATATAAATTAAAGCACTATTTCATGTGCGTATACATTTTATATGTCCCTACATAGTCTATCTAAGCTTGTAAATCATTATATATCAACAATTTATTGAAATAAGCATTAAAATCTGTAACCATTTATAGCCTTCTATATTTCCTATATTTGTACATGCATCAAAAAGTAAACATATTAGGGGTTCAAATTAGTAGCATCACTAATGATGATTTATTGGCAGCTTTTACCCAGCATATCTTAAGTAAAGAAAAAAAACAGGTATGTATTACCCCAGTAAATTCGGTATTGGCTGCAGTTAAAAGCGAGCAGGTCAAGACCATCTACAATAATGCCGATTATGTCTTATGTGATGGCATGCCTATAAAATGGGCAGCCTCTTTTTTAAATACACCCATTAAAGAGCGTATTACTGGGTTGGATTTACTTCCTAATTTAGTGGAACTTTGTTCCAAGAATGATTTTAGTATTTTTTTATTAGGAGCATCACCAGGAGTGGGGGATAAACTAAAAGATATTATTTTAAATCAATATCCTCAGGCAAAAATAGTGGGTGTATATGTGCCTCCTTTTATGATGACCTTTACGGCAGATGAAAATAATAATATGATTAGCGCTGTGAATGCGGCTTCCCCTGATGTTTTACTAGTTAGCCTTACTGCCCCTAAACAAGACATTTGGATTGCTAATAACAAAGACGCCTTAAATGCGACGCTATTGGTTGGTATTGGAGGCGCTTTTGAGGTAATGGCTGGCCTGGCCAAAAGAGCGCCAAAATGGGTCCAAAAAGCCGGTTTAGAGTGGTTGTATAGGTTTATTCAAGAACCCAAGCGACTGTTTAGAAGGTATTTTATAGAAGCGCCTTTGTTTATTCCTTTAATTATAAAGCAAAAATGGGGTAACTAGGTCAAAATTCAATACATCTTACCCTTACATCTCTTACTTCCCCATTTTCATTAATTCCCCTGGGCTTATTAATCTTGTATGATCCAATAGCTCAATAAGTGCCATGGTTTTTTCTGTTTTCATATCGCTGATGGCTTTCACTATGGTATAAGAGTCCTTTAATAAATAAAACAC
>Ga0114969_10003853_pt1 | contig 11979 bp, 7 predicted proteins | sample M_130807_MF_Meta_FD_87316 | JGI IMG/M metagenome (GOLD analysis project Ga0114969, IMG submission 87316) | Freshwater microbial communities from Lake Montjoie, Canada to study carbon cycling - M_130807_MF_MetaG | ecosystem: Environmental > Aquatic > Freshwater > Lake | place: Lake Montjoie...
ACTATTGATTGCATCAAACTGAGATAAATCTCGTTCTTCATCTGCGCCCGATATTTCAAATCCCTCGCACCAATTTTGTAAATCAGGATATAAATCTTCAATTTCATTGTCATATTCTTGTAATTGGTCGGGATGGTCGTCTGGTAGCAATGGTAGAAGCATTGAATGATTATCTTCATCAAAAAGTAAGTACCCTTCGTAGGCCCAATCGGTTCCCGTGAAGAGATACTTGTCAATTCCGTTTACAATTTCAGTTGCACTTAGGGAGCGCCCAATTCCAAGTTTCCTCAGCCCCAAAATCGCATCTTTTAATGACATTGACTTCAACCTTAGAAGATGCACTTGGGTAACTCAAGGGAGCATAAACGTCTCCAAAAGGTCAAAAATTATTACAGAGTGAGAACCCCTTATCGCCCACACAATGCAAGGTGCACCATGCAAGAACCTGACAATTCAACCTGCTTGTTTGACGACCGTCTTGCGCTCTCTACCAAGGAATATGTTTGTGGACTAGTGCCTGAGACTGAGACTGAGAAGAGTACAGGGGTGTATACATCTAAGCTCTCTGATAGGAAATCGACGTGAGTAAGAGGGGAAGATCTCATGACTTCGTTTAGTGAAAAAGACCTTGATCGACTTCATCAGGCGGTTCTAGAGATTTATCCTGACTCTGTGTGGCCAGCTTGGAGAGGTGGATGGCCTGGTCGGGCAGATCTGGCTTTACTTGATGCGATTTACTCAACTCGGCAGAAATACGAAACTGCAGTTTTGCTCAAAGTGCTTGAATGGGAGAGGAAGTACCCTTCGCCTCCTTCGCCTGAGCTTGAATATCTCTCCACCATTGATGAAGCAGATATTCAAAGCATCTTCAAAAAGAACGTTCTACCCGGGACGTGGATATTGAGGCTTAAGTCTGGGAAAAGGAAGTCGGCGGGCGTGAAAGAAGTGGCCCAGCTTTTGTCCAGTCCAGCAGTTGGACTCGGTTCAGCGCGACAAATCTGTGCAGCAGTCGAGAGAGGCGATTCAGAACTAGTTCTTGCCCAACTTCAAAGAACAAAAGGTGTAGGTCCGGCAACGGCTAATTACTTCTTGATTCTTCTTGGATTTGATGGCGTAAAAGTTGATACCTTGCTTGCGTCTTGGGTGCGAACGCGGATGGGTGATCAGACGATGAGTGGCGAAGCAATCAACGATCTGGTGACCAGAGTTGCAGCTGAAAAGTTCAATCGTGATGCAAAAGACCTTGACTATGCAATATGGCGTTATGAATCTGTTCGCAGGGCTAGCAGGAAAATGTATAAGAATCTTTAAGAGTTGTTGATCAAACTCCGGAGCTCGTCGATAGACAGCATCGGCTTGCGAAATGGAATGATTACTTCTCCTGTTGATAAAAGCAAGAATGTACTCGGCGGCTCTTCCGTCGACCCATGGAGCCCTGGGTAGTATCTGGGCATGGTAGGAGAAAAATGACCACGGGCTTTGTTTATGTTCTTACCAATGAGTCAATGCCAGGCCTGGTAAAGATTGGCTACACGGAGCGAACTGTTGAAGAAAGAATTAAGGAACTTTCGAGGCCCCCAGGTATCCCAACGCCGTTTGAATGCTTTTTTGCAATTGAAGTAGAAAATCCCCAAGATGTCGAGCGGAAGATTCATGATGGGCTTCATGATGCAAGGAAAAATTTATCTCGGGAGTTTTTTGAAATTGCTCCAGAACGTGTGAGATCGTTGATGCAACTGCCCGAACATAAAGTTTATGTTCTGACAGGTGATCCCGACTTGAAAGCTCCAACGAATACCGGCACTGAAGTGGCGGCAACCTCTCGAAGATTGAGTCTCACCGCTGCAGGGTTGTCAATAGGGGACAAACTCGTTTTCACACGCAATGATCAGATTTCTGTTGTCGTAAAAAATGCCAGCTCCGTTCAATTCGGCGAAGAACTGATTTCTCTTGCACAGGCTACAAAAATCGCGCTCAGTCAAATTGGAGAAAGTTGGAGTGCTGGTGCGGCTTCCGACTATTGGTTATTTGGTGATGATTTGCTTGCTGAGATTATTTCGAAAATTGACCCTAAAAGATCAGGTAGGGGCTTTTCAATTTCAGATGTATTTCCAGTTATCGTGAAATGCATCACAAATATAAATAGTGAGACCAAAAACTATGCGAGCCATTCAGCGATAGTTGAGTCATTACTTGCGGATGATGAGTCGATTCGTCTCATTGACACAGCCGAAATGCTAACCCGCTTCACTTCGCGTAAAGATATTGCGTCAAACATGGTCGCCTGGTGGTCTCAGCAGATAACTGTCGGACTAAACCCATTCAAGGATCAGTTTGAGCGGAGGAATACTCCATACGAGTATTGGGCATTGAGTTTGGGTAATCCACCAGACTGAGCTTGCAACTCTTATTTGCTCTGTCAAACCTGTCTTGTACGCTTTGCCTACATATATATAGTCACCGAGAATGACCAAGAACTTAGGTATTTATGACCATTGCACTCGTCGGTAAGAATTCCGCCAACTGGACTCGACCTGACAAATGCCCCGCTGGATTTGAGCCTAGGCATGTAGTTTTCGGCAACGGCACTAACCTAGCGATTGAAATTGCGATCACGAAGTGGACAAAGGGAGATTTACCGAATCGCGCTGCTCTCATGAGCCTTCACAAGATTCGTGTTAACGAGCGTGCAAATCCGGTCGTACTTGTAGTCGAGCTAGAAAACGGCGGGGCACTCGTATTCGGACCTAACTCCGCTTCCGCACCGCTCGGTCCACTTCCGCAAGAACAGGTCCAACGACTTCTGCAGGCGTCGTTAGACGAGCCAACTGTCATCGCAGCTCGAAACCGACTTGCTGGGTTGATGCAATCACTTGATTCAACCGCAATGCCAGGTGTAAAGAACTCTGGTCTCTTTGCAAACCACGAACTCATGAACGGTGTTCCACAGCGTGTCGATTGGAAAACATCCTGCGAATCTTCCGTTGCGAAATTGTCACTCAAAGGTCAGCAGTTAATTGAGAAACTTGGTTTCTCAAGTGGCCGTGCTGGCGCTCACGCGTTATTGCTCACTGGTATGGGGCCACGCCCAGAAGCTATTGCTGTAATGCTTGATGAACGCGAAGCATTTGATGCAGACTCTCCACGGTTTACAATTTCGCCAGTTGCATACGGTCTCAAGATGGCGGCGCAGCAAGGCGTCCCGTGGCTCATTATGTTGCGCGGCACACAGCTGCGTCTCTACCCAGCTCGCATCGAGTTTGGTGTCGGTCGAAAAGGCCTGGCCGAAACGTTCTTCGAAGTAGATCTGCCGCAACTCACCAAAGACAATGCTGGGTATGTCGACTTGGTTTTTTCCGCCAAGGCCCTCGCAGAGGGCGGAACTACCTATGAAATTCTCAAGTCGAGCACTCAATACGCAGTTGCACTCGGCGCCCGACTACGTGACAAGGTGTATGAGGACATCATTCCTGAACTTTCAGTTGCTGTAGCAGATGCACTGGTTGAACTTAATTACGAAATGGATGCGGAAGGTCTTGACCTTGCATATCAACTCACACTTCGTGTGTTCTTCAGAATGCTCTTCCAGGTTTATGCAGAGGACCGCAAACTCTTGCCCTATGGAGAAAATGCGAAGTATGACCGCAATGCAATAAAGACCATCGCAAAAGACCTTGTCGACAACAAAGAACAAGAATTTGATGCCGAATCAACCACACTTTGGGACGACCTTGCTCAAGTGTGGCGAGTCATTGACTCAGGAGACCGTGCGTGGGGCGTACCCGCGTACAACGGCGGCTTGTTTACGAGTGAGAAGGACGTCAACGAACACGGTGCAATTCTTAAAGATGTTCACATCACCAACGATGTAATGGGACCAGTTCTTACTGCGTTATTGCTTGATGATGACGGCGAAGGTGGATTAGGTCAAGTTGACTTCCGCTCGTTGAGCGTTCGCGAATTCGGAACAATTTATGAGGGATTGCTTGAGTCCAGTCTTGGATTGGCCGAGGTTGACCTCACACTTGACGAAGACGGAACATGGATTCCCGCCAAGAAGAATGACGAAATCTATGCCTACGCGGGTCAGGTGTATTTTCATAACACCAGTGGTCAACGCAAGGGGACAGGTTCGTACTTTACACCGTCATTCGTCGTTGAGCACTTGCTTGAACGCGCACTAGATCCAGCGCTAGATAGCCACTTAGAAAAAGTTGCTGCATTGATCGCTAAAGGTGATCAAGCTGGTGCAGGCGAGTTGTTCTTTGACTTCCGTGTTGCCGACTTAGCAATGGGCTCAGGTCACTTTCTTACTGCAGCAATCGACCACATTGAACAAAAGATGGCTGCTTTTCTCGCAGAAGACGGACATGTAATTCCAGGTGTTTCAGCCGAACTTCTCAAGCTTGAACAAGCAGCGATTGCTGCTCTCGGCCCAGACTCAATAGAGCCAGAGCGTTCATCTTTGCTCCGTCGTCAAATTGCCCGACGCTGTATTTACGGTCTGGATATCAACCCAATTGCAGTTGAACTTGCTCGAGTTTCAATCTGGATTCACACCTTTGTTCGCGGACTTCCAATGTCAAGCCTTGACCACAACCTTGTCTGTGCCAACAGTCTTACGGGAATTGGAACTGTAGAAGAGTCGTTAAAAGTTCTCGTGCCTGACCGAAGGGCTGGTCAAATCTCTTCCTTCGATGAACCAATCATGGACGCCCTGAATTGTGCTCGTCAAGGCTTGCTAGATGCGTCCCTACTTGTCGAATCAACCAAAGAAGAATCCCGTGCTGCTTCCCGAGCCGCCAAGAAGGCCATAAAGGATGCTCAAGAGGCAAAACTAATCTTTGATGCAGCAGTAATTACTCGGATAGGTCTTGGTTCACTCGTGATTGGCGGTGACGCGGCGCAAATCGCCCGCCTAGCTGGAGAACCAACTCAACAACGCGTAATCACGAGCCTCAAACCTGCCCACATGCCGGTACTTTTTCCTGAAGTATTCCTTCGAGATAACGGCGGATTCGATGTTCTCATTGGTAATCCACCTTGGAAGCAGACGATGGTTGACGAGGTTGACTTCTGGAATCGAGTTGAGCCTGGATTGCATGCATTATCAAACCAGGAGAGAGACCAAAGGATTTTACAGCTTGGTAAACGTCATCCAGAACAACTCGAGCTACTGCAGCGCGAAAGATTGACTGAGGATGAACGACGGAAGGCACTACTAGCCGGACCATATCCGGGTCTTGGTTCTGGCGGTCGTGCACCAGACTTATATCCTGCATTTGCCTGGCGTAACCTAACTTTACTGCGCAATAGCGGACATCTTGGTGTAGTCCTTCCTCGTTCCATTCTCTCAGGCTCAATCAATCAAGAGTGGCGGAAAACTGTTCTTGAATCTTCCAATATTGAAGTAACAACTTTACACAATAAGAGAAGTTGGGTTTTTGGTATTTCCGAACAACTCTCGATTGTGCTTTTGATTCTTGAAAAAGTGAAGTCGCCGAGTGGGGTCGTAAATGTTCTCGGGCCATTTCGAAGTTTTGATGAATGGAGAATTGGTAGAAGCAGTCCACGCGAGATTCCCGTTGAAGTAATTTCAGAAGCTTCTGATGAACTGGCATTTCCCGAAATTGAGTTCGCCGAAGACATTGACGTTTTCATTGCAGTTGGTAAATCGCCAAAATTTGGGTTGAACAAGACAGATTATGATTTTCGAACAGTTGCGGAATTTAACGCAACATCCGATAGGTCTAAATTTTCAGGTGGCACTCCTGAGGATGGTTGGCCCGTTATCGGCGGGAAAGGGTTCAACATTTGGAATCCTGATACCGGAAAGGTTTATGAATTGGCAGTTCCTGCAAGAGTCCGAGCAGAGTTACGTAAGAAGCTCCAAAATCAAATCAGAATGAAGAACTCCGAGTTCTTCAACTGGTGCGAGGAGGGAGATGCGGCATTATGTGATTTACCCTGTGATTTTCCACGAATTGCTTTTCGGGATTTGGCACGTGCTAAAGACGATCGCACAATAATTGCGTGCCTTGTTCCTCCACATGTAATTCTTACCAATAAGGCCCCATACCTCCTTCGCTTCTCAGGTAGTGAAAGAGACGAAGCATTTATCCTGGGAATTCTTTCATCGATACCTCTTGATTGGTATGCAAGAAGGTATGTCGAGCTAGGAGTGAATTTCCATATATTTAATCGTTTGCCAATTCCCAATGTTTTAGCCAACGATTATCGTAGAGAAAGAATTATAAAATTAGCAGGGGAGTTAGCGGCTGTAGACGAGAGATTCGAAAATTGGGCAGGCACGGTAGGTGTAGGAGTTGGAACCATTAAGGCAGAAGCTGACAAGGAAGCGCATATCGCTGAAATTGACGCCCTTGCCAGCCACATGTATGGTTTAACTCGTCCTCAAGTTGAACACGTTTTTACAACATTTCAATTTGGCTCGGATTATTCGTCACGTTTGGCAAGGGTTCTTGCGTTTTATGATCAACTACCGAAAGTGAAGTCATGACCGAACAAAAGCCATTTCCACCAGTATTTGCTACGAATGATCCATCAACTGGGGAGACTGTTGCATCTGAAGTGAACCGAATGCTTGAGGGGCTTCGCACTCAGTTGGCTTCACCTCCTAATTTGGCGCTGGCAACTGCATATATCAATCCACAGGGGTTTGCGCTGATCGCTGATGAAGTCGAGCAGGCGCCAAGAGTTCGCATTTTGTTGGGTGCAGAGCCTGATGAGCCGGTGCAGCGGCGTTTGGACTCGGGCGAGATTGCGTCATTTGAGACGGTGGCAGCAGATTATGAAATGGGATTGCGGCGTGAGCGAGATTTGGTGGGGTTTGATGCAGTGTCTGATGCTGCTGCTCGCAAGCTTGTCGCGTGGTTGCGCTTTGCAGAGATGGGTGAGCCGCCGCGTGTGGAGGTGCGTCGATTTACAAAGGGGTTTTTACACGGCAAAGCCTACATCGCAGAGCACCCGAAGTTGTCGACTGTGTTGGCGGGTTCGTCCAACCTGACGTTGGCGGGTTTGTCGTGGAACCGTGAGTTGAATCTTGGATATCCGTCAGGTCAATACACCGGCCTAGTTAATGATTGGTTTAACGGACTATGGGAAGAGTCTGAGCCGTTTGATTTGGCGGCACTGTATGAGGCGCGCTGGAGTGCTCACTCTCCATGGATTGTTTTTCTACGAATGCTGCACGAACTGTATGGAGCTGGAGACGTTGTAGGGGATGAACGAATTGGTCTGAATGTCACCGAATTTCAACGCGATGGAATTATTCGTTCGATGCGAATTCTAGAAGAACTTAATGGCGTGTTGGTTTGCGACGAAGTTGGTTTGGGTAAGACATTTATTGCTGGTGAGGTCGTGCGAATTGTGTCGAAGGAGAAACGCCAAAAGGTATTGATCGTTGTTCCGGCGGCATTGAAAGATTCAACCTGGATGCCTTTCTTGCGCAAGTACGACTTGGTATCTGCGCGAGTAGACGTAGTCACGTTTGATGATTTGCGACTTGGCACTAAACGAGAAGTGCAGAATCTAGATGATTATGCCTTGGTCGTAATTGACGAAGCTCACAACTTGCGTAATGCAAACACATTGCGTGCCGAAGCAGTGATGAAATTGCTGTGGGGTGAGCACCCGAAGAAGGTGATGCTGTTGACTGCAACTCCTGTTAACAACTCATTGAAGGACCTGCATACTCTTGTTGCATACTTTGTGCGCAACGATGGCCAGTTCACGGCGAGTGGAATACCGAGCATGTCCGAATACATCGGCCGCGCGCAGGCGCTTGATCCGGAAACGTTGTCGCCAGAGCATTTGTTTGACTTGATGGACAAAGTGGCAGTTCGTCGCACCCGCAGGTTTATCAAAAAAGAGTATGCACATGACATGATCACGGGACACAATGGAAAGTTGATTCCTATTGAGTTTCCGACGCCATCAGTTGAGCGTTTGACATATGACTTGGACTTGGATGCCGATGACATTGTTGGCCGTGTGATTCATGCGCTGGCAGTCAGTGATGACGAAGAATTGGTCATTCGCGCTGGTGTTAATCGAGATCCTTCACGCTTGTCGTTGGCTCGATATGCACCGAGCTTGTACTCAGTTGGCAACGACATTGACCACTTACAAATCACCAACGTGGGCTTGTTGCGGTCTGGTCTGCTCAAGCGTTTAGAGTCGTCCACCGCTGCACTGATTGCAACGTTGTCACGCTTGGTGACATCGCATGAGGCATTTGTTAAAGGAATCAATGGTGGCTTTGTGATGACCGGCGATGCTTTGCGAGATTTCGTGAGCAGTGAAAGTGATGATCTTGAAGCATTCTTAGACGGACTTGATGATGAGTCTGCCGACCAGGTGCAACCAATTGCCGGCTTTGATTGGAAAGCACTGCGGAAAGATGTTGAGCTTGATTTGGTTCTTTTGAAGGACCTATTGAAGTTTGCACTCAAGCGTCAGGCCCAAGGCCCTGATGCGAAGGTCGAAGAGATTCTTGAACACTTGACTGAAATCGCGACAGATGCGGCTCGTCCTGACAAGCATGGACTCTCAAGTGGAGATCGACGAAAAGTTATTGTCTTCACGACATACACGGACACGGTGGAGGACTTGCATAAGCGAGTCGTTCAGGCAGTGAACAAAGCTCCGAAGAACTCACCGTTGCATGCTTATAAAGGCAGAATCGCACCGGCCGTATTTGGTGCTCGTCGTGGGTCGTCGCAAGATGATCGTGCAGCCACTCTCGCAGGATTTGCACCGATGACAGCAGGAGAGGTCCGTGAAGATGGAACACCGTTGTCGAAAGACATCTACGACGTATTGATTACGACAGATGTGCTTGCAGAGGGTGTCAACTTGCAACAGGCAGGTCGAATGGTGAACTTTGATTTGCCATGGAACCCAATGCGACTTGTTCAGAGACATGGTCGTATTGACCGAATTGGTAGCCCGCACAAGAAGGTCGTCATCGGATGTTTCTTTCCTGCGGCCAACTTGGACAAGTTGCTGAAGCTGGAAGAAACCTTGCAGCGCAAAATTGCTTATGCAAATGCTGCAATTGGCGCTGGGACAGTTATTCCAGGTCAAAAAGCAAATCCTGATGTGCAGGTGCTCTTCCATGATCAGGCCAAAGACATTCAGGATCTCTTTGACGAGAACCCAATTTTGCTGATTGAGGGTGGCGGATCTGGTGCACTTTCAGGTGAGGAATATCGTCGCCGATTAAGTCGAGCAATGAGTGATGTATATATAAAGAATCAAGTCAATGAATTGCCGTATGGATCCGGAAGCGGATTTGTATCAAATCGAGTTCGCCAAGCCGGATATGTCTTTTGCGTCAAAATCGGTTCACATGGAACACCATGGTTTCGATTTGTTGCAGCCGATGCCACCAGTTGGACACCACTTGATCGAGCGGATGGAACACCGTGGATTGATGATGACACGTTGACCTGCTTGATTGCAGCAGACCCAGGTGATGGCGAGCATTCACAGGTAATGAGTGATGCAGCTACGACGAATGTCTTCGATGCTTGGTCACGAGCTCGGGCTGATGTTCATCAACAATGGTCGAAACTTACAGACTTGGCCAATCTTCAGCCTCGAATTGAACGTGCTTTGCGCGTTGCAATTGATTTGGTAATGGTGCACGGGGGGTACTTGTCCCCAGATGTTCAAGGCGACCTCGTTGCACGGCTGAACGGGCGATGGGAGCGTGCAATTGTTCGCTCTGTACGTGAAATTGTTCGTGATGAAAATTCTTCCGACAAAGACAAAGTTGATGCGCTGCTGAAGTTTGTAACTGAAACAGGGTTGCCGATGCCGGAAGAGCCAAAAGCTCTGCCGGCCGTAAGAATTGACGACATTCGCGTGATCAGCTGGATGGCAGTAACCCCAGCACAGCAGCAAAATGTGTTGGTGCAGAACAATTAATTAGAACACTCAGGCGCTGTATTAGGGTCATTGCTATGGCGATGCCCAAATTCAATGACATGTTCTCGGACGTATTGATAGTTCTCAAAGAAGGAGACACGCTTCATCGTTCTGACATTCTCCCAAGAGTCATCGATCGGCTTGGTCTCACAGAAGCAGAAAGAAATGAAACGATGTCCGCCGGTGGTAATCGTGCGCGGAGTCGAGTTTCATGGTCCCTCGAGTTTTTGTGTCAAGCAGGAGCTGCTGAGCGACCAAGTCGTGGTTATGCACGAATCACTGAATTAGGAAAACAAATGCTCGCCGAGCAACCTGAAGGGGTTACTCTCAAGCGACTTAAGCAAACCGATGGACTGAAGGATTGGGAACGTCGGTCTCAAGCAAAGGCAGAGGACCGGCAGAGGGAAGCTGCACTTGAAGTTGAAGGAGACAACGACGGTGATGGTGACGAGAGTACGCCACTAGAGAAGATTGAAAACTCAATCAATCAAATTGAGTCTGCTATTGCTACACAGTTACTAGAACGCATTCGGGCTGAAGAGCCAGTATTTTTAGAACGAACTGTGCTTGAGTTGCTACATGCAATGGGTTATGGAAATTCGAAAGATGACTTAACTCATACTGGTGGTTCTGGAGACGGTGGAGTCGATGGCTGGATTAAACAGGACAGACTTGGTTTAGAGCAGATATATATTCAGGCAAAGCGATATGGAGAGGGCACTATTGGAAGGCCTCATCTTCAGAATTTTGTGGGAGCTCTTTCAGGCAAAGGTGCGAATCGTGGTGTGTTCATCACGACAAGTCGATTCACAGCAGAAGCTCGAGATTATGTCAAGCATCTTCTAGATAAACGAATTGTTCTTATTGATGGTGAAGAGTTCGCAAGATTGATGATTGCGAATGGCGTCGGAGTGATTTCAACCAAGTCGTTTAAATTAGTTGAAATAGATGAAAACTTCTTCGAAATTGACTGATCAGTCTTAAAACTAATTACCTTTATGTTTTTTGCGGTGGGTTTTTAACGATCGCATATCGGCGTTACGCAGTACTGATACGAGTTTTGTTCCATGAAATGATTGATATTCGAAATCTTTGATTATGGGGTCAACATGCACACAACCCTTTTCATCAATAGTGATGAGACCTCGGTCAAAAAGGTTATGTAAATCAGCTCGAAGTATCAATCCGTTTCGCGTGCTGTGTGTACCGCCCTCAGAGACAGATTTGATGTGTGCGGCCTGCAAGGCATCCCGAGTAGTGCAACCACTTATCACACACTTGTGATCGTAGAGAGCGAGTAGCGCTCGCCGAAACTCTGGCTGACCTTGCCGAATCTGCACTTCTGCAGTCTTAAATTTTACTTTTGTAGGTGGTGATTTGCTTGTACGCGGAAATTTCTTCTTTAGCCAATCATCCAAAATACTTTGAGTCTTTGCATTAGCTCTTCGCACAGAAATGGGAACGCGTTGTTTATACGCAGAATATGGAATTGGGTGTGACTGGAGAAGCTCCGTTAGTTTCCAATCCCATTGAATAATGAGTGCTTTTCGTGGTGCCCAAGAAGGTTTGGACTTAGGGGTTCCCACTACACGACCGACGGCACAAATTGCGCTGATTGGCAAAGAAAAGTGAACCCAGACGAAATCACCATCTTTTAATTCATCTGCGCAATGGTGGACACCCCACTCCGCAGTTTTTTTCTTTGAGTAACAATCCAAGAATCCTGCTAACGAAGTCGGAAAACTATTTCCATGGTCATCTTCAAAAAAGTATCCCTGCTTTGATTTAGGATTTAGCGGGTACAAATAGTGGTTAGGTGCCATTGAGGCATCGTATAACACCTGCACTTCTCGTAATTGCTGCTACTGATTTGTAGTCGCCCAATGCTCAATCAGTATCGTCGCAGCCTGCTCGGGGTGTGAGCACATCCACCAGTGGCCTGCATCGTTAATCGTGGCTGTGGTGGCATTGACGGATTTTGCAACGTGATGCATGTCTTCTACGGTGCCTGCGAAGTGATCGTTG
>Ga0114969_10003855_pt1 | contig 11978 bp, 9 predicted proteins | sample M_130807_MF_Meta_FD_87316 | JGI IMG/M metagenome (GOLD analysis project Ga0114969, IMG submission 87316) | Freshwater microbial communities from Lake Montjoie, Canada to study carbon cycling - M_130807_MF_MetaG | ecosystem: Environmental > Aquatic > Freshwater > Lake | place: Lake Montjoie...
CAAATATATGGTTTTTTACCCGATTCCAGTAAATCGTTGGGGTTTTTAGGCTCAGGCAAAGTATCAAACGGACTAACTATCCTGCTAAAGTTGGTTGAACTAATATGTGTATATATCTCAGTGGTTCGTAAGCTTTTATGTCCTAATAAGGCCTGTAAATCTCGTAAATTAGTGCCCATCTCCATAATATGTGTAGCATAGCTATGTCTCAACCAATGGGGGCTTGCCTCCGTTTGGCGAATGCCACTCCGAATAACCGCATCCTTAAAAAATTGCTGAACTGAACGAGAGGTATATTGATCACCCTTTACTTGCCCTTCAAAAAGATATTTAACAGGCTTATAAGCTTCGCAATAATCATTAAGCATAATCATTATACTCAACGGTATTGGAACAACTCTATCTTTATTCCCTTTCGATTGTCGAACATGAAGCAACCGTTGCCCGGCATCAATATCGCGAAGCTCTATCCGAATTATTTCGCCATTTCGTAGTCCACAAGCATACATTAAACTAACTATGCATCTATGTTTTAAATATTTTAAAGTTTGAAAAAGTTTACTTACTTCATCTCTCGTCAAATATTTAGGTAGCCTATACTCCTTTCGCGGACGTTCAAGCATATCAGCACTCAAATGAATGGAAAAGGTGTGCCGATAAAAGGATTTTAATGCATTAACAATTTGGTTTTGATAGGAACGTGAAATTTTACGTTTAATCACCATGTATTTCATGAATTCGGTAACATCAGCTCTTCTAACTTCTTTATGATTTTTGTCGCCAAGCCATGAAGCAAAAACCAGCATCGCCGAGTGGTAGGTCTTTATCGAATTGTTAGCATATTGCTTGCATTTTAAATAATCTTTCCATTTTTCGATGTCATTCAAGATAGCTATTGATAGACCTGAAAATTTACTAGCGCTTCTATTTTCATTGTTAATCGATAAGGTTGTACCAGCTGATTTATTTGGTATAGGTTCTATGTTAACAATACCATTTGCTATGATTGGTTGATTGTTGATGGAAGGCTTTGCAATAGTAATCGTTGTTGATGGTTTCGTTTCCTCGGATTTCTTAAATTCAAGAGTGATTCCTTCTACCAACTTAAGTTGTTCGATAAATACTTTGGTATATGGCCCTCGCCAACAGTTTAAGGTTTTACTCCACCTAACACCTTCAATTTTCTTAAGTTGATTAACAACATTATGGTTGAATACAAAATGCAATAAAACCGCAATTTCTCCTTTGTAGTTCCCTTTTTCTGCCGTTATGTGAATGATTTCTGTTTCCATTTATCAAATTTCTTCAACAAATTTCACAACAGCCGTTTTCAATCAATTAATGTCTTTAAACTACCGTAACTTGGGAGGGAGTACTATGTACTATTGATGGATGAAGTCCATTGTTTTTGCTAGATTTAGCCTACTAAAATTTCTCAACACCCCATTCCGCATAAAACTGCTTCAAAAAATCTTCCATAAAACGATGTCGTTGCTCCGCTAACTTTTTGCCCGTAACGGTATTCATTCGATCTTTAAGTAAAAGAAGTTTTTCATAAAAATGATTAAGTGTTGGTGCATCACTGTTTTTATATGCTTCTTTTGATAAATTTAAGTTAGGCTGAATTTCAGGATTATAAATTTCACGATTTTTAAATCCACCATAATTAAATGTTCGTGCAATGCCAATCGCTCCCATTGCATCTAAACGATCAGCATCTTGTACAATGGCTAATTCAATCGAATAAAAATCACTTCTAAAATTTCCACCTTTAAATGAAATATTGCGAATGATGTTTTCTACTTGTTGAATAATTTTCTCCTCAACATGTTCTTGCACTAAAAATTTGCGCGCTTTCGCCGGACCAACTTCTTCGTCACCATTATGAAATTTGGAATCCGCTATATCGTGTAATAATGCGCTTAGCTCAACGATTAAAATATTTGCTTCTTCCGTTGCGGCAATCATCTTTGCGTTCTTCCAAACACGTTGTATGTGCCACCAATCATGACCACCCTCGGCCAAGGCTAATTCATTTTTAACAAAAGCTGCCGTTTTTAAAATTAATGTTTGCTCTTCCATACTCAACTAATTTCTTTGTCAATTAGACTATCCAAAAAAATAAAGAGGTGGTTCATATGTGTGTAACCAGAACCGCCTCCATGAAACGGGAAATAATTTCCCGTAAATCCGGAGCTAATTTATTATATCATTAGTTCACTTTTACAAAACGAAGCAAACTCCTTGTTTTTTTACTGCTTTCTACCTCCAAAATGTAAATGCCAGGTTGAATTGCATCTATTGGAATTCGAGTTTCATTACCATCAATAACGGGATGGTTTAATATGGCTCTTCCTGATAGGTCATAAACTCTTACGTACTCAAGCGATATTTCTGGTGAATAAAGTTGGATATAATCAATTGCAGGATTTGGATATGCAACGAGTCCTTTAATCCCTTCATTTTCACGAATTCCTTGTAACTGATTGATTGTAAAGTAAACATTAGTATGTAAAGTGTCAACTAATAGGAAAGCGGACGATACTGGCCAAACCACAACCACATTATGACCTACTCGATAAAAAGTAGAATCAAATGTATAGGCTGTAGCACCTGCAGGCCCGCCCACAAAACTTACCGTATCATTAGGAAGTATAGATACAACATTACTACTTGAATACAGGTATTGGATAGTCGACGAATCCAATCCTACAGCAATCTGAACTACTCCTTGAAAAGGAACATTCCCAGTATTTTTAACAATAATTACAGGTTGAATACTTAATCCATTGTAAGCTGTATCGGGGTAGTTGAATAACGATTGAATGGTGAGTTTTACTTGGGCATGTACCTCTGCCGTACAGATGTTAACCAGTAGTGATAAAAGAATTAATCTGAGCAAACGTTTCATAGAGTGTGTGTCTTTCGGAATCAAATTTATGTATAGAAACGAGTCCGACGAAATGGTTTTTTAAATAATCTTACGTATTCAAATTGAATTTTTCTTCTTAATATTGGCGTATAATCAATAGATATGGATCATTTAACACTGCTTATAAAGGGCTTGAATAAAGAACAAGTTCGCTTTTATAAACTCTTCGCTGGAAGAACGGAACATGGCAATGATCGGAAAGATATCACTCTTTTTGATACGTTAAGAAAACAGAAAGAAGATGTTGATGATTCCATAATCCAAAATAAATTATATCCCGGCTCTGATAAGAATGCATGGTACCGTTTACGTAACCGACTACTCTCCGATTTAAATAAAGCACTCACGGTAATGCAATATGAGGAGGATAATTTTATTCAAACATGTAATATGCTTGGCCTCTATCGTAATTTTTCAACACGCAATCAATTGCAAGAAGCAAAATATTATTTACGTCGTGCCGAGCGTTCTGCAAAAAGCATGGAGAACTTTGGATTACTCGATATTATTTATGGTGAGTATATTCGGTTATCATATGAATCACTCAATATAGATCCTGAAATTTATATTGAAATGCGACGACAAAATCGTAAACAACAAGAAGAACTTCGTGCGATTGATGATTTACTTGCCGTTGTAACATATCGATTAAAAACTACTCAAAATTTCTCTACAGATAAAAATCCGTTACTCGACCTTTTAAAAACAAGTACTGATGATTTTATCAAAGATCGTGACCTGAAAAACTCTCCACTTTTACGATTTAGAATTTACCAAGCTGTTGTCCAAGTTTTACTTCAACGTCATGAATATAGATCGATGGAGCCATATCTATTAAAAACATTTAAGGAGTTTGAGCGCGATAAATTGTTTAACAGAAATAATCATGATACGAAATTGCAGTTGCTCACTTATATTGTAAATACTTTGTTTAAGAATAATAAATTAAAGCAAAGTTTGCAATGGGCCGAACGATTAAAGCTTGCAATGGCTGAATATCATCAAATGCTACAAGACAAATATCTTTTCTTTTATTATAATGCACTGGTAATAAATTATTCTATTCTTGATCGTTTAAAAGCTATCGAAATATTAGAAGATTTAAAAGAGAATCCAAAAATCAAAAGTAATTCCTATTACCATTTATTTGTTTATTTAAATCTAGCAGTTTTACGTTTTGATGTGAAAGAATATAAAGAGTCTATTAAAAATTTTACGCGCTTGTATATGCTCGATGGTTACAAAACAGCTGATCGATCTTTGCGTTTTAAAATCTCTATTTGTGAATTAATAACTCGTTTCGAATTACACCAATATGATGTACTCGAATACAAAACAGCTCAAGTTAAAAAGGACTATAAAGACCTCTTAGCTGAAGAAAGACATTATACCGAACGTGAATTATTAGCCATTATGAAAACCCTCCCCGATAATTTACCTCTTCGAAAACACCCAATTATGCTAAAAAAAGCACGCGAACTGGTTGACTGGATGCGTAAGAATAATGATACAGATTCGGTAATAATTAATTATGAGTTATGGCTAGAAGAAAAACTTAAAGGATAATATTAGCTATAATATAAGTGATATGTTCTATCCAAAACAGAATGTAAATCTTTAAAGTATGAACCCAAATATTGTTGAATTGAACACGTAATAATTTTAAATAACAGGTTATGTTGGGTCGTAACCAAAACCTACATTTGCTTCGTTAACATCTCAAAACGACATATAACATGAAAAGAACCCTCTTTACACTTATTCTAATCCTCTTCGGATTAATGAATAGTAACAACCTGAGCGCACAATGCCAGGCAAATTTTACAAACATCCCCGATTCGGTGAATTCTGGCGGATACTTCTTCTTTAACACTTCAATAGGTGGTTCTACAGCGACATCATTTTGGTCATTTGGCGATGGAACCTCTTCTTACCAAGATAACCCATATCATTTATTTACTTCGGTAGGTTATCATATCATTTGTCTTACCATGACTGATAGTGTCATTCTATGTACTTCTACTCATTGTGATTCTATCTATGTAGGTACTGCTTCTCCAACATGTAATGCCAACTTTACTAAAACAGTTAGCGGAAATACTGCAACATTCACAAACTCATCTACTAGTTCTTCAGGTATTATAACAAATTATTCTTGGTCGTTTGGTGATGGATCTAATTCTACCGCTACAAATCCAACACATATTTATGCAGCTGGCGGAACTTATAATGTTTGTTTAACAATGGTTGATTCTTCTTCTGGATGTAGCGATCAAACTTGTAAGAATGTAACGATTGCTGGAGCTGCAACTTGTAGTGCACAATTTGGCGTTATTGATACTGGAAATTCAGTTTATTTTTATCCTTTAAATGGAACCCCTAATACGCTTACTTTCTTATGGAACTTTGGTGATGGAACTACGTCAACTACTTACCAGCCATATCATACTTATTCGCAAGCGGGAACTTATATTGCTTGCCTAACTGTTACTAACCTATTAAACACTTGTACAGATACTTATTGTGATTCAGTAGTGTATAATCCAAGCGGATCAGGTTGTAATTTTCAAATTAGTTATGTTAATGTTTCAGGAAATCAGTTTAGTTTCTCTGTAGGAAATCCAGCATCAAACATTGTATCCTACCTATGGAGCTTTGGCGATAGTACCGCAAATAGTACTTTAGCAAATCCTACTCATACTTTTGCAAACGCTGGATATTATTATGTTTGTTTAACTACTTTAACTGGTTCAGGTTGCACAAGTACTGTTTGCGCTTTAGTTGGTTTTGGTACTACAACATGTGATGCTTCTTTCATTGCGTTTGATTCTTCTGGTTTTGTATTTTTCCAGCCAAACTCAGCAAATACCAATCAAAATTATTATTGGTCGTTTGGTGATGGATCTTCTTCTACACAATCTAATCCTGCTCATCAATACATTGGAAACGGTCCATGGACTGCCTGCTTAACAGTTACTGACTCAACAGCAAATTGTACTGATCAATCTTGTATGGTAATTACTAATCCTGTTATGGGTAATTGCAATGCTAGTTTCGTTGCAACTGTCGATACTTCTACTTACTTAACATCATTCACAAATACTTCAACAGGTAATTATACTAATTATAGTTGGTCGTTTGGCGACGGAACAGCTTCTGCTAGTCCTAATCCAACACATACTTACGCAATGCAAGGTACTTACCTAGTATGTTTAACAGTTTACAACAATACTACAGGTTGCCAATCTTCTTTCTGTGATTCAGTATATGTTGGTAATCCATCAGCTAATCTTTGTGTACCACAGTTTTATTCATTCCCTGATTCAACTATAATAGGAAACGGAGTTGTTTATTTGGGAATTATTAATCCTTGTCCTGGTTCAACTTATACTTGGTCTGTAAACGGAATAGTTACAGGAAATGGAATTAATCAAATAATTACTTTCGTAGATAGTGGCTGGTATTATATATGTGTAGAAGGAATCACTCCAAGTGGTACTTATGTAACATGTGATAGTGTGTATTCATTCCGTCTTGCAGGGCCAACAGGAATCAATGAAAATGCAAATCAAATTTATGTATCAGTTTCTCCGAACCCAACAAATGGTCCATTAAACCTAGGTTTTCAGTTAGCTCAATCAGAAAACGTACATATTCAACTTATGTCAATTGATGGACGTGAGGTGTACGGTGAGCAGGTGAGGTTAAGTTCTGGGGTTCATAAACAAGTTATTGAAACAGAAAATATACAGGCCGGTTTATATCTAATTCGTTTACAAGCAGGTGATAAACAATCCATCTCTAGAATTATAATACAGCATTAATCTTTTCTTGCTATAAAAAACCCCTGAAGTACTAGTACTTCAGGGGTTTTTTTATGTTTATTATTTCCAATAAAGTCGGTCTGTACCAATATCTTTTTTTACTTTGCTCTTTAGAATATGGCGAAGCTCTCAGTAGTGATAATTACGTTTAACGAAGAAAAAAATATTCGTCGTTGTTTGGATAGCATTCGTGCTATTGCAGATGAAATTGTTATAGTTGATTCCATCTCTACAGATAAAACTGCTGATATTGCTGCTGAATTTAATGTAAAATTTATTTCACAACCATTTTTAGGATATATCGAACAGAAAAATTTTGCATTAAGTCAATCGTCAAATGATTTTGTGCTTTCGCTTGATGCAGATGAAGCGCTCGATGAAACACTTAGAAGTGCAATTCTAAAGACAATGCAAGATCCTAATGCGGATGCTTTTTTGATGGCGCGTATGACACACTACTGCGGACAATGGATTCGTCATGGTGCTTGGTATCCAGATAAAAAAATTCGTTTATTTAAAAAGTCAGTTGCAAAATGGGGTGGAGTAAATCCACACGATAAAATTGAATTATCGCCTAATTCAAGAGTAGGTTTTCTCGAAGGCGATATTTTGCATTACACCTATTATACTCTTACCGAACATATTCAACAAGCCGATAACTTCGCAAGAATTCTTGCGGAAGACCTTTTTAAACAAGGTAAAAAAACAAATCTCATTCGTATAATGGTAAAACCTAGATTTCGATTTATTAGAGATTTTATTTTAAAAGCTGGATTCTTAGATGGTTATTATGGGTTTGTAATTGCAAGGATTTCAGCGAATGCTGTATTCTTAAAAGAGATTCGTTTAAAAGAACATTGGGATAAAAATGGCTGAGCATTTTTTAATTAGTCGTAGTGATGCTATTGGCGATGTAATTTTATCTTTCCCAATTGCATTCGCTTTAAAAGAAAAATATCCCGATTGTAAAATCACCTGGATAGGTAAAACATATACGGAAGAAATAATTAAGTCTGCATCAATTGTGGATGATTTCTTTAATTACGATACTTGGCAACAACAAGATGAACTAACAAAAGTTACGCAATTAAAAAATTTAAACTCCACAGCATTAATTCATGTTTTCCCTCGTAAAGATTTATCCAAATATGCTAAAAAAGCAGGAATAAAAATTCGTGTTGGAACATCACATCGTGTTTTTCATTGGCTAACTTGCAATAGATTAGTTAACATTGGCAGAAAAAATAGTGACTTACATGAATCACAATTAAACCTTCGTTTACTTGAACCATTCGGCATAAAAAATAAATCACTTGAACAACTTACGCAAACTGGTGTTTATCTAAAACCAAATACTGCTTTACCAATTTCTGTTTCATCAACATTACAAACTGAAAAAATAAAAATTATTCTTCACCCACGTAGTCAGGGCTCTGCACGCGAATGGGGATTAGATAATTATTCATCTTTAATAAATTTATTGCCTGCCGAAAAATATAAAATCTATATTACAGGAACTGTTAAAGAAGGGGAGGCAATTAAAGATTTTTTAGAAGCACATTCATCACAAGTAACGAATTTAACTGGCCAATTAACACTTGCACAATTAATAACCTTTATCAATTCTTGTGATGGCTTAATTGCTGCCAGCACAGGGCCGCTTCACATCGCCGCAGCGCTCGGTAAAAATGCCTTAGGCCTATTCCCGCCTATTCGCCCAATGCACCCCGGCAGATGGGCTCCATTAGCTCCAAAGGCAACGTACCTATGGGCTATCGACCCTTGTGAGAAATGTAGAAAAATGCCAAGCAGTTGTTCGTGCATGGGACTAATTTCACCTCAAATGGTGGCTGCTCAAATAAAAAAATGGCAGTAAAATCAACACATATTGAAGGGATTATTCAAGTAATGCCTGAAAGTCCTGGCGTATACCAATATTATACTGCAGATGGATCCTTGCTATATGTTGGTAAAGCCAAAAGTTTGCGCAAACGTGTAAGCAGTTATTTTAATAAAGTTCATGATAATGCCCGCACAACAATTATGGTTCGCCAAATTGCGGATATTAAATATATTGTTGTTGAAACAGAATATGATGCTTTGTTGCTTGAGAATAACCTCATTAAAAAGCATCAACCCAAGTACAATGTATTGCTAAAAGATGATAAAACGTACCCTTGGATAGTCATTAAAAATGAGCCTTTTCCTCGTATTTTTTCTACTCGGCGGCATATTAAAGATGGCTCTTTTTATTTTGGCCCTTATGCTTCTGTAACAATGATGCACACGCTAATTGATCTTATTCGCCAGTTGTTTAAGCTACGAACATGTAGTTTAAATTTAACTGATGATAATATTAGTAAAAGAAAGTTTAGGGTTTGTTTAGAATATCATATAAATAATTGCAAAGGACCTTGTGAAGGACATCAAAATCAAAACGATTACAATCAATCAATTGTTGCAATAAAAGAAATCCTTAAAGGCAATATAAATTTTGTGATTTCACATTTAGAGAATCAAATGAATGATTTCGCAACAAAATTTGAGTTCGAAGAAGCGCAAGTATATAAAGATAAAATTGATGTTTTAGAGCGTTATAAAGGAAAAAGCGTAATTGTAAATGCAACAATTCATAATGTAGATGTTTATGGGATTGTAGAAGAAGGGAATTCAGCTTACGTAAATTTTATGAAGGTTATGAGTGGTGCAATTGTACAGTCTCACACTCTTGAATTAAAGAAAAAATTAGATGAATCACCTGCGGAATTATTAGGTTTAGCCATTGCTGAACTTCGTGAAAGATATCACAGTGACTCCACTGAGTTTTTAGTTTCCGTAGAGCCAGATATTGAAGTTCCTTCGGTTGCGTTTGTCGTTCCTAAAATTGGTGATAAAAAACATTTGCTTGATTTATCAGAAAAGAATGCACGCTTTTACATGAAAGCAAAATTGGATCAAGCTGATAAATTAAATCCAGAGCATCGTATCGATCGCTTAATGGATGTAATGCAAAGAGATTTACGTTTACCTTCAAGGCCGTATCATATTGAATGTTTTGATAATTCTAATTTTCAAGGGGATTATGCTGTTGCAGCGATGAGTGTTTTTAAAAATGGTCGCGCTTCCAAAAGTGATTACCGACATTTTAATATTAAAACGGTAGTCGGCCCAGATGATTTTGCTTCGATGGAAGAAGTTATTTACCGTCGCTATCATCGCATGATTGAAGAGAATCAAACTTTACCACAGTTGATTGTTATTGATGGTGGTAAAGGCCAGTTATCAGCAGCGTTAACAAGCCTTGAAAAATTAGATTTAAGAGGTAAAATTAGTATTATTGGAATTGCAAAAAAACTAGAAGAAATTTATTTTCCTGGTGATTCGTTACCCCTCTATCTTGATAAAAAAGGAGAGACTTTAAAGATAATTCAACAGCTTCGTGATGAAGTTCATCGCTTCGGAATTACACATCATCGCAATAAACGCAGTAAGGGTGTTATAAAAACAGAGCTATCCGAAATAAAAGGAATTGGTGATGCTACTGGAGATAGTTTACTTCGCCATTTTAGATCTGTTAAAAGGATTAAAGAGGCAAAGCTGGATGAATTAACAGCTGTTGTTGGTGTTGCAAAAGCAAAAATTGTTTTAGACTATTTTCAAAGTCAAACTTCTGGTTCATAGTAGCTAATAGTTCTTACTTTTGCAGTATGCAATATTTATCAGGTCCATTAACCTTAGAGAATTTTATTTTAGCAGTTACAGATGAAAAACCCGTGCTAGTAGATTTTTATGCAACATGGTGCGAACCGTGTAAATATTTAGATGAAATACTTCAAGAACTAGAAGAACGATTTAATGGAAAAGCAAAAATTGTTAAGCTCGACATTGATGAACATCCAGCGTTAAAAGCCCACTTTACCATTATGAGCGTTCCAACTTTAATGATCTTCAAGAATGGCGAACAACTCTGGAGAATGCCAGGATTTATGCTTGCAGGAGAAATGGAAAATAAAGTGTTAGAGTTTGTTTAAAAAGGATTTGGTTTTTACTGGCAGTTTGTTTTTGGGTCCCACTATTGATTTCAAAAATAGGAACAAGATTTCAGGATTAAAAAGGATTTAAAGGATTTTGCTTTTGCTGGGATTTTGTTTTGGGGTCCCACTATTGATTTCAAAAAAGGTAATAAGATTTCAGGATTTAAAGGATTTGGTTTTTGCTTGGATTTGGTTTTTGGGTCCCACTATTGATTTCAAAAAAGGTAACAAGATTTCAGGATTAGAAAGGATTTAAAGGATTTTGCTTTTCGGTCCCACTATTGATTTCAAAAAAGGGAACAAGATTTCAGGATTAAAAAGGATTTAAAGGATTTGGTTTTTGCTTGGATTTTGTTTTTGGATCCAAAAATGATTAAAAACTATGGATTGGATTTGTTGGAAATAATTTTGTTGTTATAAAGGCGTTTAAATTCTAAGCTTAATCCTCCAAAATTTATTAATAATCCATCGGCCATATTATAGGTTTCAAGGTAGTTAATTGCTTGCGCTTTATGTACAACTTCAATCATTGTTGCTGCCTTAATTTCAAGCATTACACATTGTTCAACAAAGAAATCAGCTCTTCGTGTTCCTATCGGAATTTCCTTGTAATAAATTGTCATTTCTTTTTCTCTTTCAAATAACATATTATTATCAGTAAATTCGATCTCTAATGCTCGTTGATAAATTACCTCTTGAAATCCACTTCCTAAAGTGTTATGCACTTTCATAGCACATCCAATTATTTGATGTGTAATTTTATTAATATCCATAAATTATATTTTAAAATTGTGATCATTAAAAAGTATATTTATTCTTCTTACTATTACTAAATTAACTAAAAAATCAACTAAAACTAGGGTCTGCAAAAAAGAATTGTTAATATCAGTACCTAACCTTATCAATCCTAAAATCCAGTCCCTATTTTAATCTTTTTAATCCTTCATCATGATAGCTATCAATCCTGTTCCCTTTTTAATCTTATAAATCTTTTTTAATCCTAAAATCCTGTTCCCTTTTTAATCTTATAAATCTTTTTTAATCCTAAAATCCTGTTCCTATTTTAATCTTATAAATCTTTTTTAATCCTAAAATCCTGTTCCCTTTTTAATCTTATAAATCTTTTTTAATCCTAAAATCTTGTTCCCTTTTTAATCTTTTTAATCCTTTTCATAACAAAAGAAAATC
>Ga0114969_10003860_pt1 | contig 11974 bp, 9 predicted proteins | sample M_130807_MF_Meta_FD_87316 | JGI IMG/M metagenome (GOLD analysis project Ga0114969, IMG submission 87316) | Freshwater microbial communities from Lake Montjoie, Canada to study carbon cycling - M_130807_MF_MetaG | ecosystem: Environmental > Aquatic > Freshwater > Lake | place: Lake Montjoie...
AATATGTTGTCAGCGTTTGGTGAGTTTGCTCTCGGTCCCACGGACACTCGCGACGGAGCGTGCGCGCAAGTTCGTGAAACGCAACAAGATCTTGGCCAACCGGCACGCGTAATTGCGGAATATAAATCGAGGTGAGGTGATCGGCTTCAATCGAGTGATCAAGTTCGCTCCATGGAACCGTCATCACTTCTTCATCGGTCAGCCCGAGATGATGCAAGATCACAACAGGCATGTCATCGTTGCTCATGTCGTCGGCATCTTCTGTTGCCAATTTGATATCTGACAAAACCCAATTGGCATGGCAGTGTGCAACGAGCAGGGGTCCCGTTAAGCCAGCGGCTGCCGTCGCAAATTGATGTCCATCAATGAGGCGCACACTGCTTTCAACCGGATCAATTCCGAGGCGGGCCCAGGCAATTTCCAAAAATCCCATTGCCGGATTGATGACACATTCAACCCGATCATCGGACATCAACAGGCGCACTGTGCGTTCAAGTATTAGGGGCGATCCAGGAACTGCATACAGAATTTCGCCGAACTCGATTGCCGCGGCGACAAGATCGTTGGCGATGCCCAGATAAACAGCGTCAAAAGTTCCCGAAGTCTCGTAGCGCTCATCAAAAGTAATTGCATCAGCAACTAAATGTGCACTGGGGTGTTGAGCAGTGCGTAGGTAACGGTGTTTGTGAGCGGCAATCCGTTGACGAGTGTGGTCAGTGATGTATTCGTCGGCCGATGGACCAAGCCCAATGATTTCAATACGGGGCTTGTTGGCGTGGGGCATTAGCCGACAGCGACGACGCCGAGAGTTTCGGCGTCCCAACGACCGTATTCGGGGCTGATCCAAATTTTGGCGTCTTGAAGAACTGCTCGCCCAGCCGCAACTGCTCCATCGCCACTAATCAAGTTGGCGACATCGTCGGCAACTTCATCAAATGGACGAACGAGCAATACCACCCAACCTACGGTGGGGATTTCAAACGAAGCAGTTGCTTGGCCAACCTTGGCTTCGGCAAGGGCAGTTAAAAACTCGGGGGTGACTTGGCTTTCGAAAGTCGTTTGATCGAGGCATCCACTTCCAGAAGCTTGGTCTTGCAAAGCGCCGCCGTTGGTTGCCGAAGAGTCAATGGAGACTTCTTGGGCGATTGTTGCGAAATCTTCACCAGCATTGAGGCGGGCAGTGACGGCGTCAATTTCTTCTTGTGTTGCAACCAAAATCGCTCGTAAGCAAACGGCGCCAGATTGAGTGCTCTGTCCTTCATACAACGCCTTAAGATCATCGATGTTGACGTCAAATTCTCGGTTGGCAACCGACTGCGAAGCGCTGGCGAGAACATAAAAGTCTTGAACGACCTGCGGAGCGTCATTGAAGCCCGTTTCGCTCTGCAAGGCGGTCAATGCGGAATTGAGATCTTCATCAGTGATTGAAATTCCGGCTTCATCAAGAGCTGCGACAACTGCTTCGGTCGAGATCCAGTTCTGCACTACGGCTTGTGCGGTGCTGATGTCAATATTTCCGCTCGCCAAGAAGGCTTCGGGTACAGCGGCGGCGTATCCGATGAGTAGATCGTCAAATTCGCTATTAGAAAGTGACTCGTCATTGAATCGAGCGGCGTCTTTGGTGACCGATGAACACGAGGTTGCAGTCGTCATGACGGTGAGGGCGAGAACAGTCAGTGAAATGAGTCGGCGAGGAGTAAGCACGATCATCAAAACTACCCTGCTGACTGGGCGGGAAAGAGTTCGCCTAAGAAATTCACCAAGAATGAGGCCGGCTCTTGTCCACGCGGGATGGGTATGACGAGTTGGCGTACGGCTTCTTTATGGATCGCCTCGCGCGAAAGTCGGCGTAGGCGAGCCGTTTCGCTCACTTTCAAATCAATGGGGCCAAGTCGAGCTTGGTGACTAGCGATATTGAGTTCGTGGAGGCCTAGGCGATGGCATTGGGCGCGCAACAACCCAACAGCAAGGAGCGTCTCGGCTGGCTTGGGCACCGGACCATAGCGATCGATCCATTCGTTGCGAATATCTTCAACCTCTTCAGGTGTCGTGACCAATGCCAATCGACGATAAGCCTCAAGCCGTAGTTCTTCTTTGGTGACGTAGTCCTTGGGCAAGAACGCGTCGGTCGGTACATCGATACGAATCTCGGAGGGCTGACTGATGGGTTCACCCTTCATTTCACCGACTGCCTCGGTCACCATTTGGCAATAGAGGTCGTAGCCAACCGCGGCGATGTGTCCACTTTGCGATTCGCCGAGCAAGTTTCCGGCGCCACGAATTTCGAGGTCGCGCATCGCGATCTTGAAACCACTACCGAGTTCAGTTGATTCGCCGATTGTCCGCAAACGTTCGTACGCCTCTTCGGTAAGAACTTTGTCTTTCGGATAAAACAAGTAGGCGTAGGCGCGCTGTCCGCTCCGACCAACGCGACCACGAAGTTGATGCATCTGTCCGAGTCCCAAAAGGTCGGAGCGTTCAACAACCAAAGTGTTCACTGTTGGCATGTCAATTCCGCTTTCGATGATGGTCGTGCACACGAGCACATCAAAATTTCCTTCCCAAAAATCAACGACAACTTGTTCAAGAGTGCCTTCGTCCATTTGGCCGTGAGCAATAGCAATGCGCGCCTCTGGAACGAGTTCTCGCAATCGCTCGGCACATTCTTCAATTGATTGCACCCGGTTATGTACCCAGAAAACTTGGCCCTCGCGCAGTAGTTCACGACGAATCGATTCAACGGCAACTCGTTCGTCGTATTCGCCAACGAAGGTGAGAATTGGTTGGCGATCAGCTGGGGGAGTTTGTAACAAACTCAGGTCACGGATACCGACCAAGCTCATTTCTAACGTTCGCGGGATTGGCGTGGCAGTCAGTGTGAGAACATCAACGTCGGCTTTGAGGTGTTTCATGGTTTCTTTATGTTGCACGCCAAATCTTTGTTCTTCGTCAACGATGAGCAGTCCAAGATTTTTGAACTTCACATTGTTCGATAAGAGTCGGTGAGTACCAATCACACAATCGATTTCGCCTGATTCGAGACCTTTCATAACTTTCGTTGCTTCGGCGTTGGTGAGGAAGCGCGACAAGACTTCGACGCGAATGGGATAACCCGCAAATCGATCGGAGAATGTGTTGCCGTGTTGTGAAGCGAGCAATGTTGTTGGCACCAATACTGCGACCTGCATTCCATCTTGGATGGCCTTGAAGGCAGCGCGAACTGCAATCTCGGTTTTGCCGAAGCCGACGTCACCGCATACCAAGCGATCCATCGGGAATGGCCGTTCCATATCGGCCTTGGTATCTTCGATTGCTTTCTTCTGGTCGGGAGTTTCAACGTACGGAAACGAATCTTCCATCTCAAACTGCCAAGGAGTATCGAGCCCGAAGGCATGACCCTGTGCGCTCACCCGCTTTTGATAGAGCACAACGAGTTCTTGGGCGATTTCGCGAACCGCACTGCGCACTTTTGATTTTGACTTCGCAAAATCGCCTCCGCCTAAACGATGCAGAACTGGAGTTTCGCCGCCGACGTAATGACGAACGGTGTCAATCTGATCGGATGGCACATACAACTTGTCGCCACCCTTGTAGGCAAGCAGTAGGTAATCACGTTCAATGCCGCCGACTGTGCGTTTGACCATGCCCTCGTACTTGGCAACTCCGTGAATGTAATGAACGACATAGTTGCCAGTCTTGAGATCTTCAAAGACTGTTCCGCCCTCGCGTTTTTTTGGACGTGGTTGGCGATGTGAGCGACGTCGACCAGTGATGTCTGCTTCGGTAATGACTGCAACTTTTGCTGACGGAATACTGAAGCCACGATGCAGCGAAGTGACGACGATTGATCCGCCCTTATTGGTGAGGTTGGGGGCTTTCCCGTCGGCGAGTTCGTGGTAATTATCGAGTTGAAGTCCGGCATTGCTAAATATCTCGCTGAGTCGTTGAGCCGAACCTTCTCCATCGGCGGCAACCACGATGCGGTATCCCTGCGACAACAAAGTGCGCATACGTTCGGCGATACCTTCACCGCTGCCGCCCATCGCACCCCAACCGCTTGCTTCCATGAGCGGCATATCAGGACCATCAGCAACCGGGATGAGATTCCACGAGCCTCGTGTTTCGCTCAAAAGTCGATCGGGCGGCGAGTACAGGCGCGGAAAATCGCGTTCGGCATCACGTGCCCAAGACGATGCAAGCGCCCGAGCGAGGTCGGCTTCTTCGGCAAGCAGATCGGCGGCACGATCGCGCATACGGCGTGGCTCAATGAGCAACATTTTTGAACCGCGAGGCAATATATTGCTCAACAATGTGGGCGATTCGGTGAGCCATGGAAGCCAACTTTCCATGCCGTCAAATAATGAACCTTCGCTGAGGCGTTCCCAGTGTTCGCGACCCCAAGGTTCGGCGCTCACCATTGATGCAGCGCGTTCGCGAACTGCTTCACTCAGAATCAATTCACGGGCTGGAAAAATTGCGACTTCATCAAGATCGTTATCACTTCGTTGATCATGGACCGAGAAATTAGTGAGTCGATCAACTTCATCGCCCCATAAGTCAATGCGAATTGGGGCATCGGCCGTTGAAGGAAAGACGTCAATGATTGCGCCACGTCGCGCGACTTCACCACGATGTTCAACAAGTTCCTCACGGCGATAGCCGCCGTTGACCAAGGTGCGCATCAAGTCATCGGGATCGATTGACATACCTTTACGAACGATGACTGGTTGATTGGTCGCCGTGTCGGGACCAAGTTGTTGTAGCAATGCGCGCATGCTGGCCACGATGATTTGTGGAGTGCGATCTTCTGATTGCATTCGCCAGAGAACTTCTAATCGTCGTCCCATCGTTTCAACGCTGGGACTCACTCGTTCAAAGGGCAATGTTTCCCAGGCGGGGAACAACATGACGTCACCTGCTGGCATAAATGCCTTGATGTCATCGGCAAGTTGCGCGGCCATGGTGCTTGTCGGGCAGGCGACGACAACTGGGCGTCGGCCTGAAAGTTGAGCGAGTGCAGCAATTGCGATACTGCGTGCTGCTTCGGGAACGGCCACGGTGCCATCGGGAGAACCGATGAGCGACATTAACGCCTTGTCGTCACGTAAGAGAGTCGCAAGTGATTGAAGTGCTCCTGTTTGAGAAGTAATCATGCGCGACGACTCACAGTGAGTTGTACATGTTCATTGCTGCATCAACACCATCAATGATGGTCTTCACAACGGCATCTGCTGCAACGTTGACAGCAACGTCAAGTGTTTGGCGTTCTGCGGCAGGAACTTTTGACAAAACGTGGTTTGCGCCTTGTTCTTTGTTGCTTGGTTTGCCAACACCAAGCCGAATACGAATAAATTCTTGAGTGCCGACGTGTGAAGTGATACTGCGTAATCCGTTGTGGCCACCAAGTCCGCCACCCTTTTTGATTCGGACAGTTCCGGGCTCAAGATCAAGCTCATCTTGGATAACGATGAGGGCATCAACTGATTTGAATCCGTAACGGCGCATTAATTTGCTCACTGCTTGGCCAGATTCGTTCATGAAGGTGGTGGGGAAAGCGAGAACTGCTCGTTTCCCTCCGGCTAGACGGACTTCAGCAACTAGCGCCGAGTCGCGACTGGCGCGTAGAGATTCGTTATGTCGGCGAGCGAGTTCGACGACGACTTCTTCGCCAACGTTGTGACGTGAACGGGCGTATTGCTTACCAGGGTTTCCGAGACCGATCACGAGAGCATCGAAAGTAGATGCGTTTGAGCCCGAGCGTGCGACTTCTTTTCCAGAGCGGCCAAAGAGGCCCACGAACTATCTCAGGACTTGGCTTTGTCGTCACCAGCGGCCGGGACAACTTCGGCAGCGGCGGGAGCGACTTCAGCCTTTGAACCAGCAATTGCAGTCACGATTGCCAATTCAGGATCACCAAGCGCACGGGTGCCCGCAGGCAACGTGATTTCGCCCAAGCGAATAACATCGCCAGGCTGCATGTTGGTGATGTCGACAGTGATCTCGCTTGGCATATTGGCTGGCGTCGTCACGATGTCGATGGTGTCTGATGAAGCGTCAACGAGGCCACCTTCGGCAAGAACAGCCTTAGCTTCGCCAACCAAGTGCACGGGAACCGAGATGGTGAGTTCTTCGCTCATGTTGATGCGCAAGAAGTCAACGTGAGCAACGGTGCGGCGAACTGGGTGACGCTGCATGTCTTTCACAACTGCGGGGTAGACGTTGCCGTCAACGCTGATTTCAAGAATCGTGTTTGATCCTGCAGCACCCGATAAAGCGTTGCGAAGATCGCGGCGTTCGATGAGAACCGAGATCGGGTCCATGCCTTGACCGTAAATGACGGCAGGAATCTTCTCTTCACGACGGAGGCGACGGGCAGCCGCGCTTCCGGTGTTACGGCCAGTTGTTGCTACGAGGGTGGTGGACATGACAAGACCTTTCATGCCGGACCCCATGGTCCGGATGTTCACAAACAGGTGCCAATGCTAGAGGCTTGGCGGGCGGGTTCCCACCCTGAATAGGACGAGGATCAGACGGGCAAAAGGGCGAAAAACCTCAGGCTTGGTTCTCTCCACCGAAGATTTCGCTCACACTGGTGTCGTCGAAGACGGCAGCGAGGGCATCAGCAATGATCTTGCCAACCGACAGGACCTTGATTTTGTCGATATGAGCCTCGGGGGCCAGCGGCAAAGTGTTGGTGAGAACGACTCGATCGATCCGCGAGTTACTGAGGCGCTCGACGGCTGGTCCCGACAAAACGCCGTGGGTCGCCATAGCCCAGACTTCGGTTGCACCTTTCTCAAGCAGCAAATGGGCCGCCGAAACGATGGTTCCGCCGGTATCGATCATGTCGTCGGTCAAAATGCAGAGGCGACCTTCGACCTCGCCGATGACGTCAAGGGCCTGAGCCACATTGGTGCTGCCCTTCGGGCGGCGCTTGTACACGAAGGCCAAATCGGCGCCGAGGTCGGCACCGAGGTGCTGCTGCATACGCTCAGCAACCTTGATTCGTCCAGCATCTGGCGAGACGATGACCGGGTTCTTGGCATTGGCGCGGATGTATTGCTCGATGACTGGCATGGCGGTCAAGTGGTCGACTGGTCCATCAAAGAAACCTTGAATCTGTCCGCTGTGGAGGTCAATGGAGACCATGCGCTTGGCTCCGGCCGCTTTGAAGAGGTCGGCGATGAGACGAGCAGTAATCGGTTCACGGCCTTCAGCCTTGCGGTCTTGACGGGCGTAACCATAAAACGGGCACACCGCAGTGATGCGCTTGGCGGAAGCGCGCTGAGCGGCATCGATCATGATCAGTTGCTCCATGATGGAGTCATTGATTGAACGTCCGTCGCAGCCGAAATGGCTTTGCATAATAAAAACGTCGGAGCCACGGACACTTTCGCTAAATCGAGGGCGCACTTCGCCGTTGGCAAATTCAACCAAATTGTGCTCGCCGAGCTCAATACCTAGATAGCCCGCAACTTCTTGAGCGAGAGCCGGATGCGTGCGGCCCGAATACAGGGACATGCGCTTGGTTGTGACTTTGTCAATCTGGCTCAACGGAGACCCCCATGTACTTGCTTGCGTTAGGTGCGGTTTCTGAATCATAGAACGCACCAGTCGTCTGACTATCAGCGATTCGTGAACCAGACGATAAATGAGCAAATGGACCGACCTTGGCATTGTCGCCAATCTGCGAATTGACAGCGCTCGTACTCTCGATGGTGGTATTTGAACCGACGACGCAATTGTTCAACCGTGTATTTGGGCCGATTTGGCAGCCTGATCCGATGCGTGTCTCGCCTTGCAACATGGTGCCGGGGTACAGCGTGACATCGCGTTCAATCTGAACGTCAACATCGATGAAGGTCTGACGGGGGTCGAACATCGTGACCCCGTTCAATAACCAATGTCGATTTGTGCGGGAACGAAGTTCGCGCTCGGCGAGAGCTAATTGCCAACGATCGTTGACTCCTTGTGTTTCAGGCGCATCAGCAACGACGGTACCAACTTGATGTCCCATGTCGGCTAACACGGCAACAACATCAGTCAAGTAATACTCAGACTGCGCGTTGTTTGGTGTGACGCGACGTAATGCCGGACCGAGTAGGTCACGGCGAAATGCATAAATTGACGTATTGATCTCGTTGATTTTGCGTTCATCGTCGGTGGCATCGCGTTGTTCAACGATGCGCAAAACTCGGCCATTTTTGGCACGGACAACTCTTCCGTATCCAGTGGGGTCATCAAGTTGTGCAACGAGCACAGTCGCAGCGTGACCGCTTGCCTCATGTTGTGCCACCAAATTGTCGATTGTTTCGCGTCGTAACAGCGGAGTATCTCCGGGCAGAACCAGAATCGTTGACGTATCGTCATGTTCGGCTAGGCGCTCATCGGTTGGACTGACATGAACGATCTGATCGAGAGCAGTCAAACCAACGGTGACGGCATCGCCCGTGCCACGCTGAACTAATTGCGAAGCAAACGAAGCGTTGGCCCAATTCGGTGAATCTGCAGTCACTCGAGAGGTCACTTGGTCGGCGCCATGTCCGACAACAATCACCGTTTGCGCGGGTTGGACACCTGCCAATGAATGAATGACGTGCATGACCATGGGTCGACCACAAATGAGGTGCAACGGTTTGGGTCGCTCAGATTGCATACGAGTGCCTTCTCCGGCCGCGAGAACGATGGCGTATAACGACATCACAATGGCATATCACACGAGATCTGGGATTTCCCACTAGATCTCGCACTTGATCTCGTACTGCAGTGGCTCCGGGGAGAGGGCTCGAACCCCTATTCGCGGAATCAAAATCCGCCGTCCTACCATTGAACGACCCCGGAACGATCGGTGGCCTTGTGAGCTACCAACCGTCAATAAAGTTATCTGCATTCGGTCGAATTCAGCCGACTTTGAACCTGCCGTTTGGATAGAGGGCCTGAACTCGCTAGCGTGTGAGGTCTGTCATTGGAGAGGTCCTATGGGTTCGTTAATTAAAAAGCGACGTAAGCGCATGCGTAAGAAGAAGCACAAGAAGATGCTTCGCCGTACTCGCCATCAGCGTCAACGCAAGTAGTTCACAATCTGATTTATTTGAATCACTGCCCGGTTCTGGTTTCAACGACCTGAGCTTCGGGCAGTGCTTCGCGTAATCCCTGACCCCCTTTGGCCGCCAGATCGGCGATGAACCAGGTGGCTCCACTGCCAGCAAGAGTTGGTGTTCGACCAGTTGCCTCAATAATGCGGTCGCGCCACGTCACCAGTTGAGGTTCAACCACAAGTGCTGCCGGCTCAAGGTCGTTTGGTCCGTCTGCTTGAAGATGTCCAAGGGCATCCCACGCTTTGTAGACCAACGGGGTGCTGACGTGAAGCGGAGGAATTATGAGAGTGATGTTGCGATGTTCAATTGGCATGGGCTTGAGCACTTCGCCAATTCCAGACACGCGTGCTTGACCGCCGACGATACAAAACGGAACGTCTGCTCCGATTGCGGCGCTCGCTACGACATCGGCCGCCGATGTGCGTTTGGCCCAGCGGAAAATTGCGGCGGCATCGAAAGACCCACCACCGAGACCGCCACCGTGCGGAATGTTCTTGGTCACGACGACACGTGCAGTGCGATCAACGAATGCGAGAGCGCGAGCAACCAAGTTGTCGGCATCGGCAGTAACGCCAGCGGCGTATGGGCCATTGAATTCGAGACCCAAATTTCCTTCGGTGATGTGCAACTCATCGTGTAGGTCGAGAGTGGTCATCACTGCATCAATGAGGTGATAACCGTCGGGACGCACACCTGTGATGCGCAAACTCAAAGTGAGTTTCGCTGGAGCGAGTATGCGGTGCGGCTCTGAAGTCACGGACATATGTCTAGTCGTTATAGGTGGTAGTTCTTTATAGCCGGTGATTCTTTTGTATCTCGGTGGCGAGGCGCCCCCATTGGTGAACGTCAAGTTCTTCGGGGCGGGATTCGGGAGATACGTCGGCTTGCGCAAAATTTTCTGGGGTCGCGATGGCAGCCAATGATCGACGCAACATTTTCCGACGTTGTCCAAAACCAGTTCGAATCACCTTAAACAGTTGCTGTGGTTCAATATGTGGTCCAACTGCCGGGGTTTCGCGACGAGTGATTTCGATAATGCTTGACGTGACTTTTGGTCGCGGAATGAAAACGCTTGGTGGAACATCGCCCAAGACGCGGGCAGTTGCCCAATAAGCAACTTTGACACTGATGGCACCGTAGTCGGAGGAGCCGACACTTGATGCCAAGCGAAGAGCAACTTCTTTTTGCACCATGACAACAAAGCGAGATATTTGTGGGATTGCATCCAGTAGATCTGCAACGAGTGGAGTGGCGACGTTGTAGGGCAAATTGGCAACGACTACGGCTTTACTGCCCGGTGGAATGATTTCGTTCCAATCGAGTTCAAGTGCGTCACCGACAACTACCGAAACATTTGGCAAGTCTTTAACGACATCTCGGAGAACCGGAGCGATTCCATGATCAATTTCAATAGCCGTAATGCGCGCTCCAGTTTCGGCGAGAGCAAGAGTAAGCGAACCAAGACCTGCACCAATTTCAACGACGTGATCATTGGCATTGACGTTTGCCATGCGGGCGATACGTCGAACTGTGTTGGGATCAGAAACGAAGTTTTGTCCGAAGGCGCGACGAGGTGCCAAGCCATGGCTCGCCAATAGCTCGGTGATATCGCGATGTGAATGGGTCACGAGTGATCTCAGAAACTGATGTTCACGGGGACAGGCGCATCAATGAGATCGGCGAGCTCTAAGAAGACATCGGTATGAATCAAGATGATGTTGTTGCCGGGAAGGGCCTGAATTGAAACGTTGTTGCATTCAAGGCTGCGACCGTTATTGAGATTGGTGACCGTGATGATTGCACCAATGAGAGCATGAGGTGTTGCGCACGGACGAAGTCCGAGCAAGTCACCCTGCCAACGAATATAGGAAGCGGTACCTTTGACGTTTGAACCAGATGGAGGCGCGGGCACGTTGACGGTGATGATTTCAGGAGCTTGTGAACCGTTGTTTTCGGGAAGGAATGCGGGCTCGGCTGGTTCGGATTCAGTGGGGGCGACCGAGACGGTGGTCGCCAAGGTGCTTGTGGTGTTCACCGAGGACGAAGAGTTGTTGCTCGATAGCAGGAATGCGGGAACTGCAATCAAGGTGATTGCGGCGGCAACTACGAGGCGACGGCGTTCGGCGAGAGTCATCATCAGTGAATTTAGGTTATGAAGTCAGTAGCGGGAACGCAATGCAGGCATTGTGCGTCGTGACACGGGCCATCTCAACAGGGTTGATGTGCTTCAAATCGGCGACATGTGTTCCGACCACGGCAACATTGGCTGGTTGATTGGTGCGACCACGGTGAGGGACCGGTGCCAGGTAAGGACTGTCGGTCTCGACCAAGATGCGATCAAGTGGACACAGCGTGGCGGCTTCGGCGACGTCTTTGGCGGTCTTGAAAGTGACGATCCCAGAGAAACTCAAAAAAGCACCGATATCTAAACATCGGCGCGCTTCGTCCGGCCCTCCGGTAAAGCAGTGAAAGATTGTTTGTTCTGGAGTGCCTTCGGCCTGCAAAACATCGAAGGTGTCATCCCATGCATCGCGAGTATGAATAATGAGTGGCAAGTGATATTGGTGCGCTAATTGAATTTGCGCAGCGAATGCGATTTTTTGTTCGTCCCGCGCTGAATGCTCGTAGTAATAATCAAGTCCTGCTTCACCAATAGCGACAACGCGGGGTGACGAAATAAGATCAACAATCGTGTCGACGCCATGAACTGCTTCATGTGGATGCAAGCCGACGCTGGCCCAGACATCGTCAAACTGATTCGCACATTCAATGGCCGCACGTGACGATTCTTCATCGCATCCCACGGTGATAAAGCGTGAAACTTTGGCGGCACGAGCATTTTCAAGAACGCCGATTGTGCCCCCAAGGTCTTTGGC
>Ga0114969_10003864_pt1 | contig 11971 bp, 9 predicted proteins | sample M_130807_MF_Meta_FD_87316 | JGI IMG/M metagenome (GOLD analysis project Ga0114969, IMG submission 87316) | Freshwater microbial communities from Lake Montjoie, Canada to study carbon cycling - M_130807_MF_MetaG | ecosystem: Environmental > Aquatic > Freshwater > Lake | place: Lake Montjoie...
AAAACACTTTTACTCCTTAATGAACTTGAAATAAACAGCATTACTCAACAAAACATAAGCGCCACTTGGTAAATTACTTGTAGATACTTTACCTGATTGACTCACTTCATTTTTAACAATATTGCCATAGGAATCAATAATTTTATATTCAAAATTGCCTTCCATTCCCACAATATTTAACTCCGTTGTCACAGGATTTGGAAAAATTCCAAGTCCGCTATTTTGGTAGGATTCAAATACCGAATTAGCGGCAGTGACCACCACTGTTATTTGATTAGAAATGGCTAGTGAAGGATTTGAGCACGTAACATTTGGAGTCATTTCAACTTCAATAACGTCAGTGTTTGCTAAAGTTGTAGAAGTATATGTTGCACTGGTAGCACCTGATATAGGCGATCCATTTTTACTCCAAACATATTTTGGCGTAGTGCCGCCATTTGTTGGCGCAGCTGTAAAAATAATTGACTCACCTGCTTTAATGGTATTGTTTGCTCTATTTGAGCTCAACAAAACAGATGGAACAGTAGATGAACTTACAACTGCTGAAATTGCTGCGCGTGGACTTTCACACGTGGTATTTGGCACAATTTGAGAAACATAATAGTTCGATGTTCCAAGATTCTCGGTGGAAGGAATTGTAGCTGTAGAACTTCCTGTACCGCCTGAAGAAGCAGTACCATACCATTTTAGATTTAAACCTGTTAATGCCGTAGCACTTAATGCGCCAGTAACTCCTTCACACAATGAAACCGAAGCAGTGGTTACAGGTACTATTGGAGTACAAATGGCTACTCCAGAATTTACGTCGCCAATTTGAAATCCTGAGAAAATCACCTTTTGATCGGTAAAAGCCCGAGGCTTGATAACCGCGCCCGCACACATCTTTCTTTCGGCTGCCGATGAATTCACCTCTAAAACAGGCTTTGTGCACCAGATGTGGCAAACCGATTTTACTTACTTTAAAATCATTGGTTGGGGCTGGTATTATTTGAGCACAGTTTTAGACGATTACAGTCGCTACATTGTACACTGGGAGCTGTGCGCAGGAATGAAGGTAGAGGATGTTAAGCGCACCATTGACAGAGCAATAGTTAAAGCCAAAATCGTAAGCAAACAAAGGCCAAAACTCTTGTCTGATAACGGCTCATGCTACATCGCCGCTGAATTAAAAGAATATCTGAAGGACAACCATGGCATGAATCAAGTCCACGGTCGCCCAATGCATCCTCAAACGCAAGGAAAAATTGAGCGCTACCACCGAACGATGAAAAACGTAGTAAAATTAGACAACTACTACTGCCCCGAAGAATTAGAAACTGCACTCCATAAATTTGTGCAAGTGTACAATAACGAAAGGTACCATGAATCACTCAAAAACCTCACTCCTGCTGATGTTTACTACGGTCGTGGATATGCCATCTTAAAACAAAGAGAACGAATTAAACACGAAACAATTAAAAAAAGAAAGGAGGATTATGAAAAACTAAAAAGAAGAAATTTTAACAACAATAAATTAAATAAGTTAGCTTTGATTTAATCGAAAACACTCCTTAAGAGTTAGTCCACTTTAGTTTGAAGACATACACGCGTTCAGCAGTGTATTCAATTTTCAAATCTTCGGGTTCACCCACGTCTGGCAAGGCCAATTTAACGTAAGAAATCAATGCTGTAACAGCAATCACTATTACCAAAAGACTGTAAAGAATAATTTTTTTCATCAAGTATATTATTTGTTTTTGCGGTCGTGAAAATAAAAAAAATAAATATGATTGTCGCCAACAATATGACGAATAGGGCGATAGATCATTCAGAGTACCTCAGGACGACAAATGCAACCATTTTGCCTCAAATGTTTTTCAAGAAAGCTTGTCCTCCTGAGATTTGAGATGAAGAGGAGAAACGAAGTCTCGGTCTTCGCAGAATCTACCGCCCTGCACTAAAATCAACTGGTGCGATTTCTAACAATCAAAAAATGAAATATTCCTACTTTACGTTTAGATCACTCTTCCATTTTCAGTACCTTCTCCACGCAAATTCCTGCGGCGGTTGCTACTTTAAAAATATAGAGCCCAGGACTTAAATGCGCCAACGACACAGCACTTGTAGCAGAAAAACCTACAACTTCTCCCACTGCATTGAAAACGCTAACGCTCATAAAATCTATCGCATCAATCTTAACAGAGGAAGTGGCAGGGTTTGGATACAAATGCACCGATAAATGAGTTGGTTGTGGCGCAACATTTGTCAAGCACAAGTTACTGTTCAAAACAGGCGCTACACCTGTTGTTCCTCCTGCACACACTTTGCAACTGTCAAGAAAAGCATTACCACCCAACACGCCATAGCAATCATTTTTCAATACCGCAGGATGGTGCACCAAATCACTCACTGCTGTAATCGCCAACAAATACCACGCATCATGTGGAAGCCATTGTTCCACCCATCTCCAATTGTGCCAATCAGAAACAGCGTAAGGCATAAAGCACACACCATTTTCTAAGGTGTCACTGGAAATTCCGTTTGGAATCCCCCCCTAAATGTTGTTTTTTCCAGTATAACCCGGATAATTTAAATCCCCAAAGCCTGTCACCATACAAATACCAAAAGGATTTTTACCAACCATCCAATCCAATTGAGAAACTGCAATTTTAGACAAGGAATCTACACCCAAATTAAAATTAGGATTCACTATGCGAGACGCCGACAAAAATGCAGTCGACATAGATGCCAAACGTGCATTTTCACCTTGCCACCAATAACCTGTTTCATTTTTATGCGGCATAAAAAAAGCCTTCTTTGCTGTTTGCAAAGAAGTAGTGTATTCCTTTTGATATTGTCGCACATATGTAAATGGATTCTCCACTTCCTTGGTTATCGCAACGTACCAATTCAGCCATTTGTTCAACGCTGTTTTTACAGGTGCAACATTTGCGCTCACCTTTGAATATTCCACCATCGCCACAATAGGCAATCCTTCATCGGCAGCATGGTAAAAGGGACGGTTTCCCGCCACATCAGAAGAGAACCAGCCATCGACTTGTTGTTTGGCAAGTAAAGTCGCGAAGTAAGTATCGGCATCGTTTAAATAAACTGCATTGCCCGTTGCCTTATACAACTCTACGGCAGCCAATAAACCGCAGTAATCATCAATAATGTTTTCTTTGTGGTCGTTGTCGTATTCTAAATTTTTTGTCGCGAAGCCAGTTCCTGCTGCCTTCAAATGATCGTAACCCTTTATTGCTGCAGCCAAGTATTGCTGTGGCGAGTAGCTTCCTTTGTAATTCATCTGTGCTGCTTTAGCCAAAGCAGCTATTGAAATACCCGCTCCTTCGCGCATCGCAGCTTGGTAGTTGGCTGAACGCACACCAGTATCCGTGCTCCATTCACAAATTTCGCGATTGCTCGATCCTCCCCAATCGTCGAAAACCGACAAATAGAAATAGCCCAAATTATCCAAACTGCGCACAAGATAATCGGCGCCCCAAACAATTTCATCTTGTGTTTCCGTTTTAAAGCCAGCAAACGCAAGGCTGTCCATTTCATAAGCACGCATCATTGACCAAGCAACAAAGGGAATTTGCTGCGGATTGAAATGACTGGCATAGGACAGATGTGACAAATGTTTTCCGATATCCCCCGTCGCATCAAACCAGCCACCGTGCAGATCAACAAAATCATTGCGCGCGCCATAAAAAGAAATAGAGTTATCAGATGCCTTTAAACTCCGCATGCCGTTAAAAAAAGACACTACCGAAGATGCCGTTTGCGTAAACAACATCGCATCTCCAATTACAATCGTGCCTGCATTTACATTATCCACCAACAGCTTGTATGTGCCCGGTGTTTTAAAAGAACTAAAATCAAGTGTTTTAAAGTACTTTCCATTCCATCCGCCCACTTGTTTCCAAGCACTCACAGCACCACTGTACTTCAGCTCATCTTGCGCATCCAACAAAGTAAATGAAGTATATGCTACCGTATTGGCTGTAGCCTCAATCAAGGCTATTTTAGTAGCACTGCTTTCGTATCCAATTTGATTTTTGCGCAACGACGCAGAAAAACTTGCCACTGCATCACCAATGGTCAGGTCATCCATATATATACTTCCTGTAAAGGATGATCCCGCATTGAAAAAGAAAACCACCTTCACTATTTTTTTATTATCAACGACAGCCGCAGACGGATATGACTGATTGAACTTACTCGTAAAATCGAAAGTAAAAGAGCTGTATGTCGAAGAATTGCCCACCGCCTGTGTTAGCACTGTACTATTCGTGGAATTGCCGTTGTTGTCGGTCAAATCGACACGCAAAGCAAAGGCTTTTGAAGATTTAATTTTGAATTTCACAACTGGATTTTCTGAAATATCAATGGCAGCAAATTCATAGCTAACATTGTTGTATGCCGTCATTGTAGTGATGTTCATATTGAGCTCACCATTGCTTTCTGTAAAAGCCATGCCGGCGGCGGAATTTTTCCACGAGGACGATAAAACATTGTCGTTAAAATTTTCAACGCTTCCTGTTTGCGCAAAAACGCCAACAAAAATAATGCTGGCAATAAATGTAAAAAGTGTTTTCATTGGTTCAGTTTATAAAGCAAAAACAAAGCAACGCGATTCCCCTGTTGAGGAGTAGGTACGGCAACTAAATCTTTGAATGATTATTGGTTTCTGTAGTTAGACAGTAATCTTTTGAAACTGAATCGAATGTTTAAGATAATTTTTTTTGCATGGAAATAAAAATCATATTGCTTAAGGCTAATTACGCATAAACAAACACAAACAACTGAACAAAAACAAGTTGCGCGGTTCGACAATACATTTCACAAGCAAAAAAAAACGCTGGAGACAACATCTTGAATGCTAAAGTCAGAAAAAAACGCTGGTCTTTCGCTTAAATTTCAGCTAAATGAAGGGAGAATTAATACCGGTGTATTACAACTTCAGTATCACGAATTCCACCCTACGATTGGCAGCTCTTCCTGTTTCTGTGGTGTTCTCTGTCTTTGGCTTGGTTTCGCCAAAACCTTGCGATGAAATTCGTTTTGCAGGAATGCCATTGGCTACTAAATATTCCATACAAGCCTTCGCTCTGTTGGTGGACAGCAATAGATTTTTTGCATCATCGCCTACGTTATCCGTATGACCGTGAATGGCAATTTCAATTTTGCCATTGCCTACTAAAAAATCGTTGAGCTGATCCAATATCAATTTTGATTTACGTGTGAGTTCATAGGAATCATTCGCAAAAACAATATCGTTCAAACGAATTGGTTTTTTAACTTCCAAGGGCTCTACAGTAACGCTTGCGCCGCGAATAATTTTGGCACCATTCATTTCCCTTGGATTCACTTCTACAATCTTACTTGAAAATGCTTTTCCTTCTGCTTTTGCTGTAACAACAAACTCTCCAGAAGGTGCCGCAATTTCTTCTGGTGATTGAGCAACTACTATTTCTTTACCGTCGACTTTTACTTTTTTGTGATCGGCAGGAATAATTACTTGTACGCCTTGCACCGAATCCACTTTTGCGCCAGGCACTATTACCTTCTCTGTACCATTCACTTTTTCAACGTGAGAACCAAAATCAGCTTCTACCTTTTTCCCTTCCACAGTCAATGTTACTTTTCTGTTTTCTTCTTTGTTGCGCACCGGATCAGGAACACTCAGAACAGCCACATATTCGCCCGTATGTTTGTCGACGATGCCTTCTGTAACCTGGCCCGTTTTAGCATTTTTAATTTCAACTTTTCCATCCTTCAACACCGCCCCTTTTTCATCTGTTAACTTGCCCTTCATCAACACAACGTTCTCTGGACGCGCTTGCGCGTACAAGGGAAAATGAATGATTTGCAAACCGCCATCTGAACCACCACGAACACCCGATGAAAGAAAGCCATACTTCCCATCTAAACTTACCATAAAACCATGGTCGGCAACATTGGTATTGATGGGACTTCCTAAATTTACCGGATTCATCCAATTGCCGTAGTCGTCCATTCGCGTGTAAAAAATATCAGTACCACCCAAACCCGGATGTCCATTAGAACTAAAATACAATGTATGGCTATCCGTATGCAAAAAAGGTGTTTTTTCATCCCCTTTTGTATTGATGACATCACCCAAACTTTTGGGTGCCGACCACGATCCATCTTTGCCTTTTTTAATCATGAAAAGATCCATACTCAGCGCATTCCCTGTGGGTGTTGGCGAACTCATACAGGTTTCACGAACGCTGGCAAAAATGATCATTTTACCATCTGAAGAAATGGTTGGCTGTCCTTCCCATGTGGGATTGTTGCCCTCGTCGTTGATGTTTCGACCGATACTCTTCAAAGGCGTCCAAGAACCTTCCACCAAATCAGAATAATAAATACTCGCATTTTTAGCAATGCCTTCGCGCAAAACGGTTTTTGTCACAACAGTTATGTACATTCTTTTGTTGTCGGGCGTAATACAAGCAGCGCCTTGACCCAAAATATCTTCACCATTGAGTTGACCACTAAAATCATTGAAAGGAAAGGGCAAAGGAATACCACTGCTGAACGAGTCAACACTCAATTTTGTAGCAACAGAAAAATATTCCTTGTTGTCATTGCCTGAACCACGCGTTTTAGTTGGGTCGGAGGAACCAATCAACTGACGCGTGAAATACAACTGCTCATTGTCGGGAGCGAGCATGGGCACATACTCATCATCTTTGGTGTTGAGTCCTTTCACCAACTGGGGATCGTAGGGAACAGGATTTTTAAGCAAGTCGGATATAGTTTTACATTCTTTGTACAAACGCTTCGCTATTCTTCCGTTCTCATCTACAACTTCCTGCTCATATTCAAGATAGTATTTGAGGTATTCGGCGGCCTTGCTGTAGTCTTTTTCCATGTGACTCATAACGCCCAAATAATAGCTAGCGAGATGACCACTGAATTGCGGACAAACTTTATTAGACTCCTCATAATACATTCGCGCTTTCACTTTGAACGACTTCTCCTGCTCATTGGTAAGCTTCACTGCGAGGTTTGGATTTTCAGGAAAAACGGTACTGAAATAATGGCGTCCGAGCAAAAAATAGGGCGCAACAAATTGCGGATCCAATTCTGTAATTTCTTTGGCCAATGTTGCCGCTTCCGTTTTTTGTCCTACTGAATAAAGCTTGAGCGCCTCTTCGTATTTCTTTTTTATTTTTTTTGCAGGCTTGTGATCACAATTACCCTCCTCCTGCGCCAAAGCGGCGAAAGAAAAAAGTGCCAGAGTAAATAAAATTATGATTCTCATGAATTAAAACCCTAGTTTTTTTAATGCATCTTTCGCCTTGTTTTCCGCACCTTGTTTTAGTTTTTGCTCCGCCTCTTTTTTGAGTTTATCGGCTTCTTGTTTTACTTTTTCTTCGGCAGCTTGCTTTTGTTTTTGTAGTTCCGCTTCGCCTTGCTGTTTCAATTCATCGGCTTTCTTTCGCGCTTCTGCTTCCAACTTTTGTTTTTGTTTTTCAAGCTCTTCTTTCGCTCGTTTTTCAAGTTCTGCTTTTGCCTGATCCGCAACACTTTTTCCGCTATCACTTCCACTCATTCCTGTTGGTTGAATGCTGAATTTTGGATTCGTTACATCGCCCGTGATTTTGATATCGGCATTGATAAATTCAGGCAAGGCAACATTGGCACCAGTTTTTTGATTAAGTAAGCCCATCAACTGCTCGGCCTGTTTGTTGGCAGCCCCCCCGAACTCATCCTTGTGTATACTAGCCGCCATGGTGTAATCCATTTTCATGTCCACTGAATTCCAACCACTAACTTTCGCTTTCGATTTGCTCATTTTCACGTCAAAAGGTTCAACGCTTACTTTTCCGTCATTAATGAAAAAATACACTTTCAAATCTTTAAGTTCAAAACTTTTAAACTTGTCGCTTTTGATGATATCGCTTAACCCTTTAGTGAATTTTGAATCTTTGATTTTCGCGTTTTGTATGAATAAATTTCCTTTCCCCGTAATGGTGTTGTAGTTCACATCCATATCAGATGTGAAATAGGTTTCCACATCCAAACCGAGATTCAATTTCCCTTCGGTATTCTCACAAATTGGCGCTAACTTCTTAATAGTATTGAAGTTTGCATAGGCCTTTGGGATATCTAAATTTTTGACTTCAAACTGCAAATTAGAATAAGGCTTTTTAACATCATGAGCATGGTATTCTCCAGCCAATTTAAAATCGGCATCCAACAACTTAAAAGTGTTGTTGACAAATTTCAAAACACCGTCTTTCACCACCAATTGTCCCGCAAAATTCTGAATAGTGTAAGTGTCGTATTTTATTGATTTCAAATTTGAAGTCAACACGAAATCTACATTTTTAGGAATTTCAATAGCTCCAGATGATGCGGTATCAGCAGCTGCTGTATCAGTATCATCACCACCCATAAATTGATTCACATCAAAGGTATTAGAGCTTATTGTGAATGCGCCTTTGATGGTTTCGTCTTTGAGAGCATAGGCTAAATAATTTTCAATTTTTCCCTGTGCACTCAAATCACTGTTTCCGATTTTACTTTCAAAAGCAGTCAATTCTAAAGCTTGTGGAGTGAAATGCAAATTGGCTTTAGTGATCAATACATTTGGCATTCCTTCCGTTTTGTAAATCAAATCGGTCATATCCAATGCTCCGTTGGCGTCAAATTTTTCATATTCTTCTTTTTCGATGGAAGAATAATGTCCTTTCAAATTAATGTCGGCCTTCACATTTCCATGGTATTCATCGCCTTTATCAAGCGGCATTACTTGTCCAATCACTTCTAAATTGATTTGCGCCTTTATATTTCCAGCAATAAAAGCATCAGAAATTGGCGTACGCAATTGCAAGGAAACATCAACAGGACAGCCACCCATTTCCATATGAAACTTGTTGATATCGGTTGCGGTGTGGTCTAAATTCCCATCAGGATTTTCAACCTTTACATCCAATTGAATATTTTTAATCGCCTTCGGAAGATCAGGGTACTGCACACTTGCATCTTGTACTTTTAAGTTCAAACCAAAAGCTGGATACTTGTCTTTGTCACTGATGAACATTCCTTTTAAGAAACCACTAAATTCAAATTTCCCTGTGGTTTTTACAGTGGCCAAATCAGCCTTATAATCAGCAGGAATCATTGAAAACAAGTCGGCAAAATCAGCTTTGCTTTGTTTGAATTTTAAATCCATACCAAAACCTTCGTCGGGCAAAGTGAGCCAGCCATCCAGACCAAGTGTAAGGTTGTTTAGTTTGAAAACATTTTCTTTGAACGTAAACTTCCAATTGGCCAAATCCATAATGATGTCGGCATCAATATTCGACTTTACTTTATTCATCAACCGTGTACCATCAAAATCCATGGATAAAGCGTCAACATCCGTCAATGTTTTCATGATGTGCTGGTCGCCATCAAGCTCATATTTGCCAGAATGATTCATGTTGATCAATTCCATGCTGTACGGAATTGTAGGATCGTCATACACAATGCGTGCATTTTTAATGCTATATTCTTCTACTACCGTTTTGAATGGATCTGCATTTTCTTCAGGCTCCTCTTTTTCAGCAGAAGGCTTCATTAAATCCAAACTAAAAGCATTTTCTTTGGTCCACAAAGCGTTCAGCACCATTCCGTCGATGTTGAACGAATTCACCTTGTACTTCTTTCCATTGAGCACGCTATTGAGGTCTAACTCGAGGTTGAGGTCTTTGATGTACACAATCGTATCTTTATCAAATGCACCTTTGCCTATCACTTTAACTTCGTGTATTTCAAACAAAAAATTTGGAAAAGTAGAAATGATCGACAAATCGAAATCACCAAAATCAACTTGGGCATTGACTTTATCATTGACCACTTCTTTAACTTTAGCAACGATTTGGTCTTTAAAAAAGAATGGAATAGCGACAAGTGCTCCGACGAACAAGAGCAAAGTGATTCCGAGTCCAATCAAAATTTTCTTCAACATAAAATTGTAGTTTAAATGCGGTTAGTTCTGGCTCTCAAATAATGGTCAACAAGCACCAATGCTGCCATAGCTTCCACTATTGGCACAGCACGCGGCAACACGCAAGGATCGTGCCGACCTTTGCCTGTCACCAAAGCAAGATTACCGCTTTTATCAACCGATTCTTGCTCCATCATAATTGTTGCTACAGGCTTAAATGCTACGGCAAAGAAAATATCTTGTCCGTTAGAAATACCACCTTGAATACCACCTGAATGGTTTGTTTTCGTTTGTATTTTTCCGCCTTCTGCGTAAAAAGCATCGTTGTGTTCACTTCCTTTTAAGGATACGCCTTCAAATCCAGATCCATACTCAAAACCTTTGACAGCGTTAATGCTCAGCATTGCCTTTCCTAAATCAGCATGCAGCTTATCGAAAACAGGCTCACCCCAGCCCACAGGAACACCTGTCGCCACAGCACTTACTACACCTCCAATGGTGTCGCCTTGCTTTCGCACTGAATCAATTAAATCTATCATCTGTACAGCCATCATTTCATCAGGACAACGAACAATATTGTTTTCTGTTTTACTTAGATCAAGTTCTTTGTAGCTCTGACCCAATTTCAAATTACCAACTTGGGAAACGTAAGCATGAACCTGCACGCCCATTTTCTTGAGCAACAATTTTGCGATGGCTCCCCCAACCACACGAACTACAGTTTCTCGTGCAGAACTGCGGCCGCCTCCTCTGTAATCACGCAAACCGTATTTTGTTTCGTAAGTATAGTCAGCGTGTGAAGGACGAAATGAATCCTTGATGTGATCGTAATCTTTTGAACGCTGATTGTCGTTCTTAATGATAAAACCAATCGGCACCCCTGTCGTAATTCCTTCAAAGATTCCCGACAAAAATTCAACCACATCAGGTTCCTTACGCTGAGTCACGATTTTAGACTGACCAGGCTTCCTCCGATCAAGTTCTGATTGTATGAAATCAAAGTCAATTTCTAATCCAGCAGGACATCCATCGATGATTCCGCCAAGTGCTATTCCATGTGATTCTCCAAAAGTGGTGATCCTGAATATTTCTCCAAAAGTATTTGCCGCCATAGGGGCGGAAAATTACTAATTTTATGGGGAATGTAATATGAAAGTGATTAAAAATGCACTAAATTTATTCGATAAAAAACTTAAAGATGCACCCACTACTCAAAATCACTCCAATATTGTTGCTTGCTGCTTGTCAAACATCGACAACAGAACTAAAAACAGGCTATGTAAACACCGAGCACGTGCTTGCAAAAATGAAAATGAAACAAGATTTAGATTTGAAATTAGTGGCAATGCAAGCAAAAAATCAACCCGAAATAAATCAAGTGTCGAATAGTTTGGAAAGCGTAAAAGCTGAAATTTTAAACAGCAAAATTCAGGAAGCTGATTACATGAATGAACTGAAGGAGAAAAGAAATCATTTGCACTGGCGCTTAGAAAATCTAATGAAAGCGGTAGATGACTCCACTGCTGTGTATAAGCAAAGAGCGACACTCGTGATGAATGAAAAAATGCTGGCCTTTGGCAAAGCAAATGAATACCAATATATTTTTCCATTGAATACAGTGCTGTATGCAGACTCTGCATTGAACATTACGCATGAAGTTATAGAATTCGTAAACAAATAGAACGCTTCAAATAACGATAGCGTTAGTCTTGAGTTTTGGTAAGTCTATATAAGTGACTGGATTGCAACACTATTTTGCTTAGACCAATTGTTAGTCTCCAAATGTGGCATCAAAAAAATGGAGCACTAGGTCCACCTCAAAAGCAGAGTCAACAAGCGGGCAATTGCAATACAACAGAGGTATTCTTCAAAAAACACTCAGCAATTTTGTACAAAAAAAAGCTCCATCTGTCGTTAGACAAATGGAGCTTTAAAGACCGGCAACGACCTACTCTCCCGGATGTTACTCCAGTACCATTGGCGCAGGTGGGCTTAACTTCTCTGTTCGGAATGGGAAGAGGT
>Ga0114969_10003867_pt1 | contig 11964 bp, 13 predicted proteins | sample M_130807_MF_Meta_FD_87316 | JGI IMG/M metagenome (GOLD analysis project Ga0114969, IMG submission 87316) | Freshwater microbial communities from Lake Montjoie, Canada to study carbon cycling - M_130807_MF_MetaG | ecosystem: Environmental > Aquatic > Freshwater > Lake | place: Lake Montjoie...
CTTAACCCGACTGGTACACAATCACGCCGCCATCCGGCACATTTTGTCTCCGCCATTTACACCCGCGATTCCGCCAACACGGTTCGGCCACATCATGACCAGTTCGGTCCAGCCTGGCGCTGCAGCCCAGCTCAGCAGAAGCCCCACGAACAACAGTGGGATGGCCGCGCTGCCTTGGCCGGGAATGCTCCCCTGGCCAACAAAGAGGGCCGCTAACAGGAAGAGGCTCTGATTGCTTCCCCCCATCGCCAATGCGGTCGTGCCTATCCAACCGATACTGCGCGGATGCTTCGTTTCCGCCGTCTCCGGAGTGAGCATTTGCGATGCGGTCAAGATGGCCCCCAAAAGTGGCGATACCGACGAGGTATCGCTCAACTTATAATTGGGGACACATTAAGGGGTCATTAACCACAGCCTCGGCGTAGCGTGGCGCAAGTCCGATCGGCCGAACCCGTTTGCCAGCCTACGCTAAAGCCTGTCCTCACAGCACGAAATCGGTGCTGATGAGCGATGCGACGCCGTTGACCTGAACGCTGAAGTCCGCCGCACCGTCGCCGTTCACATCGTCTTCGACATTCACGCCCCGAATCCGCCGGCAAATCCGGCCATGCCGAGGAACCGGCATTCACCGGTAAGAAGAAATTCGGCGGCAAGTTCAAGAAGGGCAAGGCAGGTAAGAAGGGCTCCGATCATAGGGCGTAGCCAGGACCTGCCGCCCCTCCTCACGTTTGGCGAGACCTCAGACTGTTGCGTTTGCCCTACTTCGGGAACACCTGCGCGAGGCGTTGCAGCTTCGGTTCGTCGCCCGGCGCGGTTTTCTCGCGCGCGGTGATGAGAGCCATCGCGGTAACGCCGTAATAAGACGCAAGCGCCTGAATATCGGTGATGCCTTTCTCGCCATATTTGGCGCGCGCCTTGGCATAGGTCGCATCCGAAATATCGTGGTCGCGGTACATTTCGGTCAGAAGATCGTAGATGATCGCCTCGTCGTCTTTCATCTTCGTGGGACGCTTGCCCGCCGCGATATCCGCGCCGACGGCAGGATCGAGCCCTCCCTTTACCGCAAGCGGGTAATGGGCGTGCCAGATGTAATCGCTTGTCCAATGGCGCGCGGCGATGATAATCGCCAACTCGGAAAGCCGCGCATCAAGCCCCGTTCCCCAGCGCAGGTAATTAGACATCTTGATCGCTTCGAGGCCGAATTCGGGGCTCGCGAAATATACCTTGAACGGCGCATTGGTGACGGTGCCCGCGCGCTGCCCAGCCGTCATGAGCTTGGCGAATTCCTGCTGTGCGGGTGAATAGGCTTTCGGATCGATCGGCGCAAAGCGCTGTGTCTCGGCGGCGATCAACGCGCCGGGTATGGCGAATGCGGCCGCCAGCAGCGCGACTGTCAAAAACGTCTTCATGGGATTCTCCCCCAGAAAATATTATTTCGGAAAATTCTGCGTCAGTTTCTGCAGCTTGGGCTCGTTGCCCGCGGGCCGCGTACCGTTCGAGACAATCAGAGCCATGGCGGTATTGCCGTAATAGGAGGCAAGACCGATGATATCCATGACGCCCTTCTCACCGAATTTCCCAGTGGCTTTGGCGAAGGTCGCATCGCTGACCTTCCGGTCGCGGTAAATTTCGGTCAGGAGGTCGTAAACGATCGCCTCGTCTTCTTTCATCTTCGCGGGCCGCTTTCCGGCCGCCATGTCCGCGGCGACGGAGGAATCGAGCCCGCCCTTCACCGCCGGTCCAAAATGCGCCGTCCAGATGTAATCATTGTCCCAGTTGCGCGCCGCGATCAGAATCGCAAGTTCGGTCAGCCGATTTTCCAGGCCGGTGTCGAAGCGCAAATAATCGGACATTTTGATCGCGTAGGCGCCGAATTCGGGGCTGCGCAAATACACCTTGAACGGCGGATTGGTGATGTTGCCGCCGCCGCCATTGGCCGAACGGGGGCTATCGGTCAGCGCCTTGATGAATTCCTTCTGCTTGGCCGTTTGCTTGTCTACGGGAATCGGCGGGAAGCGCGTATTGTCCGCGGCGCTCAAAAGACCGGGCGCGGCGAATGCCGCCAGCAACGCAATCGCGATGATCTTCTTCATTTTATTCCTCCCAGAATGTTACCCGCCCGTTCGGGGCATTGGCACAATTCTATACTGGACATCGCGCCTTGTCCCGCCGTCGATGCTCGCTTTGAGGCATAGGCCGCAACGGGCACTTCTGGACCATCTCGAATTGGGGCCCCCAACGGCTTAAGGTGCCACCAACACGATAGCGAAAGCAGAGGACGGAGATGGCAACACGCCGGGAAGTTCTGATAGGTGTGGCGGCGGCAGGTTTGACGCCCATTGCCGTATCAAACGCAGTGGGAGCGGCAACTGCGGCGGGTAAGATGATGCTCTGCATGCACACAAACACGTCCGCGGCGGCGGGCTATCGGAAGGCTATGGAGGGTTGGGCGAAGGCCGGCATCAAAAATGTCGAACTGAACGCCCTCTTCCTGGACGAATTCCTGAAAAACGACACGCTGGATGGCGCACGGAAGGTCCTCACCGACAATGGGCTGACCGTGGTCCACGGCGCGGTAAGCGTGGATGGACTGCTGGAACCCAATCCCGACCGTGCGAAAGCCATTGAGGCTTTGAAGCGCCGCCTCGAAATGTTTGCCTCATTCGGCCTTAGGAAGGTCTACACGACCAGCGGCGGGATGAAGAAACTCACAATCGACGACTATAAGACCGTCGCGGACAACATGCGCGGCGTGGGCGAGACGGCCAAGCCCTTCAATATGTTCGTCAGCGTCGAATTCGTGCGGGCGTCTCCCTACATGTCGACGCTACCGACCGCGCTCAAGCTCACGCGCGAGGCCGCGCACCCGAACTTCGGCCTCATGTTCGACTTCTATCACTTCTGGTCTGGTCTCAATAAACTCGAAGACATGGATCAAATCCGCGCCGATGAAATTCAGCACGTCCACTTCCAGGATGTACCGGACATGCCGCGGGAACTGCTCGACAACACCACGCGGATCATTCCCGGCGATGGCGTGTCGCCGCTGAACACGATGCTGCGCAAGCTCGCGGATAAGGACTATGCCGGTCCGCTTTCGGTCGAACTTTTCCTCCCGAAATTCCAGCAGGGCGATCCGTACGAGGTTGCGCGAGAGATTCGCCAGAAGTGCGAAACGGTCATGGGTAAGGCGGGCGTATTATAGGCCGCCCTTTGAACGCCGCCTTCCCTATGACTATATCGGCGCATGATACCGCTTTCCGTTCTCGACCTTTCCCCCATCACGCGCGGTGGCGACGCAGCGGCCGCGTTGCGCAACACCGTTGACTTGGCCCGTCATGCCGAAGCGTGGGGCTACCGCAGATATTGGCTGGCCGAACACCACAACATGCCGGGCATCGCTAGCGCCGCGACTTCGATCGTGATCGGCCATGTCGCAGGCGCGACGAACACCATCCGGGTCGGCTCCGGCGGCATCATGCTTCCGAACCATTCACCTCTAGTCATCGCGGAACAATTTGGAACGCTTGCGACCCTTTATCCGGGCCGTATCGATCTTGGCGTCGGCCGGGCGCCCGGCACCGATCAACGCACAATGCAGGCCCTCCGCCGAAACCTCATGGGCGACCACGACTCCTTTCCTCAGGATGTCCTGGAGCTGATGGCCTATCTGGGTCCGCTGTCGCCGGGGCAACCCGTGCGCGCCATTCCCGGCGCCGGAACGGACGTGCCTGTTTGGATTCTGGGTTCAAGCACGTACGGCGCGCAACTCGCCGCAGCTCTGGGGCTTCCCTACGCCTTCGCATCGCATTTCGCGCCGCATGATCTTGAACCTGCAATCGCCTTGTACCGGCAGCACTTTCGTCCTTCGCCGCATCTACCGAAGCCGCACGTCATGCTGGGGATCGGTGTCTTCGCGGCAGAAACCGATTCCGAAGCCACGTGGCTGTACACGTCGCAGCAGCAGGCCGTTATCAACCTCCGCTCGGGACGGCCCGGTCAGTTGCCGCCGCCCATCGATAACATCGCGGCCGTTCTCGACGAGCGTGGCAGAGCAATACTGGAATCCGTTCGCGCCTGCGCGATCGTCGGATCGCCCGCGACGGTGGAACACGGTCTAAAAACTTTCATCGCCCGTCACAGGCCGGACGAACTTATCGTGACCGCGCAGATTTTCGACCATGCGGCACGGCTAAGGTCGTTCGATATCCTAAGCAAAATCTGGAGCGGCGCGTAACGAATCATACGCCGTTCAAAGCGTCAGCGGCGCTTGCCAACGGTTTGCCGCCCCGGCGCTTCGCCAATTCCGGGGCTGATGGCCAACGAAGCACCGGCGGTACTACCGGCTTCATAGGCCGTCATCGACACCATGCGGCTTGCACCGCGTGGCTTGCGCAATTTCAAATCCAGCTTTTCAAGCTCTGCGTCGACGATCGCAGTCTTAAGGACGACTAGATCGCGCCCCGTACTGCTGTTCGCTTCATCGCGCCCAGCCTTCATCGCTGTCAATTTATTCGCGATGGACGCAACCATACCCAGCGCGAAAGAGGCATTTGCCATGTGCCGCTCCTTGTGCCGGAACCGCTGGTAATCGGGCTTGGTCTTGTAACGGCCGAGTTCGGACCTGACCGCGGTGTCGATCAGCTCGGTTAAGTAAAGTGCTACGGCGATATCCGAGCGCAAGCCAAAGTAGACGTATCGGGCCTCGCCGGTTTGGTTCTTCTCGCGCCAGACCCTGCAGTCGCAGAAAAGCGCCACGGCGCTGACGCAGCCGTCGATCGGAATGCGCTTCTTGCGCCAAGTCTCGTATTCCAGCCGCTCGCACGGCATCTCCCGCATTTCGACGTCGGTGAGCGAGAGGTCGTAGCGGTCGATCAGTTCGGCGACCTTGGCGGCAGCGGACAACGCTTCGTCCTCGGTGCAGCCGTTTTCGATTGTCTTGGCGCGGAGCGCCTGGATGCGCGTCTTGAGCTTGTCGAGTTCGCTGAGACTTAAACGTTCGTGCATCGATTGCTGTGGCCGTTTGCGCGGGGTGGCAGGCAACGTAAAAGAAGACTCCGTTCAAAGAACGGCGCCCAAAGACAATCGCCACGCGATGGAATGATCGCTTAGAGCGCAATCCGACGAAGTGGACGCCGGTTCGTCGTTAGATTACGCGCCAAACCAAGGAAGCTAGAGCATGATCCGATTCATTTTGATCGGATCATGCTCTAGAGCGCAATCCGACGAAGTGGACACCGGTTCGTCGTTAGATTGCGCGCCAAACCAAGGAATCTAGAGCATGATCCGATTCATTTTGATCGGATCATGCTCTAGTCCAAAAGCTCTATCGATTGAGCCTCCAGCCCTTTTTGACCTTGGCTGACCTGCATCCGTACGCGCTGTCCTTCAGACAGGCCGTTCAATCCAGCGCGCGTAAGGGTGGTTGCGTGGACGAACACATCCTTGCCACCGCCATCCTGACCTACAAAACCGAATCCCTTGTCGGTCTTATAAAATTTCACCGTGCCAAGGGCGTCATTGGTCTGACCTGCGGCCTGGGAGGGTCTGGCAGCGCCTCGCTGCGAACTCCCAGGCTGGGCGGGCTGTAGATCCACCTCAACGACTTCGGTGACCTCTGGGCCCTTTTGCCCCTTCCCGACCCGCACCTTAATGCGGGTCCCCTCAGGGACGCTGCTGTGCCCTGCGCTCTCCAATTGACGTATGTGCAGGAATGCGTCGGTGCCCCCGGCCAGGGAAACAAACCCGAAGCCCTTCTCGGCATTAAACCATTTCACGACCGAATCGACCGGTTCTGCTCCGTCCGCTGCGGCGGGACTCGCATAGCTTGGGCGGCGGTCGGCTCCGCGATCGGCTCCGCGATCACTGACCCAGTTGTCGTCATCGTATCCGCGGCGTTTCGGCTCACGGTGTTCTTTGTAGCGGCCCATTCAATGTCCATGAAATTTCTTCAATCCGCACAGAATTTCGTTTTCTTGGCGCGCCAAGTCAAGAAACACAGTGCGTGGACGGCGCAGTTTTGTTCGTCCCGGTGCAAAAATCCGACAAGGACCGCGCCCCCACTTCAATTTCCGTAACGGCGTCATCTGCCGCGGACGCCTCCGTTCGAGGTCCGCGGGCCTCGCCCCTGCCGCTCACCAAGCTGCTGAAACCAAGGTTTTAACCCGGTACCGAGCGCCCGGTTTGGCGAGGCGGAAGGCGGCGAATGATCGCTTCGGCGATGACAATGTTGATGAGCCAACCGGCCCCCATCAGGAGGGCGCGAGCAACCGGCCCGGGCGTACCGGCGAACACGAACCATGGGAGATGGGTCAGTACTTGCGTTCCGGCCCCCATTCCGAGGGCGTAAGCCCTCATCATGGACGCGCCATGCGCTTCGAAAGCGCGCTTTCGAAGAAAGACAACGGCCAGAATGAGGAACGACGTCATAGCCACCCCTACGACCAGCCGAATGGAATACAGCAGTGCGCTGTCCGTCGCGATCTGGGGATAGAACTGCGTCATCCAAAGCCCGGTTAAAGAGACCACCAACCCACATGGAAGGACGAGCCATCCGGCTCTCCTGTGCCAACGGGAGGGCGGATTTCGCAGCGCCGGCGCGAACTGGAAGGCGCCAAGGATCGCGAAAACGGACACGGCGATGATGTGCATAACCACTGGCGCTGGCGCAGCGAAGAAGCGCCCGTCTTCCAGCGAGTTCGCATGTCCGGCGGCGAGGTTCCCAAGCCTGTGCATCCCGGCGGCCACCGGGATAAAACTCAACGCAACCAAAACCCCGGAGATGGGCCACCTTCTAGCCGGAGTTGTAGGTTCAGCCCGCATCTTTTATTAGCCCGTCACCGATCCGCAAAACGCTGACGGAGCCCATGAGGGCCAGAATCCACCGCTTACCGCTGGAAAACGGCCTGGCTATCGCAACTCGCCCGCGATGGAGTCTACCGCCGCGCGGGCACAGGCTTCTTCGGCGGGCTGGCCGCCCATGGCGCCAGAAATACCGACGCCGCCAATAGTTTCGCCTTTCATCGTGATCGGCACCCCGCCGCCCAGCGCGATGACGCCAACCATCTGCCGTTGAGCGGCCTGCGGGGTGTCACCTGTTGAGGCTTTCGCCCATTCCGAGGAAGGCATCCGAAAGGTGCGGGCGGTATAGGCCTTGCGTCGTGCCAGGTCGAAATTGTGCGGCGATGCGGTATCGGCGTTCAACATCAGCCGTGGGTTTCCAGCCTGATCGACCACTGCGACGCTGATTGTAATCTTGGGGCCAGGCTGACTGCACTTTGCAATCGCAGCGTTCACGATCTTAAGCGCCTGGCCAGCGGAAATGGTTTGTATCGTCAAAGGCTGGCCTTGGGCCGAGCTTATAAGGACCGAGATCGCGGCAGATACCGCCATTGCGGTGACGGAAAGTTTGGTGGCGATGCGATCGAGCAGTCTAGGCATAACGACATCCCTTCGGCTGGCATTTCTCTGGTAATCGAAAACCTTTATCGCAGAATAGCATCCGGCCGCGTACCCCACCATCGATTGCGCAAGATTGGGGCCGGTGTGAAATCATCTCCTCAAAAATCCGGTCTTGTCGCGGTCGGGACGTCGACATCCTTGCTGTTATAATATTCGTGCATGTTTTCGGCGCAGACATGTTCCCGCCATTCCGTCGCCCCGCGCCTGTAGGTAATCGTCGCTTTCCAGGGCGTCGTGAAAACGGCGGGATCTTCGACGGTGAATTCCATTTGTAAGCCTTTGCCTTTGTATTCGCGATCGACGGCGATGCCGACGTCGTTTGTGTAATCGGGCAAACGCAGATTTTCTTTTTCGTCCCGTTCCGCTGCCTGCTTCATCGCTTCGTTGTCGATGAGACGATAGCGCTCCACCACATGCAAAGCCGGACTGTGCGGCGTGCCGAACATATCGACCATCGCAAAACGGCCTGGTTTTATTCCGATGGTGTCGATGAAAAGCGTATCGCCTTCGTAACGGCCGACTGAATCGCCGCTCAGCGACGGGATCACGCGCGCGGGGTGCGATACATTCATGCGCACATGACGGACCTGGTGATCGATCAGGTAAAGCATGGTGATCTCGTTCGGACGCTGGAACATCTGCATCTCAAGATTCCAAAACATATAGGGCAGCCCGCCAGGCCAGCACTGGCCGCTCGGTGTCGGGTAGCCAACCCCGGCGACGGACATTTCGCCATGCTTCTTCACGATTTCCGCCGCTTCCGGTTTCAGGATCGGATTGTTGTAATCACCGGCAAGCCGGTTGAAATCGCTCACGCCGGCGCGCGTGCGCGATAGGTTTCGTACGGGACCCGGCCCTGACAGAGGCGGCTCGAAACCCGGAAGAGTGGGATGAATCCACAGGCCGGAAAAATCGGGCGCCGGTGTATTATCCACGGCTATCGCGACCGTACACAAAAAGGTCAGGGACAAAACAACGAGCGATACATTCACTGCCGGACACATTCGAAACATCGCAAATACCCCTCTCACTCAGTCCAGCCGATTCCTGCTTTCAACGGTTCACGAAGATCGCTTTCGGGATCATGGCATGAACGCCTTTCGTGCCATCGACGACCTGCGTCACATGATAATCCACAGCGACGCTCGCGATCATATAGGCTTCCTCACGCGTCAATTTCGGGAAACGCTCGGTGATGAAGGCGATCGTCTCGCGCACCGCGATCTTCATCGCTTCGTCGAGATCTTCGTTCAGCCCCATCACAATCCAATGCGTGGGCGTTTCGGCGCGCGGCCAGGTGAGCTTCATGTCCTTATGCACGATAAACTGGAAGCGTCCGCGCAAGCCGGTCTCAATGGCGGAAAGATCGACTTCGCCGTGCCCTTGCGCCGCGTGCGCGTCGCCAGCCGAGAACAGCGCGCCGGGCGCATGCACCGGCATATAGAGCACGGAGCCCGCGCCGAGGTCCTTGTTGTCCAGATTCCCCGAATGAATGCCGGGCGCCATGCTGGCGATGCGGCCCATCGCGGCGGGCGGCGCAAGGCCCATTGTCCCGAAAAAGGGCCTATCCAGAGGCACTACGACGCCCGGCGCCACTTGGGCCGTCTTTGCCGCGCGATTGAGCGGGATTACGCGCTGCCAGAACGCGTTGATCTCTTGGGGCAGCGCACCCGAGTAAGGACGCTGGCGGTTGTAGCCATAGTCCACCGCGAGATCGATTTGCTGAATGCGAACCTCCAGCACGTCGCCCGGCATTGCGCCATTGACGAAGATCGGTCCGGTGAGGATGTGCGGGCCAGGGCCGCGATCCTTCACCTCGCGATAGATGTCGCGCACATATTGCGGGACAACCGAGGCAGGCACGACGCCGGATTGCTCGATCGCTTCGGCTTCCAAAGCGGCCGCTGTTTCCAGAACCACCGAGTCGCCCGAATTGATGGTGAGAACCGGGCGCCTGGCAGCGTTGAAGTCGCCGATATGCACGGTCGCCGGGCTGGGCATCAGCGTGTATTCGGCGCCAAAAGCCATGGTGGCGGGCCACACGCCAACCGTCAGCAAGGTAAGCCCAATCAGGCAGCCCTTCGATTTGCTCATGAACAACTCCCAGACGAATGCGGTTTTACCCTCTGCTGCATCCTTCTATCTCAAGTCGGCCTCGCGCTGAAAATTGCCTCGCCTTTGTGCTTTCCCAATGCCTCAGCCAGCCATACTCTCCCGCCATGGCGGCCGGGGCGGCCAGCTGTAGGAGAGCGTTTGCTCGGGAGGCCTAATGAATATTTTGCGCGCGTTTGCCGCGACGGCATTGCTTGCGGCTGCAACGGCAAATTGCTCCCCGCTTTTTGCTCAGACGCCACAACCGGCGGCTCCAGCTTCGTGCGCCCCGGCGAACGGGTGGAGTTTGTTATGCGGCAACGCGAACCCGGAAGACCTCGTCCCTATTCCCGGTACACGCTGGCTGATTGCAAGCGGGATGAAGGAAGGGGCCGGACTCAAGCTCGTCGATACGGATGCCAAGACGGTACGGCTTTTCTACACGGGCCAACCCGCGCAACAGCGCCCAGACAAGGGGCTCTTCCCGAATTGTCCGTCGGCGCCGGACGCCAGGACGTTCAACACCCATGGCCTCTATCTGCGCCGCGCGCCGGAAGCGGGAATTTACAGGCTTTATGCCGTCAGCCACGGCGCGCTGGAAAGCATCCAGGTGTTCACCATCGATGTGAAGGGTTCGGAGCCCGCTTTGGCATGGGCCGGGTGCGTTCCCATGCCCGAGGGAAATAAGGCTTACCCCGGTCTGGGCTCACAGGCGACGCCGAACCGCCTGGCGGCGAACTCGGTTGCGGCTTTCTCGGATGGCGCCATTATCGCAACGGTGCCCCAGCGTCCCGGTACAACAAATGTGCAGCGGCTCCGCGGCGAACCCACGGGTGACGTCATCGAATGGAAGCCGGGCACAGATGCGTTCCGCGTCATCCCAGGAACCCAACTCGCCGGAAACAACGGTATCGAGATTTCATTGGACGAAAAAGAATTCTACGTCGTCTCGTTCGGCGCGCATACCGTTGCGGTCTTTTCGCGTCAGGCTCCTGGAAAGCCGTTGCGCCAGACGGTAGCGCCCGGATTCATGCCTGACAATTTGCGCTGGAGCGGCGACCGGCTCATCGCAGCGGGCCCGATGTATGACGAACCGGCCTGCGGGGGCACCCGGCTGGCGGTCGTCGACGATCCCGTCCTGACCAGCTGCCATCGCGGTTTTATGGTGGCGCAGCTCGATCCCCAGACAATGGCGTGGACCGTTCTGGCCTATGCGGAGCCCAATCCGGCAATTTCCGTCGTTGCGACCGGCGTCGTGGTGGGCAATGCGTTATGGATCGGCTCTGCGGCAGCCGATGCTATCGCCTATCGCCCTCTGCCGCGCCCTACCTCTGGCGTGCGCTGATTGAGACGTGTACCCCATCGCGAAAAGTGACGGCAGCCGCCCTTAAAGACTTCGACCGATGCGACGCCGAAAGCCGGCCTCGCGCTCTTGGATTCAAGACGATTTAATCGAAATTCAAAATTCTAGCGATCATCCTGTCGCGTCCCCTTACCAGTATAAACTGCTCCCCAACCCGGACCCATTGATGGTCTCTAGGCGGGCGACTCAAACCCCGCTCTTCCCAATCGGTCACCACCCTGTTGAGAAACAGTCCAGGGAGCACCTCCCCAGGACGCCACTTCTGGCCGCCACGGAAATTCCGGTCGCCGTATTGACGGTTGTAGTTCTGATCTCGTTGCCGGTCCTGATTGTCGTAGCGATCTTGTTGAGGAGGTGGGCGATTGTCGTTCTCGTAGCGTTGTCCGACCGCTACTGAACTAAGCAAAGTCAGCCCGATCACGCAGCCGGCAAGCGTTCTCATCTCGGTTCCCTTTCTGTGCATCTACACCGCAGAGAATTGCTAGAGCATGATCCGATCAAACGGAATCGGATCATGCTCTAGATTCCTTAGTTTGACGCGCAATCTAACGACGAACCGGCGTCCACTTCGCCGGCTTGCGCTCTAAGCAACAACTCGCGCGGCGCTCGCCGGTTCCGGATGCATGCCGACCGCATCTGAGGCTTGCCCCTGCAGCAACCGTTCCCGCGATTCAAAAACTCGTGGGCACGGACTGCACCATGAGGGCGGGTCAGGCCTTTCAGGTCCGGGTTTGAGAACGTGCCGGGCTAGCGGGAGGCGGGTCTGCTGGGGGGGCGCTGGTTTCGCTCAGCTGCCTTTTCGACCACAGAAGCTGTGGCTGCAGCCTGCGCCTTTCTGGTTTCGGCATGCGCGCGGCTCTTGCGCTTCTTCTTCGCGTTCTTGCGACTTGCACCCATCTTCTCATTCTCCATAAAAATTCGGCCAACAGGCAGGATAGCTCGCGCACGGATGCAAAATATCCTCCACGCGCTCACGCTGTCGCGCAGCCCTTCCTCATTTCTTGCATCAAATGCATGCATCGGTAAAGGACGCCGTGGCCGAAATGCAA
>Ga0114969_10003871_pt1 | contig 11950 bp, 9 predicted proteins | sample M_130807_MF_Meta_FD_87316 | JGI IMG/M metagenome (GOLD analysis project Ga0114969, IMG submission 87316) | Freshwater microbial communities from Lake Montjoie, Canada to study carbon cycling - M_130807_MF_MetaG | ecosystem: Environmental > Aquatic > Freshwater > Lake | place: Lake Montjoie...
ATTAAGTGGAAGGAACTTATGAATAACTTAAATTCCGACATTATTACAGGTTATAATATATTTGGGTTTGATATGGAATATATATGGCTAAGAGCGACTGAATTAAATATTCTTGATAATTTTTCATTGGGATTTGGTAGATTAATAACGCGCAAATCTTCCCTTGTAGAATTAAAATTATCTTCATCGGCACTAGGTGATAATATATTAAAATATATTGACATAGATGGAACAGTGCTAATAGATTTGCTTAAAGTTATGCAAAGAGACCAAAAATTAGATAGTTATAAACTTGATAATGTAGCATCAATATTTTTAGGTGATAATAAGAATGATTTGAAACCACAAGAGATATTTGACAAGTTTAAGGGAAATAGCGAAGATAGATGTGTAATTGCTAAATATTGTATTCAAGATTGTTGTCTTGTTAATAGGTTAATACATAAATTAAAAATACTTGAAAATAATATTGGCATGGGGAATGTATGTCTTGTTCCTCTCAATTTTCTATTCCGTAGAGGTCAAGGAATTAAGATATTCTCTTTAATTGCGAAAGAATGTATGGAAAGAGAATATCTAATACCAACTATCAAATCATATAGTGAAAATTTGATAGAATTAGATAATGGGTATGAAGGCGCTGTTGTGTTGGAGCCAAAAGAAGGGATATATTTAAATGAACCTATTGTAGTATTTGATTATGGTTCTCTTTATCCGTCATCTATGATATCTTGTAATTTGTCTCACGATTGCTACTTGATGGATGAGAAATATCGTATTGAAGATCCTAATATAGAATACAAAACAATATCATATGATTTATATGAGGGTGTTGGAGATAAGAAAAAGAAAACTGGTGAAAAAGATTGTGTATTTGTCCAATACAAAGACGGAAGGAAAGGTATTATCGCAGATGTATTAGATATGTTGCTAAAACAACGTAAAAATACGAGGAAAAAAATTGAATATCAGTCAATTACTGCGAATGATGGAAAAATATATGCTGGTATTTGTTCTGATAAAGGAGATTATTATGAAGTATATAATATTGATGCTAATAGCAAAACATTAGTTCAAAAATTTAATATACAGAATATTAAAGAAACATATAATATATTTGAGCAAGATGTTTTGGATGCGCTACAAGTTGCGTACAAAGTAACCGCAAATTCGCTTTATGGACAAATTGGGGCTAGGACATCTTCTATATATTTAAAGGAGATTGCCGCATGTACTACGGCAACAGGTAGAAATATGATTATGTTGGCAAAAGATTATGTAGAAAGGAACTATAACGCAGAGGTTATATATGGAGATACCGATTCAATATTTTGTAAGTTTCCTTTGACAGATAAAGATGGAAAGGCAGTATTTGGAAAAGATGCTTTACAATTTGCGATAGATATTGGGAAGGATGTTGAGAAACATATAAATGTCCCTGATATTATGCCTAGTCCGCAAAAATTAAATTATGAAAAATGCCTATACCCATTTATTATATTTAGCAAGAAGAGATATGTTGGCAATTTATATGAAACAGATACTACAAAATATAAGCAGAAGTCTATGGGTATTGTATTAAAACGAAGAGACAATGCACAGATAGTTAAGAAAATATATGGGGGAGTTATAAATATTATATTAGAAAAACAAGATTTAGATGGTTCAATTGTATTTTTACAAGAAGAACTTAATAATCTTGTTGAAGGTAAAACATCTATAAAAGAGCTTGTAATAACAAAGAGTTTAAGGTCCGCATACAAAGACCCTTCAAAAATTGCTCATAAAGTGTTAGCGGATAGAATTGGAGCGAGAGATCCTGGGAATAGACCAGTAGTAAATGAGCGTATTCCATTTGTATATATTAAAACAACAGGAAATGGCGGTAATGCAAATGTATTACAAGGTGATAGGATAGAGAATCCAGATTATATTGAGCAAAATAATTTGATACCTGATTATTTACATTATATTACAAATCAAATTATGAAACCTATATTGCAACTTTATGCTTTATGTTTAGATAAACTACCTGGATATGATAAGTGTGATGAATATTGGGATGATGTAGATAAAGCGTTGTTAGAAAAACCTATGTATCAGAATGAATTGCGAAGAAAAAATAGGATTAATAACCTTAAACTAATGATGGTTAAAGAATTATTGTTTGATAGGTTTATTAATATACTATGTGAACCAAAAGTTCCTAAAGTTAGGAAAAGTAGTAAATCGGTAAAGAATAATGCGAAATCAACATCTGTTGCTATTAATACCACAGTTGATACAACTGATACAACTGATAATGACAAAGATAGTAATAGTGATATTAGCGATACTCCATTACAAATTTTGAATTTGGATGCGACTATTAAGATTACTAAAAAAGTCAAAACAGGAACAATTGAATCAACTGCGTATATTCAAAATGATAAGAAGAAAAAAATATGGGTTGATAATAATGAGAATTGTAAGAATAAAGATTATGAAATAATAACTTTGATAAAAAAAATTATTAACTATAATAGTAATAATATATACTATATAACATTAAATAATAAAGGCTTCAAAGATGAATATAATAGAGCTCATCATCTATATAATGAATTAGTAAAAGATAAAAGAATATATACTGATGATACAATTGATAATATAATGAAAAAAATAATGGATAATAATGATATTGGTAAACTAAAAGACATTAGCAACATATATAAATATTATGATATAATATTGCTTAATAGCAAGTTTATGTTTGTGTAATGGGATATATCATTTAAGATATATATTGTAAATTATTTTATATACATTTAAATTGTTGTATTTTTGCCATTTTTTCCTTAATAATGTAACTATCATAATATAATTTACCAAAAAGACCAATAATACCAATGCCATACGATGCGAAAAATATTATAATTGAATAATTGAACCAAGATTCAATAGGTGGGTAATAAAAATATAAATTCGCATATAAAATGAAAAATTGGCATAATTGAATAGAAGTTATATATTTTTTAATGAGCCTTATATGATTGAATTTCAATAAGCACCCCAAATAATAAGAATACATTATGGTATGGACGCCGCTATTTAACAGAGTTGCCATCCATATCATATCAACCTTATATTGATACATTAGATGCCAACATATCACCGCTCCTATATGATGATATTTTTGAAGAAATATTGGAGTTTTGCCATTAAGATACAATAAGAATGTATCAAAGAACTCGTAATATTTTGACATATAAAACCAATAAATAATAGTATCAAATTGCGAATTTTGAAAATAATAATTGGATGTAAATACTATACCATCATTATACAATATATTTGTAAGAATCGCAAACGTCCAAGTGCTGAATACCACTAATAACCCATTATGAATAACTGATACCCTATATAATAATGCTAAATTTATGCGAAGATGCTTAGGATATGCTAAATAACAAGTAATTGCTACTACTGGTGTAATATGAGATGATACATCCATAATATAATATTTTAGATATATTTGTTATATGTGATAAATATTTAAGTAAATTTTATTAGATTTTTTAGCATTATGAAAAACTGTATATTACCAAAATGTGTAGAACATTTGGCATAAAAATAAAATTTGATATTCTAGATTAAATTTAAGAATTAAGAATATTAATGAATTCATTGATAGCTTCAATCGTATATATTTTTTTTTCATCATATGTTGTATATATATATATCGCACTATTTAATTTACCAATTATATATGTTTTTAATAATGTGTTATTATCAACTGTTATATGTTTTATTAGTTGTAAACATACTAGATATTGCTCATTTTTAATTAATTCTTCTGATGATAAATTATCAAGAGAGGTTTGTATGTTTAATTTAGATTTTAAAATATCAACAAATGTGTTAATTTCTTCAATAGTATATATTATATTTTCCATTTATTATTATATATAAATAATAATAAAATATTTTTATTTCATTTTAATCTACATGCAAAAATAGACATCTTAAACTGTGTGTTATGGAATATATATAATGGATTATCATTTTATAATATATTATCTGAAGTTCCTCAAAAATGTTATGAAATATATTTACATCATATAAAAATTGATATTATAATTATTATTTAATTTTTAACATTATAATCATAATGTCTTCTTACAAAGAAGAAATTGCCGAACTTGCTGAAAAAGGTTATTGTGTAATAGAAAATATTTTGACAGCTGATGAAGTAGCTACATCAATTGGATATTTTAGGGAATGGTTTTCGTCACATCCGCAAATTGAAGAATTACATAGTAAAATAAGTCCTCATGGAATTATTAAATATCACGAAGTAGGGCATCAAAGACATGCGTGGTATATTAGAACACGAGATAATGTTCAAAACGTTTTTAAAAATATTTGGCAGACTGATGAAGTAGTTGTTAGTTTCGATGGTTGTTGTTATATACCAGCTGAATGTAAAAAGAAAGATAGTACGTGGACGCATACAGATCAGGCACCTACAAAGAAGGGTTTAAAATGTATTCAAGGATTTGTAGCATTAACAGATAATACCGAGCGAACACTTATAGTGTATGAAGGAAGTCATAAACTACATGAAGAATATGCGAAAGAATATAATTTAACATCTACAAAAGATTGGTTGCTAATAGAGCAAAAATTTTTAGATAAAATTAGTGATAGTAAAAAGGTTCTAAATATTAAAGCTGGTTCTTTAGTATTATGGGATTCTAGAACATTTCATCAAAATCAATATGGAAATAAAAATAGTAATGAAGAACGAATTGTACAATATGTCAGTTATTTGCCTCGTATTAATTTATCAAAGAAAATGCTTGAAAAAAGACAGAAATATTTTACAGATAAAAGAACAACTTCGCATTGGGCATATCCTGTGAAAGTTAATGGACTGCAACCTCAAAATTATGGAGATAGTAAACTAAAAATAAATTATAGCGAACTGGTAAAACCTCAATTAGATGATTTAATAGATGAAATTACTAATATTTTATAAATATATGGATATATGATTTATGGCTTAGAATTTATTTGTTCTATAAAATTAGTAAAATAAAAAAAATTGATAATTATAGTTTTTTTATAATTCTTAAGAAAGTGCATAATAATGACTCTGCTAACATTCAGTAGTTTATATGATGCTGTCAGAAATGATAAAGATGATTTTATAGATGAAGAATGTTTTGAGAAGAAATTAATGGAATTAGTTGAGTTTGGATATATTCGCGCAGATCCTCTTGATGATATTACAGTTTACCAGCAGAATAATGGATTAAAATGGGCAGATTTTGTGAATATAGATGATCCTATTAAGAAATCGATATTATTAGAACTTGTTGATAATCCAACAACATTCTTTGTTCTTCAAAATACTCAAAAAGGGAAAATGCGTATATCATCTCTTGAAATTAAATCTTGGGGTCAAGATAAAACAAAAAGAGTTGTTACATTTATCATTGTAGATAATGATAAGACTTTATCTGATCAATCCGTAGATGGTATTAAAAAAATTTTTGCTGAACAAAATGTGAAAATATATGAATTATCATCTAACAGCAAAATAAAATCAGAGGATATTGAAATATATATTGATGCATATTCTAGTAATCCTGAAAGAGCTATGCCTGTTATTGTACTTCTAAGTAATCAAAAGCAATGTGAAAAAATGCTTAAATTAATTCACTATATTGATAAAAAGGTAAGTAGTGATAACTCACAACTTAGATATGGTGTTATATGGGATGAAGCAGATAAGACTTATAAACAATTAAGGGATAAACCTTTTGTCATAGATGGTATCAGTATGTCTTGTAAAAGATTTATGGCAGAAAAAACAGAAGCACTTTATCGCCTTGGATTTGTTACAGCGACTGACGGAGATCTTCTATTAGATGAAGATTACCCTGAATGCGCAAATGCATATTTATACCCTGTTGTTATACCACCAGAAGATGAAGAACATTATCGTGCACTTCACCATAATGAATCAATAATTCATAAGATACCTTTTACATCAAAGCATACTTGCAATTTATATGCAGAACAAATTTTTGAAACTTATACTGAACATTTTATGACACCAATTAATCTTCCTACAGGTAAAACATATAATAGAAAAATAATAGTTCATAGCAACGCAAAGAGGGAAGATATGAACCAGTTTGCAAAAATGTGTAATGAAAAAGGGATGCATGCATTAATATTTAACGGTGAACGTGGACTAAGTATTCAAATATACAAGGTAGGTCAACCTATGCGAATAAATAAATTGAAAGGGAAAAGATTAAATGATGTAATATTTTATAACTATAAAAAACTGAATCTCGATGATAGACCATTAGTTATTATTGGTAGGCGTAAAGTAGATAGAGGTCTTGGATTTCATTATTGTCCAAGAAATAATGATGAAACAGAAATTGATGGCGATCTTGGAATTCTTACTACAAAAAATAAAGATGGGATTGTATTTACTGATATAATACTAGGATTTATAGAAAATAAAGATACCGCTGTCCAAAAAGCAGGGCGTTTGGCAGGTATTATAGGTAATTCACCACAATATCCAGGTAATACACATTATTGGTTGGATGAGCGAACAGAGCAAATGATAAGACGTCATAACATAATAGTTGATAAGAGTAATAATAATAGTGGTTGTTCTGTGCTTCAAGCAGTAACGCGTGCACAAAATAGCACACGACATTACAACAATAATAATGATATAACCCATCATACCATAGATACAGACAAAAAGCATAAGGAATTTGTTAAACAAGAAGATGCTATACTTTTTGGGAAAGAAACACTTTGTATAATTTTTAAGAAAAGATTTAAGAAAGGAGATACATTTGAAGCTCCAAAAGAATTACAGATTGATGGAAAAAATCCTTCAAGTGATGTACTATTTAATCGTATGTGGGGTATCTGTGTTAAAAAATGGGCTAGAATGATCCCAATAGATGATAATGATGATAATAAATGGTGTGTATATTGGAGACCATCTTTGATAAAAAGGGATTAATAGATGCATATGTTTATATAAATATATGTTAGGTTAGGGTATATATTTTTTATTATTAACTGAAAATCCATTAAAAGTTGAACTAGGTGATACAGTATATGATCCAAAATTTGTTACATATAACCAATCGCCTATATTAAGTTCTTGATACTGAATATCCTTATATATACAATCTAAGCTGTCGCAAGTAGGGCCAAAGAATGTTGTATTATATTTTTCTGTTTCATTATTAGTTGTTTGTAATGGGATTAATTCAGGTGTTTGATGGTCGTAATTAATACAATTAAATGAACCATATATACCATCATTTAAATAATATTTAATAACATTTGCCTCTCTTTTTTTAGCGATTACATTGATAACTAGCGTATGCGTCGACTCTGTAAAATATCTCCCGGGTTCCGCAATAAATTTGATAATATTATTATTCTTTTCATATGAAAAGAATTCATCAATTGCTTTATTAATATTATAGCAAATATCAGCAAATATTATATTTTTATCAACACCAGGAAACCCACCTCCAATATCTATTATATTTATATTAAAACCATATTTTTGCGCGATATTATAAGCTTCGTAGCAGTCTTTAATAGCATTATAAAAACTTTTAGCATCACTACAACCACTTCCCACATGAAAACTAAAACCAAATAAATTCATTTGCAAACTTTTTATTCTGTCAAATATAATTGGTATATTATATAAAGGACACCCAAACTTAGAATTAAACTTACATTTACTATTAGTATCATCAACGCATATTCTTAGTATTATTTGAGCATTAGGATATAAATTGTGTATTTTTTCTAATTCTTCAATACAATCAAATGTCATTTTATTTATGTTATTTTCACGGGCATATATTAAATGAGATGAAATTTTACAAGGGTTCGCAAATATTATTCTATCAGGGTTAATTACAATACTTAAAGCATTGATTAATTCATTTTTAGACGCGCAATCAAAATTACATCCTAACTTTGCTAATAAATTTATTATTTTATTGTCTGGGTTAGACTTAACCGCAAAATAAGGTTGTATATCTGGCAAATAATTAATCCATTTAACATACTGCTCTTCTACTTTTTTTAAATCAACTATATAGAATGGTTCATCATCATATTTATCTTTCTCATTAATATATTTTATAATAATATCTTCTAGGCTTGGTTTGTCAATATATTCATTTTTCATTTATTTTTAATAATATTTATTTTTTAATCTTATATATAAAAAAAAGAAAATTAATTTTCAGAAAAAAGAAACTTAATAATTGAAGATGCTTTTTCTTTGCCAATACCATCAATTTTACATAGTTCTTTAATTTGTTGTTCATTAGTTTCAATATTAGCAAGCATTTTTATAAGATTCGCCATACATATATATTTAGAATGAATATTTTTAGCGATTACATTAGATATCATAGGTATCTGTGATAATTGCATGATAAAACATGATTTAGTATCTATATTATCTATCTTTTTCTTCTTAAGCTTTATAAAATCTGTATAGCATTTATCTGATGTATATTCTTCATATAAAAACTTTTCAGGTTTATCTATTATTTTTGTAGATATTAGTAATATTAATGTTGTTGTCTCCACTATATTTTTAGTATATAATATACGGATATTATCCCTAAACAAAGTATGAAGATAAGCACTTTGTATCATAGATTTATTTCTCTCATATGTGCTAGATGATAAGATATTATCTCCTTCAATAATATATGTAATATATTTTTGTGAAACGCTAGATAATAATCTAGCTTTCTGCTCTTTGTATCTACCATCTTGTATAGATGCATGTAAATCTTGAAGAGTTTTTCTTTCAAAAATATGTGTTAGATTCTTATATGTTATATGAATATCTCCAAGAGTTAAATTTTCAGATATTATCTCAATTTTTTCCTTGTAATTATCTAGGTCTCTATTAATTATATCATTATAAAGAGTGGTTTCTCTTGCGTCAATAGTAATTAATATTTTATCATCATTATCCATGTTAATTATATTATCTATAATAAATATTACTTATATATAATTTTGAAACACATTAAATAAAAAGATAAAATAATAAATAATATTAAAAAAAATATAATTATGATATTTGTAATACTTTGTATATTATAGTAATTTATATCATTCTTTCCATTTTGAAATGGTTCATCTGGTGCTTTCACATAAACATTAGAAATTTTATCTAGTTCTTTCTCGTCAATATGTACTTCTTTTGTAACACTCTTACTTTGATGCCCTCCCATTATTAATATCTAATATATATTATTATAAATATTCTAAACATTATTATGTATAAACATTATTATGTTTAGAATATTTCTTTTCAACAAGCTTATAAAAATCTTCAAATTTAGTAGATATATCTTCTATATCGCGATTATTAAATAGAAACTGAATTAAAGTTGCTGGTTCTACTGAATATTTTTTAATATTATCCCACATAATATCAAAATGTTCTTGATTGTTAAAGAATGATAAAAACATATTATTTGCCTGAAATTTATCAAGATGTGTCATTTCAATATCTAGATCAATTCTTCCTGAACGCATTAGAGCTTCATCAAATTTATCTGGAAAGTTAGTTGTCATAATTACAATTAATCCTTCTGGATTATTGAAACCATCAAGACAATTCAATATACCATTCATAGTAATATTGTTCTTCAAACTATCATTTGGTTTTCTATCAATAAAAATACAATCAATATCTTCAAGAACCAAAATTGACCTTTTATCATCTTCGTTAACCTGGGAAATTGCTTCAATCATAGACTCTTCTTTTAGTTCGGCATTAATATTTAAAACGCAAATATTTGCGGAGCATTCTGACGCAATACTATGAATAAGTGATGTCTTACCAACTCCTGGGGCGCCGTGCAACATAATATTCATTTTATATGGAATTCCATGTTTATTATACTCTTTGTATGTATCTTTATTAAGAAACCTTGTAACAGGATCTTTAATTTTACTTAAATGATCTTTCTTCAAAAAGATACTGCTAAAATTTCGTTTAGGTATTGACGAATCATAACTCCAACAAAACCCTGACCACTTCTTTTTAATAATTTTATCACCAGATACTTCAGCAAACTTTTCTTTCTTTTCTTTAAATTTTTTATTAAAAGCATCCTCAATAAATTTAGTTATAATATCTTTTGATGAACTATTCAAAATTACCTTTTTAATTTGAAAAAAGTCTTCTTTAAAAAGATATGTTTGTGCCTTGCCATTTAAAATATAATCGCAAATTTCAATATCAATATCATTAATGACATATTTGCCATTCGTAGGAATAAAATTATGTAAAAAAATATAATCAGAACGCTCTTTTTTATAATCCCTATAATGTTTTCTGTCTATTTCAATATATTCACAATCAATATTTTTATTTTCTTTACTCAATAAATCATACATATATGATAAGATAATTCTAGTATCGGCACTATGAGAATATAAGGTAATAGACATTGTCTTATGTCTATATTCCTATTTAGTTATATAATAATCTAAAACCTTATATCATTACGCACACAATAAATACCATTTATCTTTTTGTTGGTTCAACATAAACCATATCCAAATATTTAAATATATCTTCTTCACTATGAATAATATCTGTTGTATCAATAATATTTTTAGAATTATCTTTAAATCCATATTCTGATAACGACAAACCCTTTTTTAATGCTATTTTACGCATATATATATTAAAACTATATGAACCAGTAAAATAAAGAAGGGCAAAATAATAATATGATGGTTCCGCTATTAATATATCTATTCTTCTTGCCGGTAATTCGGATGATAATTTACATATTCCCATAAATTTATTAGTACCTAATGCTAATTTTTCAATTACATATGATTTTTCTTCTAATTGACTTATTATATCTTTTAATACTAAACCAGGTTTATTTTTAATTAATATATCTATATCTCCCATATCCTTGTTTTTTCTTCTATAACTGCCAACAAATTCAAACTCAATATCTTTGTATAAATTAATTAATATCTTATTTACTATTTTTAAATGCTTTCTTCCTTCTACAATTGGAATTCTTATATTCATATCATCATAATATTTTAAACCTATTTTTTGCTTTTCATTTAATAGTTCAGGGTGTTCTTTTAATTCGTCAAAATCTTTTATTTTAGTCATTAATTCAGTAATCTTTGATGGACCGACACCATAAATACCTTTTAACTTATTTCCTAATATATATCTAGGGTCATTTAACGCATTATCTGCTTCTACAATATTTCCAGTATTAATAAACTCAATTAACTTATCTTCTATCTTTTTTCCAACACCCTTAATACCTTTAATATCTTCTAATGTTTCAATATTTGTATCATATAATTCAATTGATTCAATTACTTTTTCATATGCTTTCACTTTAAATGGTTCTTTATTTATTCTTTCATAATCTGCTAATATTTTTAAATTATCAATTATTTTTTTATTGTTTTCATTAATCTTAATTAGATCTTCCTTCTCTTTTTTTATATTTTTTTTATCAAGAGCATCTTTATTTATACATCTTCCAGTAATAGGATTAACTACTTTTCCATCTTTGCACACTTTATTCATTATTTTCTAATAATATGTGTTTATAAATATATAATCATTTTTTAATACATATTTTACACCTTTGGACATTTAAAATGCCGATTTAACAGCAAAAAATATCTAAAAGTAGTAAAAATTTGGTTATTACATAGCGTGGACTATGTATGAATTCTCGTAAATATGTCAGGTCTTCTTCCTATTGTAAATATACTCTTTACAATATTTAACATATTTTGAACGGCATTCTTATCTCTATTATGAATTATCTCGCATTTCTGCTTATCCTCTTGATGAGAAAGTAATCCATTA
>Ga0114969_10003874_pt1 | contig 11938 bp, 8 predicted proteins | sample M_130807_MF_Meta_FD_87316 | JGI IMG/M metagenome (GOLD analysis project Ga0114969, IMG submission 87316) | Freshwater microbial communities from Lake Montjoie, Canada to study carbon cycling - M_130807_MF_MetaG | ecosystem: Environmental > Aquatic > Freshwater > Lake | place: Lake Montjoie...
AGCACCATTTATATTAAACGGTCCAGCAACTTGTCCTATTGCACTCATCATTGTATCTGGTTGAAGATTGAAATTTCTTGAAACGGTATATCCAGTCCATGGTGAAATAGCAGCAAGCGTTGTTGGTGTTGTTGTAATTGGATTCACTGTAGATGCAACTACATTAAGTTGTAAAATTCCAAAGTTTGCACCATTTAATGGATTTAAATTATAATCAGGGATTGTTCCACCCATCATTCCAGTAACAGTTGCAGCACCATAAATTCCATTTGGCAATTCTGAACTATAACTGTTAAGAAAAATTGTTTGTCCACTCATTCCTTGAAGATCCAATAATATTTCTGCTCTTTCTCCAGGACTTAATCTAATTCTTGTAAGCGTAATTGCACTATCTAAAATTCCGCCATCAGTAGCAATCATTTTAAATGATTTGTTATTAGTAAACCCAAAACTGTAAGCTCGCATAGATGATCCATTTAGTAATCGTAAGCGAATGACTTGAGCAGGTGCAGCTAAATACGGATGTAATGTTCCATTAACGAAAATGGCAGTATCTTCTTCTGTTGCGATTGCTATTTGAGTTAATACATCAAAGGCCTTCGATTGAACAATAATCGGAAAATCATCTACTCCATAGTTCCTTGGTAAATTTAACGCATCTTCTATACTATCTTTTACGATAATCATTCCAGCGATACCCTTCGCAACATGTAAATCAGTTTTTCCATCTCCATGTGGATGATACCAAAAAGTTCCAGCAGAATTAAGTATTTGAAAATTCGGACTCCAAGTAGTTCCTTGATTGATTACTTGATGTGGTCCGCCATCAGCAACAGAAGGAACATGTAATCCATGCCAATGAATGGTAGTTGAGTTGCCAGATCCTGTAAGGCTGTTTGTAACATTCATAGTTACCCAATCCCATTTATTTACAATTAAAGTTGGCGCAAGTAAATTGCCATTGATACCATAAGTAGGAGTATTTAATCCTGGATAGAATTGAGTAATCCCGTTTTGTATGTTTAGATTAAAAGTAGTGCCTGTTAATGTTGGCGGAATAAAAAGTTGATTTTGTGAAAACGAAATTTTACAAATAAAAATGGCAATAAGTACTAATAAGTATTTCTTCATTTTAATTATTCTAATGTTGAACAATAATTTTCTTTTTTTTTAATTTTCCATCAGCGCTCTCAATGGTAAATATATATTCTCCATTTGCAATGTCATGGCAAGAAAACGATATTGCATTCACTTTTGATTGCCCTGATTTAATAATGCAACCTTTTAGATCCGATATTGAATAATTAAAACCATGATTTAGATTCGTAGTAATATTTATTTCACTTACAACAGGATTTGGAGAAACATTAATTAATGTTTTGATATTATTTTCCGTTAATCCAGTAATATTATTTACTGTATAAATGTAAGTAAGCGTATCTTTTAATGTTGGTGAATTACTATCCCAAATGGCATATTGAATTACTGCTGTTCCCGTATCAATATGTGCTGTAATATGTAAAAGCAACAATCCGTAGTCGCCAGGATTAACTGGTAACATCGTTCCACTATCAACTAATGTTAGGTTGCAAATTGAATTGTCACAAACGGATGCTTCCCAATTAGTGGGTACATAGGATGACACTTTTTCCCATTTTAAAATAATAGGAGTTGATGCAGTATTTAATTGTGTAATCGATATGGTTTCTAAATCTTCAAATACCCCAGACTTTTGAATGCTATCATTTGGTGACAGCGTATAACTTTGAGAAAAAATATTATCAGTAGCCATTAACAAAATGGCTACTGATAATAAAAAGCTATAAATTAATTTATTCATTAATGAGCAATAGTTAGTTTTTGAGTAACAATCTTCCCGTTCACTGATAAACGAATAAAGTAGTTTCCATTTGAAAATAAAGATGTATTAAATTGTTTTTTAATTAAACCACTTTGCTTCTCATCAAGGATAACAGCAACTTGCTTACCATTTATATCTGTAATATCCATTAAAATAGTTGATGATTCTTTCAAACTAAGATTGATGTTTACATATTCATTAGCAGGATTTGGAAAAACTTCGAAAGATGAAACTGTATTTGGCAAATCATTCAAGCCTGTAGCAGAATTTAACATAGCCATTATCGAATCTCTCATAATTGTTGTATCACTTGTTGAGAAACTTTGCGTAGAAAACATTACTCTATGATCAGCACCGCCTAGCAATACAACTGTAGGCATTCCAAATCCACCATAATGCGCAACTTGAGTAGCTCCAGTATCAAACGGTGCATATAGAGATAATGCATTTGTTGAAACCCATGATGAAGTATAAGAACATGTTGTTGAATTATTATAAGGTAATGCATAGGCAGTTATCATTCCTGGATGAGATGCTAAGATGTTATTCGCCATTATCTGAATTCTTTTTGCAGAAGGAGGACAAGAAGAACAATTCGGCATAAAGAAATGAATCAATACAGCTTTTCCTGCATCAAGATCTGCATATAGATCATGCATAACTCCGTTGCAATCCATGCCAGTTAATTGCATAGCTGTTTGTGCTTTTGAGATGTTAAGAATTAACATCAATACGATGGTTAATAGAGTAGTTTTTTTCAATGTGACTGAGTTTTGATTATTTATAAGTAAGTGTAGTATTAAATTTTGTTAAAGGTTTATGTATCTAAACATAAAGTACTAATACCATTCAGTATTTAAGGTGATTAGTAAAATAGTATACATGCTAATAAAAAATCAAACAAGAAATACTCCGTCTAAAAGATAGATTGGAATTTTAGATTTATCCGGCGGCGGACTATAAAAAGCAGTAGCTATTTTTTTTACTAAAACAGAGCGTGTAACTTCGTTAAAAGAAAATATTGCAAGGTTTAATTGTGGCACAACTAATTTAAAACTTAATTGATTTGTATTTGCTAAATCTTTTTGGGCACTTAATGTGGTGGTAGTTTTACTTTTGCAACAACCAGGTTTCATTTTCTTTTTGCCACAAATACATTTATGTTTTGAAGAGGGAATTACATTGATAGAAGCAATTTTCCCCCCACAACTATGAATCGTAACAGCCATCCCTGAATTGGTGATCAGGAATAGAATTAGCATTAAGAAAGCTAGCGGTTTTTTCATTGTTCAACAAAGATAAGGGTAATCTAATTTTAAAACAGGGAATTGAAAAAATACTATAAATAATTGATAATTAATTAATTGTGGTATAAAAAGTATCGATAAAATTTTATTATTTCTCTTAATAGAATGATTTCCACCTATTGTAGCCAATTATATTCGAAAAGAAAATTGAATATTATTTTTCTTCACTTTCCATCACCATCGGTATAACTTTCTTTCCAACCAATTCAATAGCATTAAGTAGCTTTTCTTGTGATAGTCCAGCATTATCCATTTGAAAAGTTAACCGTGAAATGCCTCCTAATGCTTCGCTATGACGAATAATTTTTTCTGCAACATCTTCTGGACCTCCAACAATTAATGCACCCAGATATCCTGTTTGAGCATCGAAATGTGGTCTTGTAACCGGTGGCCATCCTCGTTCTCTTCCAATGCGTGTAAATGTTTCTGCATAACCTGGAAAATAATCGTTAATCGCTTCTTCCTTCGTATTTCCAACATATCCTAACGAATGTAATCCAACTTTTAATTTTTCAGGAGCATGTCCTGCAGCTATTCCAGCTTTTTTATAAAGATCAATCAACGGACGAAAGCGATGTGTTTCTCCGCCAATAATTGCAACCATTAATGGTAATCCTAATGTTCCTGCACGAACAAATGATGCAGGCGTTCCACCAACACCCACCCAAATTGGTAATGGATTTTGTAATGGTCGTGGATAGATGGCTTGTTGTTGTAACGCAGGACGAAATTTCCCGGACCAACTTACAATTTCGTTATCACGAATTTTCAAAAGTAATTTCAATTTCTCTTCATATAGTTCATCATAATCATGAAGATCAAAACCAAACAAAGGAAATGCTTCAGTGAACGATCCTCTTCCTGCAACAATTTCCGCTCTTCCATCAGAGATTAAATCTAAGGTTGCAAAATTTTGAAACACACGAACAGGATCAGCAGCACTTAAAACGGTAACAGCACTCATAAGACGAATATTTTTTGTTTGAGCCGCCGCCGCCGCAAGAATCATCGTAGGAGCAGAATCTAAAAACTCTTTACGATGATGTTCACCAATTCCAAAAATTCCGAGTCCGCACTTATCAGCATGCACAATTTTTTCCAACAAATGATGAATGCCATTTCTGTTATGTTGCGAACGATTATTAGTAGTATTTGTTGATACAGATGCGAAACTGTCAATGCCGATTTCCATGGATCTTAAAATTAGTTTTTAGTAATTTAATTTTTTAATAAAAATAAAAAAGAGGAAAATTTTTCAATCTTCTTCTTAGTATAATTTATTAAATATTTGTCATTTTCAAATTAACACCCATGAAGTAAAAACTTCAGGGCAAGCATTTTCAAATTTTCAAATTCTCGTTTCAACTTTCCACCATCGCCCCATGGCAATTCTTAAATTTCTTTCCGGAGCCACAAGGACAAGGATCATTTCTGCCAGTAGTAACTTCTTTCTTTGCAGGTTGTGCTTTCGGAGCTTGTGTTTGTGGTCCTCCTTCCATTTGTGGACCACCTGTTGAACTGCTATTTTGATTGAACTCGTCATGTGTTGTGCGCAGTCGACTCATATCCGTTTTCTGTGGAGCAGCGACTTGTTTCACCTGCCGAGGTTCATCGGCAGCAACTGATCCTTTAAATAAAAACGACATCGTATCATGATTGATCTCATTCAACATTTTCTTGAATAATTCAAATGATTCAAATTTATAAATCAACAAAGGATCTTTTTGCTCGTAAACAGCGTTCTGAACACTTTGTTTTAATTCATCCATGTCACGTAAATGCTCTTTCCAAGCATCGTCAATCAGCGAAAGTGTAACACTACGTTCAAATGCACTTATCAATTCTTTCCCTTGCGATTCATACGATTTTTTTAGATTAGCGAGTACTTGAATATTGTGAATTCCATCTGTAAATGGAACAACAATATTTTCAAAACTCTGTGATGGCTGCTCATAAACTCCTTTGATAACAGGGAATGATCGCTCTGCAATTATTTTAGCTTTGTTGCGATAATGTAAATCAAGTGTGTGATATAATTTATCACTTAAGTCTTCGATTTTTGAATTAATAAATTCTTCTTTTGTAAAAGGATTCTCCATTGCAAAAAGACGAATGATCTCTAATGACAATGCATCATAATTACGTTCATCTTCATACTGTGTTAAAATGCTATCACTTAAATCAAAAAGCATGTTTTGTAAATCAAGTGCAAGTCGTTCGCCATATAAAGCATGTCGACGTTTCTTGTAAATCACTTCACGTTGAGCATTCATTACATCATCGTATTCTAACAAGCGCTTTCTAATTCCAAAGTTGTTTTCTTCCACTTTACGTTGAGCACGTTCAATTGATTTTGTGATCATACTATGTTGAATCACTTCGCCTTCTTTCAGTCCTAAACGATCCATCAAACTTGCAATACGTTCTGATCCAAAAAGTCGCATTAAGTTATCTTCAAGTGAAACAAAAAACTGAGTGCTACCAGGATCACCTTGTCGTCCTGAGCGACCACGTAGCTGCCTATCCACACGGCGTGATTCATGACGTTCAGTACCGATGATTGCTAAACCACCAGATTCTTTTACTCCTGCGCCTAACTTAATATCCGTACCACGACCAGCCATGTTAGTTGCAATCGTTACAGTACTTGGTTGACCAGCTGCAGCAACAATTTCCGCTTCTCGCTGATGTAATTTTGCATTCAGTACATTATGTTTAATCTTACGTTGATTAAGCATCCTACTAAGTAATTCGGAAACTTCTACAGAAGTAGTTCCAACTAATACCGGACGGCCAGCTTTTGTTAAGCGATCAATCTCTTCTATAACAGCATTGTATTTTTCACGAACAGTTTTGTAAACTAAATCTTCTTCATCTTTTCGTGAAATGTTACGGTGAGTAGGGATTACAACAACATCTAATTTATAGATTTCCCAAAATTCTCCAGCTTCTGTTTCTGCTGTTCCTGTCATTCCAGAAAGCTTGTGATACATCCTAAAGAAATTCTGTAAAGTAACAGTTGCATACGTTTGAGTAGCAGCTTCCACTTTAACATTTTCTTTTGCTTCAATTGCTTGATGTAATCCATCACTATAACGACGACCATCTAATACACGACCTGTCTGCTCATCAACAATTTTAATTTTACCTTCTTGAATAATATATTCAACATCGCGCTCATACAAAGCATATGCACGCAACAATTGATTGATGGTATGAATTCGCTCTGATTTAATAGCGTAATCACGAAGCAAAATTTCTTTCTTCTCTAATTTTTCTTCTGAAGAGAGATTCGATTTTTCCAAATCAGCAATTACAGAACCTACATCAGGCATCTCAAAAAAATGTGCATCACTAGCATGAGCGCTAATCATGTCGATACCTTTTTCAGTCATATCAATACCATGATTTTTTTCATCAATCGTGAAATAAAGTTCAGGATCAATTTTCTCACGCATCAAACGACCTTGCTCGGCCATGTAAGCATTTTCCGTTTTTTGTAATAACGCTTTTGCGCCTGGCTCACTTAATAATTTTATTAGCGCACGATGTTTTGGTAATCCTCGATTAGCACGAAGCAATGAAATTCCAACTTCATCTTGTTTCTCTTTTACATCTAAATTTTTCTTGGCATCAGCAATTAAAGTATTGATATAATTACGTTGTGCAGTAACTAATTGTTCAATCTTTGGTTTCAGTTCATAAAACTCTTGATCATCACCACGAGGAGTAGGACCAGAAATAATTAAAGGTGTACGTGCATCATCAATTAATACCGAATCAACCTCATCCACTATGGCGTAATGATGTTCACGTTGCACCATATCTTCGGGGCTACGCGCCATGTTATCACGCAAGTAATCAAAACCAAATTCGTTATTTGTTCCGTAAGTAACATCTGCTAAATAAGCTTTACGACGTTCTGGTGAGTTCGGTTGATGCTTATCAATGCAGTCAACTGTTAATCCTAAAAATTCGAAGATAGGTCCGTTCCACTCCGAGTCACGTTTGGCAAGATAATCGTTAACAGTAACTACGTGTACACCACGACCTGCTAATGCATTTAGATAAATTGGTAACGTAGCAACTAATGTTTTTCCTTCACCTGTTGCCATCTCCGAAATTTTTCCTTGATGTAAAACAGTACCTCCAATGAGCTGCACATCATAATGCAACATATCCCATTTTACTGGAATCCCTGCAGCAAGCCATTCGTTTTTGAAAATTGCTTTATCACCTTTAATGATAACACTATTACGCTTTACTGATAAGTCACGATCAAGTTGCGAAGCAGTTACTTCAAGTTCTTCATTCTCTTTAAAGCGATGAGCAGTTTCTTTTACAACGGCAAACGCACGAGGTAAAATCTCTAGCAGAATTTCTTCAATCTTCTGGTTGCGTTCTTTTTTAAGCGCATCAACACGAGCAAAAATTACTTCCTTTTCCTGAAGATCCATATCAGGATTGGATTCAGCATTATTGGTAAGCGCTAGTAATTCAGATTCAAGGTCTTGGATGTGCTCTTGAATACGATTACGAAATTCGTTTGTTGAATCACGTAATTCATCGTTACTAAGTGACTGAAGTTCATCGTATTCTTTATTGATAAGACCAACAAAAGGGCCTAATTCTTTAAAATCGCGATCTGACTTACTTCCTACAAACTTTTTGAGGATATTATTAAAGAAATTTAACATGATAATATAGATACAAATTGAAGTTCAAAGGTAAGGATTATTGCTTTATTGATAAGTAGAAGTCGTAAGTGAATGGCATTGTATTTCAAGACGCTGAGTATTTATTTATCCACAGGTATTGACTTAAACCTTTTAGAACGTTACATTTGATAAATCAATCAATAGGATTTTTATGGCTTGGGAAGACGACGATGAGGATTTTGATCCTTCAAATTTTGAAGAGGGGGAGCCTGACGAAGAAGCACTTGCAGATATTCGTAAGGAGGATGAGCGCATAAAGAAAATGCCCTTAATGATTCATGCTATCCACATTTTAGAAATTACGGAGGCATTAATGGAGACGCTTCCTAATGATAATATGTCGGAGCATTATAAGCGTATTATGATGGAAGATGCCTTAACATTAGCTCCTAAAATAGCAGGTGCTGAAGGTGCTGATCTCTATACTTTGCGGATGGAAAATGCTGTTATAGTTAAAGTTGCCGCCCGAAACCTACTTGCTCAAACCTGTGGATTACAGATGATGGGCCTTTCTGAAGATCGTTATCTCAATGTTTTGCGTGATGAATTAGACGAATTCCGACTTCATTTTATAGATTGGGTAAAATCTTTCGATAAGACCAAAGATATTCAAGATAATTGGGGACTATTTTATGATTAAGGTGAAAAGAATTAAAAATTAAAAATTACTGAGTTTGTAATTTCAGCGTAATTCGTAATTTTTAATTCGTAATTTATTTCAATTCAAAGGTTTAGTTTTTTCATTATTGGCGCCATCTTATAGGTTATTGCGGTTACGATTAATGTCATTGTTCCACCAAAAATTACGGAGGGCACTAATCCTAAAATACGCGCTGCAAAACCTGATTCGAAAGCGCCTATTTCATTTGAGCTTCCAACAAAAATACTATTTACTGCTGCAACTCTTCCACGCATTTGGTCGGGAGTATACATCTGTAAAATGGTAGAACGAATCACTACACTTACGTTATCAAACATTCCTGAAAGTAGCAGCATCACAAACGAAATCCAAAATACTGTTGAGAGGGCAAATCCTATCATGCAACAACCGAATAATGCAACGCAAACTAACATTTTTATTCCTGCATTTTTTTTAGGCGGATAGAAGGCTTGAAATACAGACATAATTACCGCTCCAACGGCTGGTGCAGATCTTAAAATTCCAGTTCCTTCCGGACCAACATGTAAAATCTGATCTGCGAAAGCAGGTAATAAGGCTACGGCGCCACCAAAAAGAACTGCGAATAAGTCGAGGGTAATTGCTGAAATCAAGACGGGTTGAGCAAAAAAGAATTTTAATCCAGCTCGTAATGATTCACCAACTGTTTCGCCTTTTATAGCTGGCGGAATTGGTTTATTTCCAATTAATGAATAAAAAAACAAGGTAATTAATATTAAAATCGATACGATTATTAAGGATTCACCTGGTCCGATCCATCCATAACATAAACCTCCAAGCGCAGGACCCGTTACTGCTCCAACTTGCCACATACTGCTGTTCCAAACCGAACTATTTACATAGTTTTCACGAGGAACTAATTGTGTCCAAAATGAAGATTGAGCGGGGTTATATAATCCACGGGCAACACCAACCATAAAGATCACAGCGTATGCGGGCCATGTGCCTTCGCTTGTCCAATAATAGGCGTATAATGTGAGGATGAGGGATGCAACAAGCATGAGTGTAGTGGCGAACATCATTAAATGTCGGCGATTAAATCTGTCTGCTAAATGACCTCCAGGTAAGGCAAGCAGTAATGCAGGGATGGCTTCTGTTAAACCAATAAGTCCGAGTGAAAAAGGGTCTTTCGTTTGAGCATAAATCATCCAACTGGCGATTATTTCTTGCATCAAAACGGCAACAGTAAGCACTAATTTGCCTATTATAAAAAAGCGAAATTCGGGAAAGCGAAGTGCTGAATAAGGGTCGTGTTTAATCTCCATTTGATAGCGCTAAAGTAAACAACTCTATTGACGAGAAAATTCATTTTGACGATATATTCACAATTCATCAAATATAAATCTTAATAAATTATTAAACGTTATTTAGTAATTAGTCGATTAATTGAATTTAGGTCGTAAATTTGAAACGTTATGTCAGCTGAACAATTGAAGGCAAAAGAAAAAATTTTCCGAATATTTGTGATTGAGGATGACATCTGGTATGGTGAATTTTTGGTGCATCACCTAAAGATGAATCCCGATTATGAAGTAACTAGATTTGAGGCAGCTCGCGAAGCTTTGGCACAACTGCATCTTCAGCCTGATGTAATTACACTTGATTATTCATTACCCGATTTGTCGGGCGATGAGGCTTTAAAAAGAATTAAAATCGATTCTCCGAATACGTCGGTGGTTATGATTTCTGGTCAAGAAAATGTTGCTACTGCCATTGAGTTGCTCAAAAAAGGTGTTTATGATTATCTTGTTAAAGATGATGATACGCGTGAAAGGTTGTGGAATACGGTGAATAATATTCGCAAAAATGTTGAGTTACGTAAGGAGAATGATTTTTTACGTGACGAGATGAGCAAGAAATACGATGTTTCAAATTTGATTATTGGCACAAGTGAACCAATGAAAAAAGTTTTTAATCTTATTAGCAAAGCATCAAAAACAGCAATTACAGTTTCATTATCAGGCGAGACAGGAACAGGAAAAGAATTAGTTGCAAAATCTATCCATCTTAATTCTTCACGATCAAGAAAACCTTTCGTTACAGTAAATGTTTCAGCAATACCCCGTGATTTAATAGAAAGTGAATTGTTTGGGCATGAGAAAGGATCATTTACAGGAGCAATAACTCGTCGAATAGGGAAGTTTGAAGAAGCACACCAAGGGACGTTATTTTTAGATGAAATTGCGGAGTTGGATTTTAGCTTACAAGCAAAGCTATTAAGAGTTTTACAGGAAAAAGAAATTACAAGAATTGGAAGTAATGAAGTAATTCCAATTGACGCAAGAATTATTGTGGCAACACATAAAAATCTTGTTAAGGAAACAAAGAGAGGAAATTTTAGAGAAGATCTTTATTATAGACTTTTAGGGTTGCCAATTACACTTCCGCCACTGCGTGATAGGTCGACAGATGTTTTATTGCTTTCAAGATATTTTATTGATAAATTTTGTTTAGAAAATAATTTACCGGTAAAAGTATGTACACCCGAAGCAAAGGACAAATTAATTAGCTATACCTTCCCAGGAAATGTAAGAGAACTTAAGTCTATAATGGAGCTTGCTGCTGTAATGACAGATAATGACCTAGTAGATGCAGAAGATATATCTTTTAATGCAGCGCAAAATAATATAGAGCTATTAGATCAAGATTTAACATTGGAGGAATACGAGTATCAAATTATACGACATTATCTAAAAAAATACAAGAACAATGTTTTGGAGGTTGCTCATAAACTTAATATCGGAAAGTCTACAATTTATCGATTATTAAAAGAAAAAAAATTATAAAGTATTTTTGTTTAGTTTTTATTAGTAAAGTTTTAAAAATATACAAATGTCATTAAGTAATAATAAATTTTTTTTTGAATCAGTTTTGGCTCAGTTGCCATGTAATATTGTTGTTTTAAATTTGGATCATCAATATATATATGTTAATCCTTACGCGATACAAAGTGCTGAGATGAGGAAATGGATAATTGGAAAAACAGATTTTGAATATTGTGAATATCGTAATATTGATATTAACTTAGCTACCAAAAGACATGAAATTTTTAATAAAGTGGTCGCAGATAAGCAAGAACTGGAATTTGAGGAAGTTATTACAGATAAAGCGGGCGAGGTGCGTTATTACTCAAGAAGATTAACTCCAATTTTTTCTGATTTCGGAGAAATTTCTTTTGTCATTGGATATGGATTAGAGATTACAGAGCGAAAAAAAATGCTAATAGAACTTGAAACTCGTTCTGTTTTTATTAATAAAGTATTAAATACTAGCCCTAATTTAATATATGTAAAAGATGGTGAAGGTCGCTTTCAGTTAGTTAATCAAGCGATGGCAAATTTATTTAATACAAATATAGAATCACTAATAAATA
>Ga0114969_10003876_pt1 | contig 11937 bp, 6 predicted proteins | sample M_130807_MF_Meta_FD_87316 | JGI IMG/M metagenome (GOLD analysis project Ga0114969, IMG submission 87316) | Freshwater microbial communities from Lake Montjoie, Canada to study carbon cycling - M_130807_MF_MetaG | ecosystem: Environmental > Aquatic > Freshwater > Lake | place: Lake Montjoie...
CAAAACACCTTTTGAAAGATTGGGAACTTTAATGGAGCAAACATCAGCAAGCAATGGTGAAGGATCGAGAATTAAGCTGATGAATGATGAGAGCGGCTACATAACGTGTCCAGAATTCATTGGGCTGGCGGCAAGAGGACAGATGGATCATGTTCTGCGCTCTGTGATTCCGATGAGAGTATGTTTAAAATAAGCTGCACATTTAATAGACGAATCTGATCACCACCGTAATTTTTATCAGCTCCAGCCAAGCAACGATCGAGTTTTGGAACGTGTCATCTTCCCGTCTTTTGACAATGTCAAGCCGTCGCTCGGAGGATCAGTGGCAATGTTTGTTTACATCCGTATTGCTTTTGATGTACACACTAGACATTGCGTTTCATAGTGATCGCACCGCAAGCATGCGAGAGCTGATTGAAAGTGATTCGTCAGTAGAGTCTTTAATCAGACAGGTATGAATCTTGCTGATGGCATATGTAGTGCTATATAAGTGCGCGTGTTCTGGTTTAGGCTGATGAGAGCATCGTCGCAACACCGCTACTGATCCCAAATCAGGAGTCTACCACTGCCATCATTGGACGTCTCCGTTGCACAGGTTTGATTCGTCTGTGCATATCAATTGAGTAATACTGACTTATCGTCTCGCACAGCAACGGCAGATTCTACTGTTTGTCGTTCCTGGAGCAAAATGCCGACAAGTTTTGCGAGTTCTATGCTATATGTTGTAACGGGTGAAGCTCAATGCGGATACATGTCACTCCCAAGCTCCGGGTTTCACTTAAATATCGCTCACCACCAAAAAGATAAAGACTCATTATATTCACCTTCACTAGGAGTGATTCACTTAATCCTGCTTTTGGAGGGTCTGGAACGCAACGCGAGTTGCAAATATTGACTATGTCCCAAGGACAGATATGGGCAATGTTTGATCCGATTTAATGTATGTTTTCGATAATGCTACTGATACTTCACTTTCTAGGCCGCAAAATATCGATTCTGTGGTGGTTGCACGGACCACTTCCAGTCTTGAATTTGCTCAAATTTACACTGCAGCAGCATCACAGTCGCGCAATGTGGTAGTGTGCATGACATGTAATTATCGCACAAATTTTCACTACATGCACATAGCGTGATGCCTCGAGATCCAGTATGGATACCATTCGGTACGACGGCCTGATGCAAAGTGTTGCAAATTTGACCAAGTGTGTGCTGAAATACTCCGATGAAGTGCAACAGTTGAAGAAAGTCGTGGGCGCTTCCTTGCCGAACAGTCAGAGGTTTGCATTTCAAATATAGTTATGAACATAGAACTCATTACAATACCAGTTTTACATCAAGCACGGATGCTAATGCATACTCGCCGACGATGGATCGCAAGCGCAAGCGCAAGCAGCCAATTCATGATGGATTTCAGCCAGGTAAGATTAACAATTATAATCTAGCAGATCAATAATTGACTTCTATCTTACCAACAGGATCGAATTGCAATCGAGTTACCCCAGAGAACGGTGGCGATCATACTCGCCGCTGCGACAGCTGTTACAATACGTTCGTCCCATTTCTCCTGAAGAATATGCAAGAAGACGGTGACATCAAGAGCTACCTGGATTATCTCGCAAGCAAGAATTCTACGCTACTCGGTGATGCCAGCAAGCGAGGTCTTGCAGTTCATGGCAGTGCATGCTGCAGCTGTTCCACGAGCTCAACGGCGAGAATGAAGCAAGTGCTCATATTTATCTGCCAGGAATGCAATGATCAGCATATGTGGAATCATTCAACTGGGACAGCGGTCAATTACAGCCATGCAGACATGCTGAATTTCGCAGCTACACGCCAAGGTTGGCGAACACGAGCCAAAATAGCAGTTGCACGCGCATTTGGACGGGTAGTCCCTAAGAGTCCTTTACCGCTATTGCTTTTGCAGTCACCTGAGCGAGCAATCGATCCTTTATCACCGGAAACAGCTCAACAATGGGAAGCATTCCAACTCTGCATGTCGCAGCAACCACTCCCAATGGACGATCTTTTGCGCACACCGCAACAGTCGACTGGTTTGGATCTGTCAAACCTGTCGCCCCTCTAGCAAGTAGTAAAACTTGCTGTTTGAATCGCTTTGTACCTTTAAATACAATCAAAAAGCAATAGAAAGCAGCTAATACGGCCTATAGATATTAAATGCTTTGCTACCCTGGTGACCTAAAATAGGGGTAAGCAGTATTTCATCGTGCTAGCTTCATCGTTTAGGAACAAGTGCAATCAGAGTGGCACATGGCATGGACAGCTACAAGTTGTGTTTTCCACGTATACGCAACGCAAGCTTCATGTCCTTGACCAAGATGGTGGAGCGTTTGGCATGGATCGCGCAGAGCTGTGTGTCCTCAAAAACGCCGTTGAGGTAGGCCTCTGACGCTTCTTGCAGTGCTCCCACAGCGGAAGACTGGATGCGCAATCCTGGCTGGCAATGGTGTTGCATAATCTCGCGCACTAGTCGTTGAAATGGAAGTTTGGGGATGAGTAAATCGACCGACTTCTGGAAACGTCGAATCTCTCGCAGAGCAACGATGCCAGGACGGAAGCGATGCGGCATCTTGACGCCTCCGATAGCTGCGGCACTCTTGCGACGAGCTTGCAACGGAATCGCACGAGGTTTGACAAAGACCTTTGCACCAGCAATGCGCTGCACAGCCTGGCTCTTTGTGCGGGCCCTAGAAAACACGCAGAGATTAAAAGTATGTTAAATGTAGAGTACATGCGGACATGAGTGAGGTGGAAAATGAGCGGTTCGATAAGCTTGCTAGCCCGCGAGCTCGCCCGAATTCGAGCTAGCCCGCGAGCTCGCCCGAATTCGAACTAGCCCGCGAGCTCGGACGAATTCGGGCAAGCTCGCGGGCTAGCTCGAATTAGATCTCAGTCGTGTGCACGCGTGCAATCCGGACTGCTGCGTCTAATTCAGCAGCGATGCGATTGCATGTGCATCAGCAAATAAAATTTACAAATTCATTTCTACAAGCTGGGATGCTCCCCAAAGTTTTATATGCCTTATTATGTTAATTAGGGATGTCCCAGCAAATACAAGTAATCTTATAAGGTTAGTTACTTCGCCTTAGGAACTGGCTGTCGCTTGCTCGACTGCACGGCAGCTGCTTTGGGCTCTTGCTTAACGACTGCAGCTGCTTTTGCTGGCTTGTCAACCTGTCTCGGGCGAGATGTTTGGCTTACTGTTATCGGTACAATCACCATCGAGCCCTAGTAAGGGTGCAATGAACACATGCTAAGATGTAAATGATCAGCTACAAACAGTCGGTCCTTGCTTGCCACGGCATGCTAGCTCAATTGTCATGTCAGGCAAGAGGTTCCAAGCTGCGGTAACGTTTTCAATCAAGTTGTCTGTATCCTCATTTAACGGCACGTTGATGATTTGTTGTGCCATCGCCTACATATACGGGAATATGAATGTTGAAAATGACGGAATGAAGAGCAAAATCACAAACCTCGAAGAAAGTAACACGATGCTCCGCCGGTGAGGACTGATCGCGGACCATGAGCGTCATGGCAAAGCGGTAGCACCAGTCCTCGCATCCGCAACCAGAGTCAGCGCATACTTCAGAGTCCTACAAGAGTGCAGAGGAAGCTGTGATTGACACGGCAAATGTGTACATCAAACATACCGTCGCACGTTTTTTCTTGCAATAGGCACACGAAGCATAAACGGGAAAGCCAATTGTCTTGACTACGGTGCAGTGAATGCTCAGAATGCATGGTGTCTCCTAAACATGAGAAGATCATTTTTTATGAAAAAGAAGTTCTTGTACGACAAGCTTTGAGTTCATCGAATGTGCCAGCACGATATGCTGTGAGACACTCAGTCTTGGAGATGGTTGAGCCTTCGTCCAGAACTAGCTCCATCTTGCTCCCATAGCGATTGAACGTGAGACGAAGGCCACCAAAGCTGTATGACTAGTGACATAATGAGGGAAATTATGATCCGTAACTGTCAGTAGACGTGCACACCTTTCCGACAGTAAGCTGCTGAAGGCGCTGACTTGCGGCACCAAAACCAGTCAAGACAGTCGGCTCAGCTGTGTAATGTGAATAGTCATGAATCACAAAGCATACATTGACAAACAATTTGCGTCGATAAGCACGGCCTTGGAGAATTCCCCGTCGAATTTGGGTCCAGAGACTGACTTGCATGGCAGGACAGACTCGATCGCGACTATTACATCGACTCGAGAGCCTGCGTTCATCGACTGGATGTCAGACAAGGTGGCCTTGACCGTATCAGCAGTGAATGAGGCCATGAGACGTGGTGGTGGGCCTCTCTTGCGAGGTGATGCGGCTGTAAATCGCATGACAACGTCGATATGGCGAACCTGCGTGTGACAAACCAGAAGATCCGGAATCTGATTCTAGGTCAATGTACAACGCCATGTCGAAAATGACATATCACGCAGCAGGATATGCTCGCGAGTGCGCTCGCGAGTGCGCTCGCGATTGCGCTCGCGTGCGCGCGCGGGCTCGCGAGTGCGCGCGCGGGCTAAGCCCAGGACAATATATCAGCATAATTTTTCTAAAACCATAAAGGAAAAAAAGGGGCTCGGGTAGAATTTGCAGAAATTTTCAGGTATGGCAAGCTTTGTTTCCCACGCACGATAAGCCCGGCCATGGCTCTGTACGCACTATGAATATTTGATTATGCTCATCTATGATCTGATGAAGGCACGTATGTGTTTTATGGGTGTCCACATTGCGTATCACTTTCGCTCACATGCAATGCATCTTTCCAGGCAAAGCTTCAACAATGCCCAAGCATAAGGTCAACATCGGCAAAAAAACGGGCGATGCTCGACGCTCTAAGCGTTGGTATGGCAAGAATAGCGCTATGAAGATCGCGAAGGTTCAAGAGCAGCGAGCAGGTATGTGCTACTATCCAAATCGCTACGATTTTCCAATCCCCCTGTTTTGCACAGCCAAGCAAACCCGCCGCACGCTCAGACCACGAGGTACAAAAGCGGTAGCAACATTCATCGGTTTGTGAGTATTTTATACATTTAACACATGTGAATGGATCCTTCATGTAGACAATGGAGCCAGATATGTGCCAAATCATGCACCCAAACTTGCCGTTACGTCGAGTTCCCTGCACGGACTCGGCGTTTTTGCCCGCGAAGACATTCCCATCGGCTGTCGAGTGGGAGTGTTGCGCGGGAAAGAGGTGAAGTCTCAAGAAATCAGTCCTCAAGACCACGGACGCCTCTACCGAGGCATGCATGGTATGATCTACGATGCATTCAAGACAAGAATGAACGTTTTGAAGAACTCAAATCACTCATGCGAGGTATGGTGATTCTTATCATTATTTATACATTATCAGACGATGACACCAATTTTAGCCCAACATGGAGGCATTCATAAAGAATAATGGGAATGTGTGGTTGTTTGCCCTCCGTGTCATCAGCGAAGGCGAAGAGCTGACATGGAACTATGGAGGCAGAGCCTGCAAACAAGCTCAAGCGACCTTCGTGTGCACCTGTAAAGCCCCATCTTGCAAAGTATTCTACATCTTGTAACTTTTTATTGCCTTATAATCAAAAGCAAACATGTAAGAAAGTGAAATAGTAGTTTATGGTGGTAGTGTATGACTAGAGAGCGTGTTGCGTTGTGGACATGCGATCCTTCCACCACACTATGAGATCATTTGCAAACTTCATAGCTTCTAGGCGGCCTTGTTGCTTTTTGTCCACTGGGATGATCCGCAGGTGACTTGAATGTCTTACTCTGGATATACCTACGTAGAAAGATGCGACATTGAGCTTTGAATGTCCAACATCTTCCAATACGAGAATCACTCGGTCAATTGTTCGCCCTTGAGCTTTATGATAGGTCAGTGCAAATGCCAAATCGATGCTGTGGTCATAGTATCCGCATGGATCTGTCTTCTCGCCTCTTCTCTTGGAAATGTGCAGCCTTCGGAGCCGGTTGCCGCCTTTTGTCACTGTCATCGGTATTATTGGCGACATTTCATCGAGCGAAGGCAACTGGGCTACTCCATGCAAGGTTGATGGCAGTTCAATGTTGACACAAATAGGAGGCTCGTCCAGAAAAATGACCTCGCCAGGCAATGCACTGGCGACTTGAGCCCAGAATGCCGATGACTTGCTTGGGTCCATTTCTGGGTCGAGTGTAATTGACCTCAATACGCAGGAGGTTCCATTGGTAATCCCACACGGCACTGACATATTATCTTTGATCACTGCAGGTGCACCAGCAACAAAGTAGAACAGCAGCTCAGGAAATCGATTTTTCACTTCTTCTACACTCGTGTCGTTATCCATCTGCTCTGCACATCGTTGAAACATGTGCTCTGTTGGCTGTGTAAGAGCATGATACCATGCGATGATAGGAAGTCCGTGCCTTAATGCATATCGTTTAGCCTGTACGAGGTTGATCATCGCTCTTGACATATTATCTGTGACAATGATAGTAGCATCATGCCATTTAGGATCAGCCTGTAGGTCAGCTTTGGACAAAACTTGCAAATGTTCGAATATCCTCGAGGCGTACACCGGACAGAGTGACCGGCTTGGATTCTGGAAGAACTCGAGCCGAGCTGCGTGTTTCGAGTCAGTGCTCGCTCGCCACTGCTTTGTAAATGGGATGACATCAAACTTTCGAAACAGGCTTCCAGCGATAGAATGTGCTTCTACATACGCTGACACGAGCGATTTGCCAATAGCATCGATCTGGAATATGTCCCCCATGATGATAACAGCAAGACCCCCAAACGCATCGCTGCTCTTCTTCCATGTTCGCAAAACGTTGTCGATTTCCAGGAAGAGAGCTGCATCGGTGAGAGATATTTCATCGATGACAAGAACCTTTGTAGTCGCAAAACTAATCATTGCTGTAGATGACGAATTCTGAGATTGCACTTTTGCCACTGATCTTGAAGTAGGACATATTCCAAAGGCTGTATGTATCGTGTTTCCACCAGGCAGATTGCACGCTGCATTTCCGGTAAAGGCACAGCATTTCATCCAGCGAGACCCAAGTCGGTCGTACAACTTGCGGACAAAATGAGTTTTACCTGTTCCAGCAGCACCAGAGATGAATAACAACGGTGGCTTTAGCGCGTTAGACAAGGTGCTTGAGCTTGAAGACTGAACGAGGCTCTGCGACATTTGACAGCGATTGAACCAAGAAAGCACCTTAATGAGAGCTGTATTCTGTTCTGAGCCCAGCTCCGCATCAGGATCTTCGTTTACTAAATTGACTCTTTGCATCTGGCTAGATCCAATTGCGCTGTCCTGCGATGATATTTCTGGCTCTGTCTCAATAATGGCCTCTCTCGTTTTGATGGCATTCACCATATCTTTGATGATGCGCACGCTGCTCACATCCTTGCGATATGATCGCTGCGATGCTGTCACTGAGGATACCACTTCGTCCAGCACACCGAGATGTATCAGCGGCAGATGGGCCTTTGCTGTCATCGGCGTTGGAAGCATGCAGTCCTGAATCGCTTTGCATGTTCTGTCAAAGAGGTTCATAAATTCGTCGGATAATGTAGCGCCCTCATTAAAGTCATTGAAGTTCGGGTCGGCAGATGCATCAATCTCCTCATCCGATGGTGAATTTTGATGAACTTTACCCCAGCGCTTTGCTTGACGTGCGCGCCATATCGATAGAGACCGCAAAATCTTGGATTTGACACTGAATCCATGTGCCAGATTTTGTATCCAAAATAATCGGGCATTGTGAATCAGGACGTTGGCATCTTGTTCATTTGCACTCTGGTCACTGTTTCCGTGTTCTTGATCTGGCAAGGCTTGCATCCACTGTATTAAAGCCTCGTACGAGAGCGCGCAGTCAGGTAACCCAGTGTCAAGCCTCCATGGAACATACAATGTCACTGCATACTGAGCGAACTTCCTTGCTTTTGCATGCCATTGAGCGTCATTGCGATATGATCCCGGATGTCGAGGTGGACCATGTCCGGCAAGCTGTGGAATGCAATGCTTTCTTTTGATTTGCTGACAATGTGTTGATGATTGAGGATGATTCTCGTCAAAGTTGTATGCAGACTTGGCTCCTTTCTTTGGAATAACATAAACAATTGCACAGTATTCATACAGACTCAAATTTTCAAATATCTCTCCGCGATATCGATAATGATCCACCTGAGAAACAGTAATTATCTGGCCATCAGATGCGGCTGATACAGTGAATGCTTGACCATCGTCGTCGTTTTCAGGATCCTCGTCCAATTGTGGATTGAGATGCTCTTCAGCATCACCAGCATTATTAGCGTTTGCTGACAATGGTGGAGCCGTATCAGGATCTGCTAGAGTATTGCTAGATCCATTGTTAGCAAGCACATACCGAACGGCATCCCACGCAAAGCAGTATTCAAACTTGTGACTGAATGTGTTACATGGCATTTGCATGAGTGCCAATGAGACCAGCTGCTGTGACCACTCACATTTACCATTCTGCGTGTTCAGCACCCTTTGAATAAGCTGCTTGCAATATCTCGAAGTCGTGCCAGAGTCCTCAGCACTCGATGGATATGCTGCAACATGATCACAAGCTCCTTTTAGTAACGCTAGCATGTTTGCTGGCTCTGATATGTCCTTGACCACATATTTGATGGCATAGAATGCGGCTGCTTTTGCTTGACAAAGATTACCAAGGAACTCGACGTTAGTATTGCATCGAAATGCTGCACTCAGCGTTGGTGAGAATGCCACCACATGCGAGTTTCTAGAGACAGCCTCGTTTTTGAAGTACACTCCGTTGGCTGTCACATGCGTTTGTGTAATTTCCGAGTCGTCCTTCGGTCGTCCGAGCTCCAGTACAACCACCCGATCGTCCAGTCTTTGGAGAATTGGATCAGTTTCAGTAAGTTGAGACTGCGGTCGTTGACTGATTGATGCGAATGCTATTGGGCATTTGAGGTCATCTCTGACGTCAAGCTGCACAAAGATTGTTCCATTATCCCATGTGGCCCTTGGCATTGCCATGCGACATCGATGCTCTCCAACTGGCCCCTTATGACAAGTTGCACGATGATCAATGTGTAAGTTGGAGCTGGCTGCGGCTTGATATCCTTCAGATTGAATGGCTTCAATAGCGCTCTCCGGATCAGCCGTATCCAGGAATTTTCGCAAATCCACCAAATGCCTATGATCGCGAAACTCAGTCGTGCTCTCTACACAATCCTTCTCTGATCGTGACGGCTGAACGGTATGAAAGTGTTCTGTCAGCCAGGCCTGAACCACAGAATCGATTCGGTTGGACAGCATATTCCGCACCTCCACATCATCAATCACCCGTGCAACCTCCATCGGTGAAATGTCTGTTGTCATCAAGAAGTGCATGTGGGCACTGTGCCGGCCCTGAGCCTCCGTAACTCCACCGTATGCAATTGTGATTCCCAGAATTCCGCAAGCTCGCTCGCTCAGTGGTGGAGCCGTTGAGTTTGTCTTGTTCTCGATTGGCATGTGAAAGAGGCAGGCAAACATAGTTTCAATTGTTTTCTTATACACCTGTGCTGCAGCAAATGAGTTGTGACAAAGAATGGCATGCCTAGCATGCAATGACGGCAAAACCAGTGGTATGTTAATTTCCGGCATACCATTTCCCATATCATCAGCAAATCGCAGCATCAGCACTGAGTCCATGTCCGCTGGCGACACTGTTACAAAGAATGAAAACGGGCCACAGTAGTGCATCATCGAAAGCAGCTTTGACATTGCACCGTATCGATCGTCCGAAGACCAGGGAACCTGGCCGCCTGTGATTCTGCAAACATTGAGAATGCTTCGAGCCAGTTTCCTGGCTTGTGATGTGTTTGGATTCCGAATTGAGTCTGACAGTTTGTCACTAAATCCAGGCTCGTTCACCATGATATTGAATCTGTCGACACTCGTCTGGCTGCCTTTCACGCGAAATGACACAGCTCGAGCCGCAGAGTGTCTTTGAAGCTGATTGAAAACCACAAACAGAAAACACGGATTATTGCAGAATCGCTTATCATACTGCATCAGCATGTGATGTCGTCTCCGACTGCCGATTCCGCCACTATTTTCCGGAAGGCCTTGTCCAAGCAAAAACAAGTTTGGAAACCCGCCGTGAAAATATTTGTCGTTGTCGTCAAATTCCCTCATTGGCACAGTTGATACATGGGCATTCACATTGACTCGCAAGGTTGGCGCTGCTTGACTAGAGGCAGAGTGAGAGCTCACTGGTGCATGTGGCTGCGTGCTGCTTGCTTGCTGCTCAGCTTCCGGATTGACTGCTCGCTGAACAGAGCGAAGAACTGTGCTCGTGTCAGATGCCGAGTTTATAACCTTGTCTGCCACGAGAATATGTTCCAGCTGCAGGTCAGAATCAGTGGGTTCCGTCGATCTGGCAATATTTGACTCGACCTCTCGCTCAATTCTTGCGGCAACTTCATTGTCGAGTATGGCTGCATTGTCGATCAGTGTATGATGTAGGTTCGCTAGCATCTGTATTGTCTCTGGACTTTCGTCGATTTGTATATTCTCATAGGCTGGATCCAGCTCCCGCTTCAGCCGCAATCTTCGTATGACCCTCTGAGGATCGATGCTTATTTGCGGGTATGCCTTGACGAATTTCTCCCGTGCAGATCCAAAAGTAGTTCGTAGACTCCACAGCATTCGGGATCCAATGAATGTAATCCCGATTAAGTGCTCAAAATCTGTTCGTGGTAGCTTGCTGACCTCAATGGATGCATCGTGCTCAAAGCATATTGCATGACCCTTGAAGGCAAGCTGATCTGACATGCCAAACTTGTAGACTTTGTGATATCGGATGCATCTTGAAATCACAAGCTCCTCTGCGTCAGTCATCGGCTCAAGCGACGATATTCGACCATAGTCAATGAGGCCTACATTGAATTCTGGAAGGCCGGACATTTTTGGCGCGGCACTGCAGGCGCTACACAAGTATCCGCCAAAGTCACCTGTGCTGGTTCGGATCACCAGGTCGGGAATAAGATGAAACAATGACATACGAGTCGCTACAGTGCTAGTGGCGTATTCGAAAACATTGTGACATTTGCGGATATGCAGAGGCTTTGAGAAGTACGTTGACTCTTCAGTCGCAGACAGTTTGAACTTTCCAAGCTTAGAGATATCATATAATACATATGTTTCATCAATATCCCGTACGCCACAGCTGGCGCATGCGTATATCTGGATATCAGGACTCGCTTTGGCCAGATATTCTTTGAGACAATTGATTTTGACGCTATCCGCAACCCTGGTCTTTGTTGCTGGCAGCCTCTCACTGCTATTACAACCACTGGCGTCAGCAAACATGACCTGGCTCCACAGTGGGCTGCTTGGAGCCATATGAGCCACTTTTATATTCGGCGAACCAGCGGCCGTGAAGAAGTTGCCAGTGTGTACTGCTGATGGTGCCAGCGATGGTTGCTGCAATGATTCTGCAGTCACGAACGAATGGTCACCTAAGGAGGAGGGCTCCCGAGCTTGGGTCGATCCTTCATCGTTTGCAATTACTACCGAGGAGCTTGCCGACACATGAAGAACATCCTCATGTGCTACCTCTTCTCTACGTCGCAAATGTCTAAAGTCGTGATCCGGAATTGTGCTGCTAGACGACGCCACGGAGCTAGAAGCAATGTTGATCCCATTGTCACTGTTTTGTTGACCATGAGTTACGATCTCCGACTGACTATCAAGTGCTGAAGATCGTCTTCGTTGAAGTAACATGCGAACGGACTGCAGGCGCAAGTCCCGTTCGGCGGCCGTCTCCAGTGCAATGGAGGACTTTCGTCTCTGCCTGCACTGTGCAAGTCGCTCTTGTCTGTCAACCGCTGATTCTTGCTTGCGAGTATGCTGCTGACGCTGCAGGTCTGCTGCCAAGCGAGCGTGCTTTGCAGCCTCTGTC
>Ga0114969_10003877_pt1 | contig 11936 bp, 17 predicted proteins | sample M_130807_MF_Meta_FD_87316 | JGI IMG/M metagenome (GOLD analysis project Ga0114969, IMG submission 87316) | Freshwater microbial communities from Lake Montjoie, Canada to study carbon cycling - M_130807_MF_MetaG | ecosystem: Environmental > Aquatic > Freshwater > Lake | place: Lake Montjoie...
ACAATCACAAGTACTCAAACACCCTCAATCACTGGAACGACCACACCATCAAACACACTTTCTAGAACGCCCACAGCGTTTGTGACTTCTACCCAAACTCCATCGAGAACCTCAAGTGTTACAGGGACTGGAACAGGAACTCAGACCCCAACACAAACGCAATCAGGCACGGCGGCACAAACATCCACAAATACAGCGACTAGCACAGGAACTGGTACTGGAACATGGACAGGAACACCGACTCAAACACCCAGTGCAACGGGCACGCGAACATCCAGTGCGACACAAACGAGCACAGCGACACTAACAGGCACGCAGTCTGGAAGTCCGAGTGCTGCAGTCACATCAACCTTCACTGGAACTGGAACACTTACTGGAACCAGTGTAGGGACAACAACAAATACGGCAACGGGAACACCGTCTCAAACTTTCACTCAGACTGGTACACCCCCTGTGACTCCGAGTGTCACTGTGACTTCTACAGGGACAAATACAGTAACCAGAACCTCTAGTAATACTGGAACGGGTACAAGCACTGGAACACTGACTCCTAGTCAAACGATCACATCCACTTCGTCTGTGACGGCGGGACTTACACCGACGGCTACACCGACACAGACGGGGACTGGAGTTTCTACAGGAACAGGCACCTCTTCACAGACTTGGACAAGCACTTCGACACCTACAAACACTGTATCTGGCACAGGCACGCAGAGTGGAACTGCATTTAATACTCCATCCAATACTGGCACGCTTACAAACACACCCTCCAACACACCAAGTCGCACGATCACACAAACACAGACAGGAACGCAAACTCCATCTATGACTCCAATTTCCACAGGAACTGTTACACCGACGTTCACACCTTCGATGACAGCGTCAAATACAGCTAGCGTGACCCCCTCTAATTCAGGAACGGGCGCTGTTACACCTTCTAATACAGCAACTAGAACAACCACGGGTTCCAATACAGCCAGCAAAACACAATCCTCCTTGTCAACACCTGCTGAAACACCCTCTAACACAGTGACGAGCACGGGAACACGCACCGTTACACCCAGTATGACAGCATCAACGAGTCAAACACCTTCTAACACAGCCTCTGTCAGTGGAACGGTGAGTCGTACGCTTACACGGACAGCAACTTCGAGCAGGAGTCAGACGAAAACACCCTCAAACACAAACACCCCTTCTTGGACGGCTTCTACAAGTGTGACAGCTACGGAATCGATGACAGCCAGTGCAACAAATACTCCATCTAACACAATTACGAATACTGCGACAAGGACACCGAGTCGAACGAGTTCAAAGACTGCTCTAATCACAAGCACATCGACCGTCACTGTGACGACTTCCCGCACGGCGTATTTAACTCCAAGCCCTTCTATGCCAGTCACGGTGACTCCGTCCGTCACTGCATCTGTGACAGCAAGTACAACAGCGACTTACACGCCAAGCAACACTGCCGATAGCACAATCACAGGGACGCCATCACTGACTGTAGGAGCAAGCCCAAGCAACACAGGATCTTCTTCGATCTCAGCAGTTTCCACAAAAACAGGTACTGCAACACGAAGTCCAACGACAACCGCCAGTATTCCAACACGCAGTGACACACAATCAGGAACAGCATCTTTGACCAGCAGCGCAACTCTAACAGGGACGATGACATCTTCTGGGACTGCGTCTATCACTGGAAGCAACACTGGTACAAACACAGGGACGCAAACACAGACGGCAACTAATACACCAAGCAATACACCTGCTGGTACAGTGAGTACCAGCAACACAATTTCTGCAACGATCACGAGCACAAAGACAGGGACTCCGACGCAAACGGCGTCTAATACGGCGACCAACACTCCTTCTAACACGGGCTCTTGGACAACGAGCGGAACCTGGACTCCCAGCAATACAGCAAGTGTTACAAATACTGTTAGTCAAACTTCGACACGCTCTGGAACGGGACTTGTCACAAGTTCTGTCACTCAAACTGGGACGCAAACTCAAACACCTGGCAACACGCCTACTTCTACAAATACAGTGACACAAACCGCAACACCTTCTATTTCTTTTTCTAACACTGCCACGAAAACAGGAACAAGCACTCAAACAAGTTCGAGCACTGTAACTCAAACATCTTCCCAAACTTCTTCTTATACAACAACTTCTACAGCGACATCAAGTGTGACGTCTGTTCCAACGGCATTACCAACTGTGACTCCAAGTAACACAGCAACACTGAGTCGCACATCAAGTCGAACACGAACACAAACAGGATCTTCGACGATTTCGCAGACTATGACCTCTACTCCTACATCCATGAGGACCGGTTCAGATACAACGACAGGTACCGTCACTCCAACAAGTTCTATTAGCACAGGCAGCACAAATACAGGTACTGGAACCATAACACAGACAGAATCTCCGACACAAACTGCTACAGGAACGGGTACTGGCACACCCATGGCAACGACACCGGTATCTACGGAAACTGGAACGCCTAGTTTTACAGGAACTTCTACATTGACGCCAAGTAGAACAAGTACAAAAACACCTAGTGTAACAGGAACTCTTACAAAAACACCGAGTCAAACAGCATCGAATACAGTTACACCGACCTCTTCTTGGACGGCTTCCGTAACAGCCCTTGTTACAACCAGTCCTAGCCGAACAGCCAGCAATACCATTACATCTAGTTCCACGATGACAGGTACGCCTTCCGTATCAGGAACATCGAATGTGACGCCATCTAATACAGCCACAACTCGTGCAACTCTAACGCCTACTCCCACGCAATCGGGAACTCCTTCTGTGACCCCTTCTGTTACAATTTCAGGAACTCCTACAGCATTTGTTACGCCTACACTAACTTCTTCTCAAACACCGTCTGGAACCCCAACCCCTCTGATCACACCCTCTCAAACTCAGACATCCAGTGTTACTGGCACGTCTTCGATCACAGTGACGCAAACAGCCACAGCAACCATTGCTCCCTCGGGAACCTCCTCCAGATCGTCCACGCAACGTCCAACTGTGTCACGCACTAGTACGCAGTCGCCAACAAATTCCAATACTGGAACGCTCACACAAACTATTACGGGTACACCCTCCGCTACGTCTTCACCATCTCAACCTGTCACTGAAACACCTACAAACACACAATCCAACTCAAGAACAGGATCTCGCACAGGCACTGTTACACGATCCGGCACAATAACATCCTCCATTACAACCTCTCAAACAATTACGAAAACACCCAGTTTTACAGCCACACGCTCTTCCACATCCAGCCGCAGTCCAACACAAACAATTACACCGACACTGTTTACGCAATCTGGTACTCCTTCTGGATCTTCAACAGCGGCGATTACACCAACATCTAGTCAGACCTCTTCTGGAACGGCTACACAAACGTCGACAGGAACCGCGACCTCCACGCAAACTCCAAGTGGTACAGCAAGTGAGACTGGAAGTGCTACAGGTTCGTTGACGATCACAGCGAGTACTTCGAGTTCCCCAACAAATACACCCTCTGTAACCCAAACATCTTCAGACACAGGGACACGAACTGGAACACCGACCATTACAGCGCCTGTAACTGTGACACCCTCCATTACTGCAGAAGTGACACGAACACCGTCTGTGACAACCTATCCTACTATGACTCGAACAACTAGACCCACAACATCGGATACAACAACTGGTACCTTTGTGCCGACACCCAGTCAGACAATCACGCAAACCGTAACGGGAACTGGGACGGGAACAGCATCGAACACGGGAACGGGCACTGGCACAATGACGGGCACTGGAACTTCGTCAGCAACGGCTTCGACCACAATTACAGTGAGCAGTACAGGAACCATGACACCCACAGCAGCAAGCACCGTGTCTGGAACTGTTACACAGACGATGACTGGTACAGCAACGCAATCTTCTACAGGAACCTTGACAGGAAGTGGAACAGGTACTGGCACTCCTACGTCTTCTTCGACAATAACCGGATCAAATACAATTACAACCACGCCCTCCAACACCATCACTTCCTCGGTGACAGCCTTGGTGACTAATTCGGCAACAAGAACCATCACTTCGACCATTACACCAACAAAGACAGGATCTTGGTCCATGTCAACAGGAGCCACGCCAAGCAAGACCTTGCCGCCTCCCACGACAACTCCTACGATTTCTCCATCAAATCGTATGACACGCAGTTTTACGACCACGCCCACGATAAGTGCTGCGTAAGCCTTCAAAAATCTCAACAAAATTGATGAATGCCGTTTGTTTTCAACGAACGGCATCTATCGGATGTCGGAGCCAGAATTAAGTACCATCATTGCGTTACTTTGCCTTGGCTTTGTTTGGGATGCAGTTAAGTTGATATATAATGTTTCAAATGAATATGAGTATCGTGATGTAATGACCGCGCGATTAAGTCGATTAGAAGATTTCCTAGCGCAACGCACTTGTCCTCGGTGTGAATGTGGATGTGAGGAAGAGCAAGAACAAGAAGAGGGAGAACAAGAGCATGTGGAAGCAGTAGAAGAGGAAGAATATGAGGAAGAGGAGGAAGAGGAGGCGACCACGAATGATGGGGCTGTTTACAAATTCACTGTGAATTTGAATGCTGAGTCAGGCGAAAGAGAGGTGCTTTTACACAATGAAGAATCGACTGATGAAGTTGAAGATTCGGCTGAAGAAAAAAAAGATCAGTAGGTGTCCCAAGATTCAAAAAAAATTGATGAAAGGTCTCACATGTGGCAACCTCTACAAATGCGTTATTACAGGTATCTTTCAGGAGCAATTATTGTTACAAGTTTGGCCCTCATTGGCGCAGGTATTGGAGTGGGGATTTCAGGTCTAATCATTGGCGGGGTCTTGTGCTTTATTGTTGGTGCTATGGTAAGTTTCTTTGGAGGTATGGAGCAACATAGATAATTATAATTCATCTTTTAACAAAGGGTCATATTTATCACAGATAAAGGGACCAAGTGTATTTCGTATGATCTCATTTTCCCCAGTACAAAATAATACAGAAACAATAAGAATCGCGCATCCACCAAAAAAGACAAAGGATATCATTTGAATCATTATTGTTTTTATTGTGTTTTCAATTTAGACCGTTGTATTACGGGATCACCAGTCCTACAAAGGACGAATTCCAATAGGATGGCCACGTGAACGCATAGATCTGTGTCTCCAGATCCATGACAACGACTTCTTCTGGAAAGTGATCGTGATCTGCAGGAGCACACGACATCCAAAAGCCCCATTCTCCTTGGAAACTGGGAATGCCGACGTGATACGCGTGGCCTCTGGATCCAAGATGTCGCAGCGCCATTCCTTGGATCCACGACAAGCCCGCGCGACGTTTATCAGGATCGCCACCCGGCATAATCGGTCCCGCGTGAGATACGATCGCTCCTCCTTCCTTCAATCGTTGCCGAAGGAGCGTCCAAAAGACATTGTCGTACAGCTGAGGAGGTGTTCGGTCCGTAGCAGCAGTCAATGCATCCGTGTCTGGATCTGGAAGATCTAAGATAATGACGTCAAATACGCCACAATCGCTCTCAAGGTAATCAAAGATGTTTTGATCCAGAAAGGTCATTCGTGAATCGTTGTACACTTCGTCATCCGCCCACGCAAGATGTCGTCGGCACAAATTGACAAGAGCTCTGTCAATGTCAACCCATACTACTTGAGACACAGAGGACCATTTGAGCACTTCACGTGCGGTGGCTCCTTCTCCGCCTCCTACAATTAAGACTCGCAAATTGGATTCGTCGATTGCATTGAGAACAGGATGAACAAGATGCTCGTGATAGATGGCCTCATCGGAACTGGAGGATTGAAGTTCCTTGTCTAGGAACAAGACGTTACCATATTCCGGCGACGTAGCAATGATGACTTCGTCGCAGGCCGATGTGGACCCTGCAAAGAGCACATCGTTTATTTTGTAAATCGACGAAGTGTCGGACGAACACGCGGATTCACAATACTGGCCGGATTCTCGGAGAGAATTGAATAATGCTGGATTGGCTTCGCAACTCATGATGCGGACTTATCATTATCAACGCGACGGTTCAATTTTCTGGAGGTTCATAAAAAATGAATGGGGATTCAGATCCAATATGTTGGGACAGCCCATGGAGCATAAATCCGAAGTCACCGATAGCATTGTCGCAGCAGTGATAGCAAAATTTGCAGAACGATCCGCGCTCGGAATTAGAAAGTATGGAACCACCTTGGATCGTACTGACTTGACGACGAAGGATTGGATTCAGCACACTCAGGAAGAATTAATGGATGCTATTCTGTATCTTGAAAAACTTAAGCAGTCGACGCAATCAGCATCCGTGCTGAGTAATGGAAATTGAGCGCGATCGTTCCGGATATTTTGCTAGTAAATAATGCTCGCGACATAGAGGAATGTATCGTTCTTCAGCACCCACACATATATTGCTAACACTATTCGTTGTCACATTGTGTGCGTAAGTGAAAGGGGCTTCTGTACCATTTCCGCAACGTTTACACAGAGCATTGAATTTTACGACTTCTTCGGCCATTGCACAGACTTCCAGGACTTGTCCGAAGGGTTTTCGCTCTGAATCTCCATCCAATCCAACAACAATACAGTGTTTTTTGTCGATGTCAACGACCTGCTTCACAAAGTCAACAAGATCTGGAAAGAATTGAGCCTCCTCGATAACGACTAGTTTGCTAATCGCGTAGTTTGGATGGGTAAGAAAGCCCATTAAGGTGCTATCCGATAATGCGGGCATGCCCTGTTGGTCATGATTGATAATTTTTGGTTCTGATGAATAACGGGTGTCAATGCTATGAGTGATTACAAAGACGCGCCATCCTATGGCTTGATGCCGACGAATGTCACTTTGGAGACTCGTCGACTTCCCGCTAAACATTGGCCCCATTCGCACTTTTAAACTCATTGTGTTGCCAGATACCTTTGTCTCAAGGACTCCCTCAATTTTTGAATTCTTGGCTTGGGTTTGCCCGTCTTGACAAAAAATGAAGATGATTTAAAACTATGAGAAGTGATTAGAAGAGATGCCGTTGCTTGAACAAAGTTCCAAAACGGAACAGGTTGTAAGCGTTCAGTTTTCGGTGTCAGACCCCGAAGACATCTTGCGACGCAGTGTGTGTGAAGTCACGAGCGCGTCAACTGCCGAGGGGAAGGCGGGAGGTCTGTTTGATGCAAGAATGGGAGTCCTGGAAAATGATAAGGTGTGCCGTTCCTGCGCCCACAGAAATCATGACTGTCCAGGACATTTTGGACATCACGTCTTACCAAGACCTGTGTATCTGACGCAGTTCTTTAAGAAGACGATGAAGGTTCTGCGCTGCATTTGTTACAAGTGTTCCAAATTATTGATTGACAAGAATCACTATGCGCATTTGTTGAAGTCCAAGGGGGAAGCCAGATTCAAGGCGGTGGCGGAAGCTGCAGCAGCCATGACCCGGTGTAACCAGGATACGGAAGATGGATGCGGCGCACGCCAGCCCACCAAATACACCGAGGAAACGGTTCATCGCATTATTGCAGTCTTTAAGAATTTGGACGTGCCCGCAGGTACCGCAGCACCAGAAGGTGCAACGATGGATGCCGACGGGAAGTTAATGATGACCTTTCCACTGGAACCCGAGTATGTTCATCGATTGTTGCGTCGCATTTCAGATGAAGATGTAGAATTTATGGGATTTAGTCGTGCGTGGTGTCGTCCTGATTGGTGGATGTGTACGATTCTGCCCATTCCTCCTCCTCAAGTGCGTCCTTCGGTGACGCAGGACAACAATCAGAAGGCGGAGGATGATTTGACGAGCAAGTTGGCAGACATCATTAAGGTCAGCACGACCTTGAAGAACAAGATCAACGACAATGCACGAAAACAGGTGGTGGATGAATGGACCAATGTCTTACAGTTTCATGTTGCAACCTTGGTGAACAACAATATTCCAGGAGTGGGTCCGGCTGCGCAACGATCCGGCCGTGTTCTAAAGTCGTTGCAACAGCGTCTTGGATCAAAGGATGGTCGCATTCGTAGCAACTTACAGGGAAAGCGTGTGGAGTTTTCAGCCCGTTCTGTGATTACGCCTGATCCCAACATCAGTGTCAAGGAATTGGGAATTCCCATTAAGATTGCGAGTCATTTGACCTATCCTGAGCAGGTCACAAGTTTTAACATTGGTAAGCTGTACAAGTTGATTCAGAATGGTCCTGATGTCTATCCTGGTGCAAAGACTATTCAACGGGCGAATGGGGATGTCAAATCGTTGAAGCATCTCAATCCCCACACGATTGAACTTCATTTGGGAGATGTGGTTCATCGACATATTCTGGATGGCGACGTAGTGCTGTTTAACCGACAGCCGTCGCTTCACAGAATGTCAATGATGGCGCATATTGCGAAGGTGTTGCCGTATAATACGTTCCGGCTGAACGTGTTCTGTACGGCTCCCTATAACGCGGACTTTGATGGTGATAAAATCTTGTCGCCAACAGTAGGATGCCTGACGAGTTGCTGCTAAAACTCGACAGGAAGAACATTGGAATAGTGGCCAGGCTCCCGGAGTTAGTGTGCTCCGTGTGTTTGATATAACCTGCTAGTAGGAAATAATCCTGCGAGATTCCAAAATTGACGGGAACCCCCTTACATGATTTAAAGATTATAAGGTGCGGTAACAGTAGAAAGAAAATGCGAACGTGCGTAAAATGCGAGAAAGAATTAGACGATGAGCAATTTGTATATGGTAAAGTGACACGAAGGGCATGCCGTGCGTGCTTCAATATCATAAGAAGAGAATCCGCAACAAAGTATAAGGAGACTGCAGAGTCAATCAAGAAAACTTGTACAAGTTGTAATACAGAGAAATGTGGAACTGAATTTGCCTACTCGATGAACATTTGTAAGAAATGTAGGAGTGAGGAAAATAAGGAAGAGAAACATAGACCTGCTGCGGATGCTCCTCCAAAATCATGTACAAAATGTGTCAAAGAACAACCAGCAATCCAATTTCGATATCAAAGCAAGGTGTGCTTGACCTGTGAGAAGGAACGACTGTATGAATGGAGAAAGGAGAATACTGAAAAATTCAAAGCCATCTGTAAGACTTACAGGGAGAAGGATGGTTATAAAGAAAAACGCAAGGAATATGTGAACGATAAATATCGGTCAAATATAAACTTTCGACTAGAAACTCTTTATAGAAATCGTATTCGGTACTTCATACGTGGAGGTTCAAAATCAGGACGAGAAAAGTATTTGGAAATGCTTGGATGCTCTTGGGATACATTGCGTGAGTGGATACAATCAAACTTTGATGAAGGCATGACTTGGGAAAATTACGGAAGTGTTTGGCACATTGATCACACAATGCCTTGTTCCGTCTTTGATTTCAACATCGATGAAAATCGTAAAACATGCTTTAACTGGACAAATTTAGCACCGATGATGGGTGCCGAGAATATGTCGAAATCGAATAAGATTGACATGACACGTATTGCAAAAATGAAAGATTTAGCGCATAAATTTCTATTGTTACACAAAGATCAAATCGTGCCAACATCGCTACCTGCAGAGTTCTGCGATAGAAATGTTGTAGTTCTGGATACCAAGGTGTCGTTGAAAGACGGTACTGGCGAGTGAGAAAAACTCTCGGTATGGTAAAAAATTCAGAAATTGGGAAATCCGCAGCCAAGCCCCTACGTCCGTTATGACAGGATATGGGGAAGGTTCAGAGACTAGATGGGAATCGGGGCTCAGTGAAGACCTAGTCAGTCTGAGAGTTCATAAGGTATAGTCCGCCCCCTTAGGAAACTTTGGGGATATTCATTGGAGATGAATTTACACTTGCCTCAATCCATTGAGGCCGCGACGGAATTGCGTGAGATTGCCGCAGTTCCGTTGCAAATTATATCGCCCAGAGAATCTGTACCCATCGTATCGGTGGTACAGGACACACTCGTGGGTGCGAATAGGTTTACAAGATCCACAACCTTGTTTACCTTGAAAGAGGCGATGAACCTCCTTGTTCATTCCAAGCGTTGGGAGGGCAAGATGCCAGAGCCCGTGACAACAAAGCCACAGCCTATGTGGACGGGGCAGCAACTGTTGTCGGCCCTCTTGCCTCCTGTCAGCCTGCGTATGGAGAATAGCAGTTTCGGCGACAATGATAAGGGGAAGGAGGACAGCCCTAATCTGATTAAGATCCTGAACGGTCAGATGTTACAGGGTATTCTCGACAAGTCAGTGTTCTCGAGGCAACTTCTTCACATCATCTACAATGATTACGGTCACGAAATTGCTGTGGATTTCTTGGATTCGCTCCAGGCCGTTATTGCAACCTTCTTGATGAATAGTGGATTCTCTGTAGGGATTAGCGATTTGATTGCTGACAGTGGGACGAATGCGGAGATTGGTGTGGTTGTTAATAAACTCATGAAGACGATTGAGGACCAGATTCTTCAACTTCACACGGGTTTGTTTGAGAATAGCAGTGGTCGTAGCAATGCAGATGAGTTTGAGGGCAAGGTGATGAGCACACTGAACAAGGCTGTAGGAGAAGCGGGAAAGATTGGTCTTCAATCCTTGGCGGATACGAATCGCATGACAAACATGGTAAAGGCGGGTTCGAAGGGTTCGGATGTAAACGTCTCTCAGATGGTGGCGACCCTGGGTCAGCAGGCCATTGAGGGCAAGCGTGTTCCAAACGGCTTTCAGCATCGCACACTGCCTCACTTCAAGCGATTCGATGATTCTGCAGAAGCTCGTGGCTTTATTAGTTCTTCTTACGTGCAGGGTCTGAAGCCCCATGAGTTGTACTTTCACGCGATGTCAGGTCGCGAGGGTTTGATTGATACGGCTTGTAAGACGGCCGACACTGGATATTTACAGCGTCAGATTCGTGTAGCCCTCGAAGATTGTGTAACCCAGCACGACGGGTCTGTCCGCGATGCTACGGGCAACTTGGTACAGGTGGCGTATGGTGAGGATGGTATTAATGCAACCAAGTTGGAGAACCAGCCTTTGCCGATCACCACAATGTCGGATGATGAGATCCGACTCAAGTTCCAAGCGGATGGTGTCGATCCGGCAAGACAGGCCAAGTATTATGATGATCTGATGTTGGATCGCAAGATCTTGGTCGAGAGTGTCTTTCTCTTCAAGCCCAAGAAGTCGGTCAAGTACCCTGTTCATTTGGACCGTTTGATTCACAGTATGGCAAATCAATTGGGGCTCAAGGAAGGTGCAGGCAGCGTCTTAGCCAATGAGGTGTTGGATGCACAGGACCTCATCCTCAGCAAGACACACGCGAACAACAATATTTGGGCCGCACTGATTCATTATCATCTATCTCCTCAGAATCTCAAGCAGTTGGGCTACAACAAGGCGGCGTTGGATGCCTTAGTCGCACAGATCGTGTTGAAGCACTGGGCCTCTTGGGTAGAACCTGGACAGCCAGTAGGTGTGATTGCTGCACAGAGTATTGGTGAGCCTGCAACTCAGATGACGCTTAACACCTTTCACCTTTCAGGTGTTGCAAGTAAGTCGGCGATGACCAGAGGTGTTCCGCGATTGAAAGAACTGATGAAGTCTACGAAGAACCCAAAGGCGATTGAATTGACGATACCCTTGCGCAGGGATCTGCGAGATAAGAAGGAAGAGGCACGTCGTATCGCGCAGGAATTGGAATTCACACTCCTGCAGGATCTTGTAACTACCGCACGCATTTATTATGATCCCCGTGATTCGGACACCTTGTTAAAAGAGGATGCCGATTGGTTGGCCTACTTGGGAGCCTTTGAACAGTTAATGGCTACACCGGCAACTGCGGCACAGGTCGCTGATCCTCTCAATTCGAATAGCAGCAGTAGTAGTGGTGCAGCAGCAGCGGCAGCCACGACGGCT
>Ga0114969_10003878_pt1 | contig 11936 bp, 11 predicted proteins | sample M_130807_MF_Meta_FD_87316 | JGI IMG/M metagenome (GOLD analysis project Ga0114969, IMG submission 87316) | Freshwater microbial communities from Lake Montjoie, Canada to study carbon cycling - M_130807_MF_MetaG | ecosystem: Environmental > Aquatic > Freshwater > Lake | place: Lake Montjoie...
CAGGGTGCTGGCATTAACGCTAATGTGCCAATCACTACGGATAATCTTCGCTCCGTAATGGTTCGCAAGAACCCTGCTGGTGGATTTACTGTTTACATTTCTGTAAAATGAATAACGAAAAAAATAAATAATATGCAAAATACTGATTTAAAAGGATTGCTTGGTGTAACGACAACCGCCGGCGGATTCGTTACGTCTTCGCTTCCAATTGTGGAAGGCTACCTTAAAATCATTGCAATGGTTGTTACAATCAGTGTTGGATGTGCTACATTTGTTTACTATTGGAAAAAGATTAAAGAAATCGACAAGGATAAATAATTATGAATAACTGGAAAACAACCGCCACCGGCGTCATTGCAATTGCGGCAGCTCTTTTGAGCGCAGCTTCTAACCTTTTGTCTGGGCACGCTGTCGACTGGACAAGCGTAATTGCAGCAGTATCAGCAGGGATTGGCCTTATTCACGCTCAGGACAGCAAGCCGCAGTGATTTATGTGGGGTTGGCTAAAACCTCTCTTTGAAGCTTTGCTGGCGTTTTTTGACAAAAAAGCCAGCGCGCCATCAACAATAGAAAATGAAAACACTCCTGCTCCTGTTTTTGGGCGTTGGACTAGCTATCTTCGTCAACAGTTGCGCAACAAGGGTGGTTGTAGTGGACAGCCAAAGTGACGTTGTAAGGATAGGAAAGGGAGTAGTTGGCAGTGGTTATATCTGGCATAACGGGCAATGGGAGCTTGTTAAGTCAATAAATTACCCAGAGGGCTGGTATGCTGGCCCAATGCCGAATCAATAAATTGTGAAAACATCAGGGCTCTTTACGGTCCACGGGCACAAGATTCAGTTTAAATACAATGTGCCGTTCAAGCTAATCTTCTTTGGTGACGTTCATAGGGACTCGCCAGACCACGCCGACGGTAAATGGAAACGATTCCTTGAATATGCAAAAAGCCAAAAGAATGCTTATTTCTTTGGAATGGGTGATTATTTAGACAGCACCAGCACTAGCGAGCGCGATTGTCTTGGCTCCATTTCTCCGAAGATGCACGACACTTTCAGAAAAGACATTGAGCTTCTTCAAATGGCAAAGATTGAACTTATTGCCAAAGAGCTTTCGTTTATGAAAGGCAAGATTGTAGGGATGCTTAACGGAAATCACTATTTTAATTTCCAAAGCGGCATTAGCGGAGACCAGAAGCTGTGCGAATTGCTTGGAGCAAAATACTTGGGAGTTTGTTCTTTTGTTAGATTGTTTATGGAAAGCAGTGGCAGAAACGTTTCCCGCGACATATTTGCTCATCACGGGGCTGGAGCTGCAAGGCTGGTGGGCGGTTCAATAAATCGAGTGCAGCAGATGGCAGAGGGAGCAGAAGCCGACATTTACGCTATGGGGCACGACCATAAGCGAGCAGCTGTTCCTGCGCAGCCAAGGTTGTTTTTGTCAAACCATGCAAAACACGGATTAAAAGTTCAGCAACGTGAGCCTGTTGCATTGAGAACCGGAAGCTTTCTTGCCAGCTTTAAGAATGGTCAAGCAAACTACAATGTTGATGCTTGCCGACCCCCAAGCTCTCTTGGACATGTTGAAGTGATTTTAACAGTTCGTGAAAACAGAGAGCATTTTAACAATACTTACAGGCGCTACCAAGATGAAGTTGAAATGCAGCTACTCTCTTAATTATAGGTAAGCTCGCCTTCTTTCCAAAGCTTGTCTGACCTTTCTTTGAGTTTTCGCTTCCAAGCGTTACTGGCTTTGTTTTCTTCTGTTTTTGCGTACAAGCCTTGAAACACAAAGCCAAGACGCCTAGCTCCTTCAACGCCTATCGCAAGTGCGTCAAACAAGTCGGGCGAATAGCCAGTCTTGCTTTTCATTGTCACCTTGCTCTCGACCTCAATCTTGTTCTTGCCGACCATGCGCCACTCGCGCTGACAGCCTTCCTTCAGGACTGCTTCAGTCATGCCGCGAAATTGGCCCGACTCAATCGCAAGTCTGACGCTAAACCAAAGCTCTGTGACAAACTTGCTGTAATGCTGATTGCACGGAACCTGGAGCTGCGTAGATACCATCCTGTCTGAAGGGGAGCCTCCGCAATCAATTGAATTTACCTGCGGAGTCCAAAGCCTGCCAAAAGCCGTAACCAAGCTGGTTCTCATGCCAGAGTCAAAAAAGAAACTGCTTGGGTCTATGAAGCGCCTTCCGCATTGTTCTTTGACAAAGTTGACAATCTGCTCTTCCGGCTCAACATCAATTTTGACGTTAATCGGTACATTTATTAGGTCTACTAATGCAATGATTTGCTTTTTCTTATAGTTGCTTGAATTTTGATTGGTAACATTCCAAACCACTTGAGAAGAATCCGGCTCAGGAATCATTTCAAATCCAAGTTTAAGTTGCCCAAATACGCATCTGTCACCGCCAACCCCCTTGTAGGCCGCGTCCAAGAATCCAATGTTGATATGATTGCTGTCTGCCCATATAGGGTCTTCCATTGCGCCGTTCTTATGGCAAAGCTGCCTTGTAAGCACCCTGCGGCTTCCTTGGCCTTTTGGCATCATTCCTTGGTTCATCATGGTGAACTGAAGGGAATCCTTGCCGTACTGAGAAATATCGCGGTCAATGGCTTCTTGTGTGATTAGCGGTATGCCAAGATGTCCGTCCAAGTTTGGTGAGTCGGTTCCAACCAGCTGAAGGCATATGCCGTCTGGGCGTCTCGTTTTCCACGACTTTGTTTCTGGGGTCTGGTCAACACCGCCCTCCCACCCTCCAAGCTCAAAGGCGGGCTCGCAGAGAGCGCCTAGGGCATCCGTGGTCTCCTTTGGGTTGCCAAGGCCAATAGCCTTAAAGTCTGGGTTTTTGTCCAAGTTTGATATGGCGAACACAAATGCGGGTGGAAGGAGCTGGAGCTCGTCGGCAATCAACCTGACCCGCTTGTTCTTCAAACCGATGAAATCTCCAAGACCGACGTAATTTCCACCGCTTTTACAGGGCACGCCAATGATTCCATTGCGGAAGTCTCGGCCATCTTCGCTATCGTCCCTATGGTCTGTCACCAAACGCAAGCGGCCTTCAATTAGGTTTCCTGGGAGTTCAGGCCAAATCTTCTTAGCGGCCTTGTGGTATTTCTTGATTTCGCCCCATATGCGGTCTTCAAGGCGTTCTTTTGTGGTTGAGCAAATGATTACGCTGGTGCATTCAGGCCAGACGTAATAGTCAGCAAGTCCGTCTGTGGCTGCTCCGTTTGTTTTTCCGCTGCTGGCTGGACCGATAACTCCAATTGTTCTGTGGGTTAAATACTCTTGAAGCTGCATTTCGTTCCATCTGTGCCACATCTTCATCGTCGGCCACAGCAAGGACTCAAATCTTTTGTAATGCTCAAACATGCCGTCACCAAAGGTTTTGCCTTCTTTGTTCTTCCATTGTCCGCCACGGCGAATCATCTGACGCTCAATTTCAAGCTCTGAAGTTCCTGTGGGCCATTTGAGTCCGTAACGAATTAAAGGTGCAGCCATGAATTAAATTATGCAGTTGATTTGAATTAATTCAAGGTATATATGTATTAGCAACGATTATGAGCCAATTAGTAACAACGCCTGCTTTTGATTCAGGATGTCCTGGAACGGCAGCAAATGATATGACAGCAAATCCAAACATTTATTACCTTATCGCAAACGGAACCCCGTCGTCTATTGGGCTCTATCCTCCAAACGCAAGTCTGTCATGCGTGGCATTTGAGGTAAATGGTCAGGGACCAATTTTTGTTTGGAACCCAATCACGGCATCTTGGCAATCTAACTAACATGAAAAAACTTACCGCACTAACATTATGGCTGTCCTGCATTATGTGCAGCGCGCAGTATTATTTGCCAATCTCCACGTTTACCAATTACACCAACACGGCGATTTCTCCAGTAAGCGGTGTTGCGTCTAACGTCACGCTGCTCGGAATAACAACCGCCACAAACATAGTGTCGGTTAATATTTACGGAACAAATTCAATAACATCGTATGGAACATTGAATGCGTCCTCTACATTAAATGCTTCTACCGACATTAATGTTGCCGGAAACATTAACATGAATGGCGGCTCTGGAACTTTGCTGCTTGGAAATACAGGAGCAATAAAAATTTACAATAACAGCACTTACAGCGTTGCAAGCTGGGGTTCTAGTAATTTATTGTTTAATCCGCCATCTTCATTTGGAGGCATTTTTTTTAATTTTAGCAACGGCACTAACGGAGTTAGATTTGGAAATGGAGCAAGTGGAATTGTTGGGTTAATTGACTCTTCTGGTAACTTTACAAACAAAGGATACATACTTACAGGAAGCGCTATTTCTTGCAATGTTGTGACAAACAATGGCCTTATCTGGTACGCATATGCAACCAATGCAACTCCTACATTTCTGACTGGACCAAACGGTTCAATTTGCACCACAACTAATGGTCAACTTTTTGTAAGGTCAAATGCAACTTGGGTTTTAAAATAACATGCCAGAATCAAAGAAATTCTACGGATACTTCAGAGCTTTCCCGAAAGGCATGAATGCAGACGTGGACCCGTTGCTTCTTCCCGCCGACCAGTTGGCGATGGCTACAAATGCAACGATGCGTGGCACGTTTGTTTCGCAACGCCCAAGATTTCAAAAGCAATCAATACAGTATGATTCCAGCGAAACGCAAACAGCATTTCAGGCTGGCTTGTTTCAGGGTGCAGCTTATTACAGAACCGCTACTGCTGGATACATAATGTGCGCAGTAGCAGGCAGATTATTCTCATTTTCAATTGGAGCTAACGGTTCTGTTCTTCTAAGCGAAATTAAAGATACAACCGTAATCCCAAATCCAAATCCTTTGTTTCCGAATCCTCCTGCTGCGCTTGTGTCAGTTCCAGCAAATGCATCTGTGTCTCTTTCGTGGTCGCTGTCAGACGGCGCATCTCAATACAAGCTTAAGAGATATACGGCATCTGGAGGCCCGTATGCGGTTATTTCAACTCAAAACGGTGTGACTTACACCGACACGGCAGTGGTTAATGGAACGACCTATTATTACGTTGTTAGCGCAGTTAACTCTGCTGGCGAAAGCCAGAACTCAACTGAATCATTTGCAAAGCCTCAAAACGTGGTTCCTTCGGCTCCGCTTGGTCTTGCAGCCACATCTGGAAGCTCTCCAGTTATCTTGTCGTGGTCAACTGTTTCAAACGCGTCAACGTACAATATCAAACGTTCCACAATCGACGGCTTGAGTTATCAAACTCTTTCAAGCACGGCATCGCTATCTTATTCTGATTCATCTGCCGTAAATGGAACAACGTATTACTATGTTGTTTCAGCAAGCAATTCTGCTGGTGAAGGTTCAAATTCAACACAGATTTCCGTAAGGCCGATACTGCTCCCTTCAGTTCCTTTGAATCTGTTTGCAAATTCAGGAGACAACGTTGTTACTCTTAATTGGTCAAGTTCTGCAAACGCAACTTCGTATCGCATTAAATTGTATTCATCATCAACTGGGCTTTATGAAACAATTGCAACCACTAGCGGAACTACTTATGCCGACACAAATGTGTTCAACGGAAACTATTATGATTATCAAATTTCAGCAGTTAACGCTTCTGGTGAAAGCGCAAACACTTCAAGCGTAATAGGCCAGCCGCAAATTGTAATTGTTCCTCCTGTATCTTATCCAGGAACTCCTGGAAGTCTGTCTGCAAATTCAGGAAATGCAACCGTTGCTCTTTCTTGGGTTGCGGGAGCATATGCAGTTACTTACAACGTAAAAAGAACAACAACATATACTGGTACATACGTTACAATAGCGACTTTGGTTTCTGGCCTTTCTTACACCGACAACACAGCTGTAAACGGAACCACATATTATTACGTTGTATCAACCGTAAATCCAAATGGAGAAAGCGCAAACACATCTCCAGTTATTGCAAATCCAGTTGCTCCGATTGTTATTCCTTCAACGCCGAGCACGCCAACCGCAACAGCCGGAAACGCTCAGGTTGTTCTTACTTGGACATCGGCGGCAAACGCAACGTCGTATGTTGTCGTAAGGTTAAACTTGGCAACAAATGTGTACGACAGAATTGCCATAGTTACTTCTTTGACTTACACGGATACAACCGTAGCAAACGGAAATCCGTACACATACAGAATCATTGGGAAAAACTCTTTGTACGAGGGATTTGCTTCTGGTTCTGCAACTGCAACTCCAATGGCTCCGGTGGTTGCTCCGACATCGGCTCCATTTGTATCAGCTTACAGTTCAGCAAACTCTCGAACAGCCGGATTGCAATGGAGCGGCATTGTTGCGGATACAATAAACATAAAACGCTCAACCTCATTAAACGGAACGTACACCACAATTGCAACCGTACCTGTAACTCCTGCTCAGTATCTGGACGCGGCAGGACTTTCAAACAACACATCTTATTGGTACAAGTTGTCTGCTCAAAATGGTTCAGCGGAAGGCCCAACAACAGCAACTGGCCGAGAAATTAAGCCAAGCTCAACAAACCAAGTTCGTGCAGCAAACAATTCTTATGGAGGCGGCTTTGCTACAGTTGACGGTCAGTATCTACACGTTGTTGTTCCTGGAGTTACATACAACGTAACGCTTGGCGCAAATGAACTGAACGCAACTTATAACTTTGTGACCTACACATCTAATTTTACAGTAGTTGGAGTTATTGGAGTTCCAATTATATTTAAAGGTGGAAAGTTATATGTTCCTGCAAATAACGATAACACAATTACCGCCACGGTAACGCCTGTTTAATATGGCTATAACCAACTCACCAACAGCAAAGCAAAACTGGTTATGGCAATCAGAGCAGTTCCTTATTTGGAACGATGGAATTAACCTGCCTGTATTTTATGATGGCAGCAGTCTAAGGCGTTCAAATGGTTCTTCTGTTGCACCTATTGGAAATATATCAATAGACTTAGTTATTCCAAAAGTTGGAGAAGTTGTTTCGTCAAACACAACGTCTCAGCTTAATTCGTTCTATTTGAATCAATCCGTGCTGGTTGGAACGTCTCAGTTTGTAATTACTAAGATTGGCGGAGATAACATCTTGTCGTCTGTTAATGTTACAAAAAGCAATATTGTAATTGGAGCCGCAACTGACCAGCTTGTAAATACACCATCATATCAAACAGTTGTTTACAAAAGCTCTAAGTACGTTGGGTTTATAAACACGACGTCTGGAGTAAACCAAAACGGAACATTAATATCGGATTGGTCGTCTTTAATTTCTCCATCGCCAGGAACTGGAGCGACGTCGGCGCAATCGTTCACAATGTCGTTTGGGTCAACTGTTGTTTACGGGGCAAGAAATATTGTCGGGTATCCAAGAATTCTTCCAGGAGACTACATTCGAGTTAATAACGTAAATTGCTACGTCAATGCTGTAACGTATTTAAGTGGAAACAATACACAGCCTGTTCAGACAGCAACATGCACACCGCTTGATGTCGGTGCAAATTCAAGCTTGTCTGGCATTACATTTAATCCAGTTGCGCATTGTTATTGCGCAACAACAAATACCTCTGGTGCCTGTACTAGTCCAGTTGACCAATGTTCTTCAACTGGAAGCTATTCAGCAACTGGAAGCGGAAACATGGTTGGTCCGACAAACGGAATAAGCGCTGCGCCTGCTTACTTTACTGTTTCATTGTCCGCAACTCCTGACGGACTGTCTAATGGCAACCAATACACTTTTACGGCAGTAGGGACAAATGCTCAGGTAATCACGTTTTCTGGTATTGTAAACAATGCTCAGTTAATTAACTGCCAAGTGATATCGAAGCCAAACACTCCTGGCTGCACTGTTAATTTTGTAACTGGAGTTCCAACTTCACTAAATCAATACATAACAACGACAAGTGCAACTGAAACATCTGTTGGAACAATATTTACAACGGTAAACGCAAACGCAATAAGTTTTGGCTTGTCTGCAAATTCAACTGTTTCAGCAGGTCAACTTCTTTACGCCACGCCAGTTTACAATGCAATTCCTTTATCTTATCAGGATTTTTTCTATGTAACTTCCACGTCTTCTGTTACTGGAAGCAGCACGAATTATGTGCAGTTGCAAAATCAAACAGGAGTATCTGGTAGCGTTATCCCTGCATATTCGTCAATTGTTCCAATACCTGAGCTTCCAGTTGGCACAATAGGAGTGTACGGACTCGGTAGAAACTGGATGTCCCTTCCTGATGGAAAAAGCTATATTGGAGGAGACATTGTTGGTTCATCGTCTGGAACAAACGTTAACCCATCAAACTACAAATACGCTGACGCCGTATTGAAAGTTAGCCAAAATCAATTCTTGGCTGGCGGTCAAGTAAATGGCACTGGTCTGGCATTTGTTGTTCCTGGAGCTGGTGAAAGAATTAGGGCAATGCAGTTTACTGCTCAGCTTGATTCTTCTATTGGGCAAGGGCCATTGCAGATATTTACTGATGATACCGTGTTCTCAAACACGGCTCCTGCGGACGCCACCACTTGGTCAAAGCTGACAAGTCCAATTCAAACCGAAGGCCTTATTGGGTCTGGTGCAATTTCGCAATATGCAGTTTCTCAATCAAACGGAGATTTGTTTTTTAGGCTTTCTGACGGCGCAATCCAGTCGATGATGATGGCAAGGCTGGATTTCAACAAATGGGGCAATACTCCCATTAGCATTGAGGTTAGGCCAATTATAATGGACGACCAGCCTTCGCTGCTTCCGTACACAAGCATGACGACGTTTGACAATCGTCTTTTGATGACTTGTAAGCTGACTCAATTTCCAAGAGGGGTATGCGGAACATCAATAGTTGCATTGAACTTTGACCCCATTAGCAACTTGTCTGGAAAGCTTCCGTCTATTTGGGAAGGCGAATGGAATGGCTTGAACATTCTGCAATTTGTTACTGGGTTTTTTAATGATGCAAAGCAATGCTTTGCAATCTGTTTGGATTCTTTGACTGGCGAAATAATGCTGTACAGAATCCTTTCAGATTCTGAATCAAAAACAGCAACAAACACAGATGCGTTCTCGTGGAGCTTTGAGTCTCCGATGATGGTTGTCGACCCGCCGCAGGGCCATCGCCCGTACAAGCGTCTGATAAGTGGAGAATTTTCAGTTAACTATTTGGAGTCAGACGTTAGCTACACGGCCTATTACAAAAGCGACCAAGGCCCAGATTGGGTATATTGGTACGACTCCGTGATTCATTACGACAGCACAATGAACCGCAGGAGGATTTCGCTTGGTAGCCCTAGCGGAACTGTTTTTGATGTGGCGAACAATGCCCCTACAAGAGAAGGATATAATTTTCAAGTTAAGCTAGTGTTTTCAGCGCCTGCGATGCTGATTAATTTCAAGCTTGTTGCTGAAGAAATTCCAGAACCCAAAATACTTGCTCCATCATGAGGTCAATATTATTACCATATTTAGTAGCCGGACAGCCAATACAAATCTTTATAGATAAGATTGAATCCATACATTATAACTATGTAGACGCTACCCACCAGTACGTTTACATTGGTTCAAGCGGAATACCTGACGCAATTGAAATTAGCGTAACAGATGCAGACGACGCGACTGCTCTTATTGCTCAAATTAATGCGGCAATTAATTCCACTGCAATTCAAACAACAGTTACTGGAAGTCCTGCAATTCCAGCAAGTTGTCCACTTGGAATTGCTGCAACTGCTGATTACGGTCAAATTGTTATATCTTGGACAAATGATACAAATCCAGCATATAGCTATTTTGTTTATTCATCATTAATCAGCGGTGGTCCTTACAGCATAGCTGGAACAACAACGTCAACTCCATTTACCGACACGGGTGTTGGCGCTGCTGAAGCTAGATATTACGTTGTGTCGACATATTCTTCTGCTGGAGAAAGTCCACAATCAACTGAGTACACCGCCACTGGTCTTACTCCAGCTGCGCCAGCGAGCGCAGCTGCAACGCCAGGATATTATTCCGCTGTTTTAACTTGGGCGGCAGTAACTGGAAGCACGGCATTTCCTACTCCAACGTATAGGATTTACAGGAATTCTGTCTTGGCGTTTGATAATGTTTATGATTTGACCGTAACTGACACAGGGCTTCCTCCTAGCGTTTCTGTGTCTTATGACATTAAAGCTGTATTTAACGGTGTTGAGGGCACGTTAATTAACGCGACTGCAACTCCTAATCCATTTACTGCTGTTGCAAGCCCAGCTGTTACTCCTGGAATCTATTCAAATTCTGTAACGTGGACTGCAAAATCAGGCGCTACTGGGTACAATATTTACAGAAGCGAATCTTCTGGAACGGAAACTTACTTCACGTCCGTGGCAACAAACAGCCTTACAGATACGGCGCTCAGGTACGACACAACCTATTTTTATAAGATTACGCCAACGGCAAACGACGGTGAAGGGCCGCAATCTTCAGAAGTAAGCGGTCAACCGACAACTGCCACGTTCTCGTCCTCAACTGGCGGAAGCGTTCTTGGAGGCACGGTATCCTTCTACGGAACTGGCTTTAGCGCCTCTCAGGGTGGGTTCATGAGGTTTGGCACAGTCACAATCGTTGACCTTTACTGCACATACGTTAGCTCAACGGAAATTAGCATAAGTGTTCCTGGCGGTCTGACTCCTGGAAGTGTGCAGTTTTATTACATGGTAAGCGGGAGTTCTTACCAGCTTCCATTCACAGTTGCATTTACTTGAGAATATAGGATTATTAACCATGCTTACTTTAGGGCAAGTAAAGAAGAGTTCAGTTGCAAGCATCGCTGGCGTAAACGTCAACGATGCTCAATTTACGCTTTACGTCAACGACGCCGTACGGCAGTTGATGGATTTGGGAAATGGTGGGAGCCGTGGGTGGTGGGGAACCGTTCAGGCAATCAAAGGCGTTGCTTATGACGGGTGCTTTGTTTGGCCTGCAAACGTGGTTGCTGTGCTTGGAATATCAACAAGCAAGGGGGTTATGCCAATCAGGAACATATGGTATGACTTTACGTCTTTAGGAGATGAGCATACTGAATGGGCTCGCTGTTGGAAGGACAAGCCAGCAATCACTTTCTCTGGAGAGACTTGTCTGTTCAAGTCGATAGCCGAAAACCCAACCCAGATAATTGCCATTACTGACAACTCTCAAGACAATGGCAAAACAATAACTATTTACGGTATTGATAATTTAGGTAAAGAGGTTTTCACACAGCTTCCAAACCTAAGCTTTGTCCGTGGCTCGCTTGTTAACGTAGGTAGTTCTGGCAACATTACGCAGTCAACATTCTCGTATGTTACAGGTATTCAAAAAGACCTTACTGCTGGAGCTGTAAGGCTCTATGCATATTCTCCCGTGACTGGCATTGGAGACTTGCTTGCCATTTATAACGGAGGTGAGACCAACCCGAAGTTCCTGTACAGCAAGATTGTTAGCCCGTGCATTACGATGCCGATAAGCGCGTTGGTGAAGATTGGGTTTTATTCAGTTTCTCAAGATTCTGACATTATCCCTCTCGACAACATTGACGCTATCAAATCAATGGTTCAATCAATCAGGTCTCGCGAGGGTGGCGACGTCGAGTTGGCAAACGCTCAAGAAAAGGACGCAATGCGTCGGTTGGTGGCTCAAGTCAACAGCCGCTTTCCGCTTGAACAAATGGTCGTTAGATTCCAACCTTTCGGAAGTGACGACATAAGCAGACAGACTGTGGGGATGATATAATATGGCAACAAATGAATACATGGGCTTTAATTTAAGCCCTCTACCAACTGGCGGTCAGGGAGCCTATGGAAAGGTTCCAGGCCAAATCGGTGCTCCGCCGAGCATTTACGACCAGCTTTCTAACGTATATCCAAACATCCAAGGCTTGACCAGTGGGGCCGGTGCAGCAATTGGAAACCAGCTTGCTGGACAACTGTCTCCAGAAACACAG
>Ga0114969_10003879_pt1 | contig 11932 bp, 16 predicted proteins | sample M_130807_MF_Meta_FD_87316 | JGI IMG/M metagenome (GOLD analysis project Ga0114969, IMG submission 87316) | Freshwater microbial communities from Lake Montjoie, Canada to study carbon cycling - M_130807_MF_MetaG | ecosystem: Environmental > Aquatic > Freshwater > Lake | place: Lake Montjoie...
AAAAACATTGAAAAGAAAATAAGTTTATTAATATTAAATAAAATGATAAGAGATATAGAATATTTTAGTTGACATTATTAAAAAACCATATTATAAATTATACTTAGTGATCTTAATTACACGAGGGCTTAATAATAATGTCTGATGATTTAATATTTAATGACGAATTAATTCAAAATATATTAAGTGATAAATTTAAAGTTTGGGCTGTAAATGAATTTAAATCAAAAAAATTCGAAAAAATAATATTTGCACAATTGCCAGATTCAGATGAGTTTAAGAAAAATAAAAAAGCTATAAAAGAAAGTAGCTTAAAAAATGTAATTCCAGAATTAAAACACTTTTACGAATTCCCTCTTTTGAATAAAAATCAAGAATTTCATCTGTTTAGACAAATGAATTTTTTTAAAAATAAATGCAAAAAGTTTGCAAAGAAATATATTAAAAATAATTGTGATTTACAAAAAGAAGAATTAATTAATTCATATAAAAAATATTTAGAATCCAGAGAATTTATTATAAAATGTAATTTAAGATTATCTTATCAAATGTTTAAACATCGTAAAGATTTTTATGGAAATAATACAAATGATCTATTAAGTGATTGTTTTATTAATATTTTAAAAGCAGTTGATGGGTTTGATTACACCAGAGGATTTAAATTCTCTACTTATTGTACTTGGTGTTTGCTTAATAATTCTATTAGAGATCAAAATTCTAATAAAAAATTTGAATCTTTAATTTCAACTAACTTAGAAGAAAAGAATTATGATTCAAAGCTTGATTTAAAAGATCAAGAAATAATTGATAGATTTGATAAAAATGAAAGCGTTCAGCATGATTGGAAAAAAATAAAAGATGTTTTTGCAAGTCAAAATAATGACAGAAGTTTTTATATTTTGACGCAGATATTTGGCATAGGTTGCAATAAGAAAACTCTCAAAGAGTTAAGTGAAGAATTAAAATTAACTAAAGAAAGAGTACGACAAATAAAGGAAAAAACGATTCAGAATTTAAAAGAGTTAGTTAAAAATGGTGATTTAAAATTAATTTTTGAAAGTGATTATGATAAAGAATAAGTATAAATTTTATGTTTTTTCTATAGCTTTTTTTGTTCTGCTGTTAATGCTTGCAGCAACACCCACTACAGAAAATAGCAATAAATTCATAGCTGGAATGTGCTTGGGATTTATGCTTTCACAAGCAGTTTTTCTTTTGTGGACACAAGAACATAAAGAAGAAGAAGCAAAAGAAGAAAAAGATAATAATATTAATAAAAATCATCCTTACAATAATGAATATTGGTGGAATTCAAGCACTCCACCAAAGTTTACTGATAGAGATGATAATTAATTTTTAGAACATTTGCAATTTTTGCATTTGCAATTTTCGCAAGTGCAGTTTGCACAATCTTCTTTTTTGCAAGATTCACAACCACATTGACATTCATTAGACTTTTCTTCAAAATTTAAGAATTCCTTAAAGTTTTTGTACATGTAATTCCTCATCTAAATAAATAGTTTCTAAATTTATATATGTTTTTCTTTTAAAATAAAACAATTAGTTGTTTTTTGTTTGTAGAATTATATCATAACTTATGATAAGTTTAATTTTTCATGGAGTAAATATGAAAACATTGCGATTTTTATTGTTTGCATTGTCATTTATTTTATTAATAAATTCTCAAAAATCTAAAGCTGGTTGAGGTGATCAACCAGCACTTGGCCAGTTTGGTCAAAATAAATTAAATAATCAACCTAAAGGATTTAATAATCAACCTAAAGGATTTAATAATCAACCTAAAGGAGCTACTAATCAAAATAGGAATACCCAAACTCAATTTAATTCATCTACAGGAACTATTCATATAAGAAATGAAAATGTGGTTTTTGTAAATAAAATTGATGGATCTGAAACACCAGGTAGACTTGATCAAAATGGAAAATTTGTTCCATTAAATGCTCCTGCGTATCGTGGAAATACAGCACAAACAAATAATGCCAATGATTTTGGATTATCAAACAATGATTTAATGTATGTAAAAATACAATATAAACAATTGTGTAATTGTGACTGTCAAGATATTATTCTAGCTTTGGATACAAAAGACCCAAGAATAGTAGCAGCAGCTTGTCTTGCTGCTGGTGAATATGATCTTGATGTCAACGAAAGACTAATTGATTTATTGGGAGGAGAAAGTGATTTCGTATCTCAGTCTGCAAGGAAAGGATTGATGATGAAATCTTTTTATATGTTAAATAAAATTAAAAAAGAAAATGGAGAAAAGAATATTTTTACTTTAAAACCTAATCCTATTAATTTAGAGAAATTTGCTAATAGTAATAACTTGGATATTGGAAGAGACTATGTTGACTTTGGGCCTATGCAAAATGATGACAATGTTGCCATTAACACTTCTGTTTTTAGATGGCAAGCTTGGATTAAAAAAAATGAAAGTAAATTGTCTGGCGTAAAAAATAAAAAAGAAGAAAAGACTGTTGATAATAAAAAAGAAGAAAAAAAAGTTCGTTCTGCAAAATAATTTTCAATCTAATTCATAAAAAAAACAACAATTTTAAACAATTGTTGTTTTTTTTATTTTAAATTATGTTTTCTAAATTAGCAACCTTATCTAATGTGATATTTTTTAAAAAATATAATAATTTTGTTGCTTTCTAAATTGTTTTTGCTAACATAAAACTATCAATTGATGCAATGGTTGCATCATGTTTTTGTCAGGAGGATTTGTGATGAAGAATTTTGTGTTTGGTTTTGCGGTATTGTCTATCTTAGCAATTGCTAATGATAGTTTTGCTGGTTGCCGTGGTTGTGGCCGTTCTGGACTCGGCATTCGTGCAAATAAAAGCAGTTGTTCTGCTACCAAAGCAGCACCTGTTGCTGCTGCACCTGTTGCTCCCAAAGCAGCACCTGTTGCTGCTCCTAAAGTTGCTGCTTCTGCTTGCTCAAGTGGTTCTTGTGGAATTGCTAGTGGTCTTCGTGGTAAGCTTAGACTTCGCTAAGATAATTCTATAAACTTAAATCCGTCACAGTATTAACTATTGTGACGGATTTTTTATTTTAAAAACTTTAATTTATATAATGTTTGATAAGTTAACCCTACGATTTCATCTAATACATTATGAAGATGCGTGTCTTTTTCATTAAAACTACTATGACCTATTTTGAAAACTTCAGCTGCTTCTTCTAAATAAACAATTATTTCATCTGGATTTGTATTTGGAATATCAATTTTGTAATCTGTAACTAATCCGTATTGACCTTGATATGTTTCAATCAATCTATCAGTTAAGTCAGTAATATCGTCATAAAAGTGATTTAAAGCCTTGTGAATGGCATAAGATTTAGTTTTTAAATGAACACTATGTGCAACCTGCCTTGATTCAAATAACTTTTCAACTAAACCCTTTATTTCTTTTGAATTTTTATAACTTTCTAATGAAATCATTTTTACCTCTTGTGTTTTGTTTATCTTTTATATATTATATCAAAATGCTTATTCATTAATAAAAAGGAGTTTTATAATATGTTTTCACTGATTTTGTCCCTTGTTCTGTCGCAACAATACTATGAAAAAGAAATTAATATTCCTTTTGTTAAAAAGGAAGTTGTTAATAGTGCAAATAATTGCTTTAAAACAGAATGTCTTGATTATTGGGTTAAAAATTGGAAGCCAATTCCTGTTTACTTATTAATTGGAGATAAAGAAGAAATTGTAGGGACTGCTGTTTGTGCTCATATGCAAAATGATTGGATTGTTGCAAAAATAGAATTAAAACAACCAATTCCTAAAACTTATGTTTGCAGACCACATAGCAAGCCAGTGAAAGTTGAAGTTACAGATGCTTGCTTTTTTAATATATACAGAGCAGAATTAGTTAGACTTTTAATCGTAAATCCACTGCATTCTTCTAAATATCCTAACGAAAATCAAAATAAAATTTTGATTGGAAATTAAGCATGTGATATAATTGTTTCAATTTGATCTATTAGATCTCTTAAAACACCAGCATCAGCACCAGTAGTAGTAGTAACACTAGCAGCAGCTTTTGGCACTTTAGTAATTGCTTGCGTTATTAACGCTGACATTTTGGAAACATTTTTACCATCATAAATTTTTTCAAAAATGGTTTTTAATTCAGGGAAATTGGTAGTATCAAGAAGTGCATTTTTATATTCATCATGCAAAGATCCTTGCCCCTTTATTAATGATTTAATTGTACCATCCGTCAAAATTGGTTTAGTTGGATTTGAAGTTGGAGTATGAGTTCCACCAACAATTGTATTTAATAATGCATAACCATTTGCTACTGTAGCAGGAGTACCAAATTTAGTTATTACCTCGGCTACAGTAGTTTTAATTTTTTGAATAAATTCACCATGTTTGCTTGCATCAAGAACTTTAAATGTTTTAAGTATATTTTGTCTAGATTGTAGTAAAATTCTGCTTAAATCTGCTTGTTTATCGCTTGGGAATGGTGTTCCTGCTGTTGTATATGCAGTTTTAAATGCCTGTGCTAATGTTCCATTAGTTTTTAATTCTGGGAACATTGCATCAAAATCAAATGATTGTTCGTCTCCATAGTTAGAAGCCCCAGTTATTTGTCCTCCGATTTGTTTCAATGAATCTGCTACTGCAGGACTGTATTGATCTATCGCACTTGTAAGTTGACTAACTGCATTTTGTAATTCAGCTTGTTTTGCTGGGTCCAATGTTACTTTGTATTTCTGAAATATATTTTTAGTACCAGAAGCAGGATTCAAATCAGTGTTTACAAGGTTTAAATAATTGATTGCTTGTTGTAGATTTTTTTGAACTTTATTAATTGACCACATGTATTTATTAGCATCTGTACGCATATAGTTTGCGGGATTCCAGTTACCGCCAGCAGAAGGAGATGCTTCATTTAATTTACTAAATTTAAGTTTGGCTGTAAGTGAATTAATTTTTTGTGTAGATATATTATTTTCAATGCAATAGTTTGTAATTTTTTCAACTATTAATTTGTTTTCAAAATTTTTGAATTCCATGTTTCCTCTTTGCATACAGTGTGATATATTTATTTAGTGTTTTAAATTTAATTTTTAAAAGGTTTTATTATGTTTGAAATCAAATATTCTTTTGGATATGACAAGATTTGTTTAATTCCCAGATTAAAATCAAATTTGGCATCTAGAGATCACGCAGATACAACTGTTTCTTTTGCAAATCGCTTTATTTCCTGCCCCTTAATTGCATCTCCAATGCCAGATGTTTGTGAAAGTGACATGGCTATAGCATTATTTAAACTAGGTGCATATGGCATAATTCACCGTTTTATGAGTAAAGAAGAACAAGTAAAGCATTATAATAAAGTTTTAGATAATAATTGTAATGCTGCTAGTTCGATAGGAATTAATGGAGATTGGCAGGAAAGATATGAAGATTTAAAGCAAGCTGGTTGTAATGTTTTTTGTGTTGATGTTGCAAATGGCTTTAGTTCAAATGTTGAAACTGTAATTGATTATTTAAAAAGAGACAATGTTTATATTATTGCTGGAAATGTTGCATCTAAAGAGGGATATCAATATTTAGATGATTTAGGAGTAAATGCTATAAGAGTAGGTATAGCTGGCGGTAAAGTTTGTAGTACCAAGGATGAAACTGGTGTTTTATCACCAATGGCTTCTACTATTATTGAAATATCGGAATTTAAAAAAGAAAACAATTCAAAAGCATTAATTATTGCTGATGGTGGTATTAAACAACCATCAGACTTCTGTAAGGCTTTAGCTTTAGGTGCAGATGTAGTTATGGCTGGAAATATATTTGCAGGCACTGATGAAGCTCCTGGCAATGTAATAAAAGATAGTACTGGTAAAATGCATAAGCTTTTCAGAGGTGCAGCATCTTTTTCAACTCAAAAATACTTAGCTGGCAAGAAACCAACTTATGTAGAAGGAATAGAAACTTTTGTGGATTACACAGGTTCTGTAAAAGCTGTCATAGAAAGGTTTACTAGAGGGATTAAATCTTCCATGAGTTATTTTAATTCTTGTAACTTAAATGAATATAAAGAAAATATAAGTTGGTCTATAGTTTTATAATAAATTAAAAAATAATTTATTAAAATTAAAGTTAGTTATTATTATAAATTAATAGATAGTGTTTACTTTTAAAAAAGGCATTAATGGAGAAGCATTTAGAATACGAATTTATTCAAGATAATGATTTAAATATTTGTTATAAAAAAGGTCTTGCGTATCAAAATGATATGAAGCAAAGTATAAGTTATGATAATGATTATTTTGAACATTATGTTGTTTTAGAAGATACAGAAATATCAAAAAGGATTAATGCTGTTAGAACTAGCCTTACAGAAAAGCATGTTAAATGCTTAATTGATGTTGGAATTGGCAGTGGAGAATTTATAAAAAAATCTCAATGTAAAACATATGGTTTTGATATTAATCAAAAGGGAATTAGTTGGTTAAAGGAAAGGAATAAGTTTGTTGATATTTACAACGAAACTATTCCTGAAGATGTTCAAGGATGGACTTTTTGGGATTGCTTGGAGCATGTCCCAGAGCATTCAAAAATATTTAATTTATTGCAAAAAGATCAATATTTATTTTTATCTTTGCCTTACTTTGAAAATTTGGATAAAATTAGAGAGAGTAAGCATTATAAGCCTAACGAGCATTATTATTACTTTACTCAACATGGACTAATCGACTACATGAAAGATTGTGGTTTTGAATTAGTAGAATATAACTTCGATGAAACAAAAGCAGGAAGAAGCAACATAATAGCATGTTGTTTTAAGAAAAATGGCTAAAAAAGTATTTGTTACTGGTGGATCTGGATTTGTAGGTTGGCATTTAACTAATTTTTTACTTGATCAGGGTTACAAAGTATTCACTACTTATAATGGTGGTGGAAATTTACCTGATAAAAGGGCTGAAATAATTTCTAGAAGTTATTTTGGCATCAATATAGAGAACCATAAATTTGATGTGGTTTTTCATACAGCAGCAAATAATGATGCTCGTTGTCAAAATGTTAAATATCTCTATGATTTAAATGTTAAAGATACAGAAGCATTGTTTAATGTTTGTTATAACAATGGCTGTAGAAACTTTGTGTATTCTTCAAGTACAGCTATCTATGGAAGCCAGCCTGTTCCTTACATAGAAGATCAAACAAAAATTGATCCTTTAAATTATTATGGTTTATCTAAAGCAAATATGGAACATGCTGTAAATAGATTTTTACAAAATAAAAAAGACTGTGTTGCAATTGCTTTGCGTTATTGTAATGTTTATGGGTTTGGTGAATTTCATAAAAATAGTCGAGCTAGTATGATTTACCAAATGTTACATAAAAAGATTTTCAAACAATCTTTGAATTTATTTAAAGATGGAAATCAAAAAAGAGATTGGGTTTATGTAGAAGATGTAGTGCAAGCAAATTACTTGGCTTCCAAATATGAAAAAAGCGATTATTTTAATGTTGGCTCTGGAATTTCTACATCATTTAATGAACTGGTAGAAATAATGAATTTTAAAAATGTAAATTATGTTGATTGCCCATTTGAAAAAGAATACCAGAGTCATACTCTTTGTGGTTTAGATAAAATAAGTAGATGCATTGGTTATAAACCAAAAAATGATATTAAAGTAAATATTTTTAATTTGGAGAAAAAACTAAGGGATTATTTTAAATTGAAAGGCTGAAATTATTTTTTTGATAAACTTCCTTTAGTTTATTCATTGCTTTTGAAAGAATAACTCTAAGTCCGTAGTTTGAATAGCTTTTGCCATTTGATTTTAAAATTATACTTTTAGCTTCTTTAACCCATTTTCTTCCTAATTTAAATTTAAGTTCTATAGCCTTTGTTTCTTTTTCGTTTAAATTACAATTACTAATTATTTTTTCAAGAGAAAATTCTTCACTGCTAAGATCAAATTGATTGTTTTCGCCAAATATTTCTTTGTACACTGAAAATTGTTCAAAGTTAACATGATCTGAATAAAACTTAATTTCAATTTTACAATTTTTTTGCCTGTATTTTATTTGTTGAATTTTTGAAGCTATTGCACTAAAAAGATAAGTAGTGAATTTAATATTATTTTTCGTGTAATACCAAACGCATTTTTTGAAAACTATGTAAGCTTCATTAATGAAATCACCATACATATAATAACTTTTACTTTTTTTAAAAAGTTTAGAAACAGTATAAGTTATAAAATTTTTATACTTTTCAAACATGAACGGTTCAAGTTTAGAAATTTGATTGATAACATGGAAATCCTTTTCCCATTCTTCAATTTTTTCATCAGGTATTAAAGATTTAATACTTTCAGGATTACTCCAGAATGCACACAAAAACTTAAAATGTTTTTTGCCAAAAAGAAGCTTGCTCCATTTAAATGTAACTTTATTTGATTCTGCTAAAAAATCAAGAATTTCTTGATCACTAATAAATTTCGCATTCATTATACACATCCCTTTGTTTTATTCTATCTCAGCCATAAAATAGAATATGAAATTATTTGAAGATTTTGACACACAATATTTTGGATCAGAAAGATACTCTCTTTATCAACACAATAAAGTAGATAACTATCTGATTAAAAACTCATTGAAATTTTTACTTTTTAACACTAATGAAAAAAACTTAGAAAATTGCTTATTGCAATATGAGCTTTTGAAATCAATAGATGTTTCTCCAATCATATTTACTCCAAATTTAGATTACTTTATTAAAAACAAAATACCAGAAAATAATCTTATAGAAACAGATGGTTTTTCTTATATAAATTGTTTTAACGAAATTATCAGATACTCCAATTCAAATTATGTTTTTATTATCAACTCAAATATAATATTAGATAACTTGAATGAGATTGTCAATAGATTTTATATAATATATCAAAATTTTTCTGATAAAGTTGCAGGATGGTCTATTAATATAAAAAATTCTTTCAAGAATAAAATATATCATGAGTTTAAAATAGATGAGAATGTTTATTTTTCTCCGATACTTTCATTAGATTTTTTTTGTGTGAAAAGTGAATATTTAAAAAAAATTGGCTTATTATCATATGTTAGAGATAATGTTAGAGATAACGAAGATTGCAAAGGTTTAGATTATTTATTGGGATGTTTGGTTAATGTAAATAAAAAATATTTAATAAATGATTTTAACATTGAGTTAATTTTAACCGAAGAAAAAAATGAAGATTCTATTTCAAATGAAGAAAAATTAAATAAAATTATAGAAAAACAATATTTTTTCTTTGAAGCTAATAAAAGTATCTATCATCTAAATGATGATTTTTTTAATTTTTGGAAAGCAAATATTCTTCAGTTATAATTAAGGTTTTGCTCGATTAAATAATTCTCTTACAAGTTTTAAATAATTATATTTATAGCGTGGTTTTAATATTATGTCACCAATTTCAAATTTATTTTCTTTCTTTTGATTTTCTATAATTGAATTAGTTTCTTTTGCAAAATCACAAGTTTCATAAGGTGCAATTCCAGATGCATGATAACTACCAGTTTGCGACCATCTATAAACATAAAAAATTTCTTTCTTTTTAATTTCAACACTTGGGTTTTTAATAACTTCTGTTATTTTACTTAATAAAGAACAATCTATTGATCCTTTGTCAATGTTGAGATAACCACCAACTTTTTCCCAATTTTCTCTTGTTATAGCAAGATTACAATGAAAAAGATTATTGCTAAAAATTAATTTTTTAAAATCTTCTTCATAAATGCCTTGATTAGTATGAAATAATCCATCATGCATGTATCTTAAAGTTGTTGTCATTCTCCAAGGAAGATAAATATCATCATCTTCCCAAGGCATAAAAATATCTCCAGTACATAAAGACACTGATTGATTAAATTTTTCACCTAAAGGTGTTATTCTTTTTTTAAAATTAAAAATTTTAACTTGTGGGTGTTCATATATTATATTTTGTTCTTCGCAATCATTTAAAATGATAAGTTCTTTTTCTCCTTGATAATCTTGTTTCAAGAAACTAAATAATGCTTCTTCTAAAACTCTTGGCCTTGCAAATGTACAACAATAACAACTTATTTTCGGTAATTTTTTACTATTACGATTCATGAATAACATTTTAATTTCCTTTATAATTTTTAATTAAAAATTTAAATATTTCTGAGTGTGGATAGTATTGTTCATCAAAACCTTGTTCGGGGTTTTTTGGAATACTGCCAAGAACATCTTTTTTTACATTCAAACAATTTTTTTCCATGAATTTAAAGAAAGAATCATTTTCATGATCTTTATATATACTCCCAGAACCCACTTTTTTTGAATGTATAGCAATAATTTCATCAATTATAGCAATTTTTTTATTAGGATATTTTAATATTTTTGGCCATAAAAAATCTAATCCATGACCAATTGAAGTTTCATCAAACGAATTTATACATTTAGTGAAAGCATCAGCCGAAAAACAGGGCATCATAATCTCAACAAAATTTGTGTATCTTAAAAAATATTCAAATCTATGTACAGTAATTGCATGAGAAAAATAACCAATTAATGAAGGTTGAGCTAACATTAATTGGTTATCATTAAATATTTCAAAGAAATTATTAATATCTTTTGTTTTTAAATAAATATCATCATCTGGAATTAAAATGTTTTTGTAGTTTTTAAAAAATTTAATATTTTCATTATAATATTTTTTAATAATATTAAATTTATATCCTTTGATGCTACTGAAATGATCGAAAGTTTTAAATTTATTTTTGAATTGTTCTTCGTTATCATCATAATAAAGAACTAATAATTCATATTTTCTTTCATTTTCATCTTCGAAAAATAAATGTGCTGTGTTATCTCCAGCACATAATATTACCAAGTTTTTATTACCGTAATTATTAAAAAGCATTATTGTAATTCAGCAAATCCGCCAAACCTCATAGTTTCGCCAGTTTTGTCAAATCCTAATCCTCCACCTAAAAGATGTTTAATTTTTGTCTTGTCTAAATCTACTTCGTATTTATTGTTTTCTAAAAATTCTTCAAAAATTTTTAAATCTATAAAATTTACTTTTTTCTTTTTTAGAGCATCAATACTTTTACTTAAAGAAATGTTTTCATTTAGAATAGAAGAAGATACCCACTTTTTAATTATACTAGGCAAATTTGTATTTGTAGATGCTTTTACCATAAATAATCCTTTTAAGTTAAAATTTACATTTGTATTATTATAGTTTAATAAATTATGTTAAAGTTAAATTTTTAAATTCTTTTTTATATTTAATGAGAATTTTTTATAATTAACAAAATCATGGATAACATCATTGATGTTTTTTACTTTTTTATAAAAATAAGGATGATTTAATCCGTAATTCTCAGTTTTAATTATTATTTTTAATTCTTCAATGCATTCGGTGGCAACTATACTTAAAAAACTATCAATTCCAATAAAAGCACTTGCTTTTTTAACAATGTCAATACTTTCATTTACATTTGTTTTCATGGATAGATCAATAACATTATGATGTTTAGTATTCATGTCGTGACCTGATAAAATTACACCTTGCATTTTTAATGTTTTATCTAATATTTTAAATGTTTCTGTAAAGTCCCAAGGTTTAAAGCATCTATCTTGAGATGTAAATGGCACTATTACACAATATTTTTCTTTTATGAAAGAAAATTTTTTGTCTAATTTGTTACTGCATAAATCTTTATTCCAATAACTTGAATTTGTAGTTAGATTATTAAATTGTTTCTTGTAATTATCTAAAGATTCTATATCTTTAGTTGTATTTAGAAATACATCATGTTGTATAAATATTTTATTTTGATTAAGCTTATCTTTATAAACAATACTAAGAATAATTGATTTTAGCCAGTCTAAATCTAAATGAAATGGTTTAT
>Ga0114969_10003882_pt1 | contig 11929 bp, 10 predicted proteins | sample M_130807_MF_Meta_FD_87316 | JGI IMG/M metagenome (GOLD analysis project Ga0114969, IMG submission 87316) | Freshwater microbial communities from Lake Montjoie, Canada to study carbon cycling - M_130807_MF_MetaG | ecosystem: Environmental > Aquatic > Freshwater > Lake | place: Lake Montjoie...
CGACAAATCGCTTCGCCCGGAGGAGCGCGCCGCCGAGCGACTCGCGCACGGGGAAATACCAGGCCGGCGGCTCGTCGTAGCGCAACGTGTCTTGTGTCGCGACCGCCCTCTGCAATGCGGCCACCGCCGCGGCAAAGTCGCCGCCCGCCGCGGCGAGACGGCCATCGAGCACATCACCGGCAATCGAGAGCAACGCGCGCGCGGAGTTGAGGTTCAGCATCGTGTCGGCCGGAATGGTCTTCGCCAGCACGCCCAACTGACGGCGATCGGCGCGCGCTGCCCCGGCATCACCCTTGCCAGGTGCGCGAGACCGCGTGCGTAGAGCCAGAACGCGAGCGTGACCGGCGTCGTGTCGGCGGGTTTTGCCAGCGCGAGTATCGCGTCCCACTGGCCGCAACGCGCACGCGCAAAGATCGGCGTCGGCAGCACGTACTCCGCCATCGGATCGTGCCCCGCCATGTGCGCCACAACGGCAGCCGCTTTGTCGCCGGCCTCCACCGCCGCGCGGCACTGCCCAATCGTGGCGGCGGCCGCTGCGAGGAACTGAAAATTGTGCGTGTAGTACATCATCGGATACGTGCCGTTCGCGCCCGTGCGCGCGATGTACCGCTCGTCGGCTGCCACGGCCGTCGCGTTCGCGTCGGCCGCCCCCTGATAGTCGCCGGTGCGCATCTGAATGTGCGCGGGCATGTGCACGAGATGGCCCGCCCCCGGCACAAGTGTCTTCAACCGCTCGGCACTCGCCTTCGCCTTCGCAGGATCCGGCGACGCTTCGATCGCGTGGATGTAGTAGTGATTGGCGCCCGGGTGAGTGGGCGACCGCGCCAGTACCGTCTCGAGCGTTCGCAGAATCTCCGGCGTGCCTTCCTGCGGCAGGCCGTCGGCCGTCCAGAGCTGCCACGGCTTGAGATCCATCATCGACTCCGCGAACAGCACTGCCGCATCGTCGTCGGCCGGATATCGCTTCGAGAGTGCGCGCATCGCGCGGCTGTACTGGACATCGAGGTCTTCGCGCTTTGCCGCCGGATCCGATGAATATCGCGCGGCGATCGCCTCGACATAGCGGCGCTCGATCTCGCTCGCGCCTCTGGCCAGCCCCTGTGCGCGCTGCACGGCGTCGAGTGCGCGGATGTTCCGGTCAGCGTCAAGTGGCAGGTTGATGTTCGGTCCGAGGGCGACCGCCACGCCCCACCATGCCATCGCGCTCGACGGATCGAGGCGCGCGGCCTCGCGAAACGCGCGCTCGGCCTCGTCATGATTGAAGCCGAAGACGAGACGGAGGCCCTGGTCGAAGTACTGCTGCGCCTGGGCGTTCGACGTCGTGATGGCGTGATGATGCGTGCCGAGGTCATTGAACAGCGGAACGGTCGATGCGACATCCGCACGCCGGCACGACAACGTGGTGGCTGCAATCGCTGCCACCGTCAGCACGAGAGCTGTGGTCTTCATGGATCTTCCCCGCAACGGCCTACTTGCCGTTCGCCTTGCAGGGCGGCGGAGGGGGTGGGGCAGGAGCGCCAGGCGCGGGACGAGGCAGCGGCTGGCAGTTCTCATACCAGGTCGGCACGAACGTCGAATTGCTGAGCCACATCACCGGCGCAAACATCGATGCAATCGCCTTGGTCATATAGGGAAAGTCGATGGTCTTCACTTCGTCGGACGCCTGGTGGTAGTCCTTGTGGAGATTGAAGCTCGACACCGTGTGCGCGATCACGCCGGCCTGCGCGAGCTGAATGTTGTCGGAGCGCGAGAAGAAGTTCTGCTCGGGATGCGGATCCTGCACGAGGCCCGCATCATGTCTCGCGAGTTCGACGCCGAGGTTGCTGCGTTCATAGCCAGTCAACCACAAGTCGTTCGCAGGGATCAGCGGATCGGGGCGACCGAGCATTTCGAACTCGAGATTCGCCACGATCTTGTCCTTCGCGACGAGCGGGTGAGCGAGAAAGTCGCGGGCACCGAAGCCGCCAGACTCTTCGCTGCCAAACCACGCGAACATCACCGTGCGCTTCGGCCGCGGCCCACGCGCAATCGCCTCCGCCAATTCCAACACGGCCGTCGATCCGCTCGCGTCATCGTCAGCGCCGTTGAAAATCGCATCGGCGCCAGGCGCGCCCGGCCGCACACCGAGGTGGTCCAGATGCGCGGTCAGCAGACTCACTTCGGCCGCCTGCTTCGGATCGCTGCCCTTCAACTGGCCCAGCGCGTTGTACGTGCGGCCCGGCTGCATCGTGCACTGGAAGTCGACCTTCGTGCCGTCCACCATTCCTGCAATCGCCGCGTGCGTCGCTTTGTCGAGCACGATGCGGACGACGGCTGCCGCAGGTGCGCCGCCGCCGCGGCCGCCACCGGCCGCCGCTGCACCCGGCATGCGCGCGCCTGTGGCCGCCCAGGTCGTGCGGTTCTGTGCCGTCTCGACCGCGAGCGTACCAGCTGCCTTCGCGAGTTCCGTGTTGTCTGGCGTCGCGCCATCCGGAATGAACACAAATGCGCCGTCCGGGATCTTCGCGCCGTGTGTGTAACGGAAGAGCGGGCCGCCGACCGCGCCCTTGTTGATCGACGACACCAGCATCTCGCGCCCGTGCGTCAACGCCATGTTGCCCACAACGAGCGTCGGCGCGCTGGCCGCGGTGACGCGACCCGTGTCGATCGTCTTGACGTACCCGCCGTCGTCGCCAAGCGGCTCAATGCCCCAGCGTCGCATCTGCGAGCCGATGTAGGCCGCCGCGCGCCACTCGTCGGCGGTGCCGCTGCCGCGGCCCTGCATGGCATCACCCGCCAGAAACTCCATATGGCCGCGAATCGACGCTTCGGTGATGGTGGCGGCCTGCACCTGCAGGGGCGTCAGTTTCGCCGGCGGCTTGCTCTGCGCGGACGTCGTCGCGACGCCGGCGAACATCAGGCCAACAACACAGAGGCGGGAGAAACGAGAAGGGCTCGTCATATGCAGGGAAAGCATACGACAAGCCCTGGGTGCCGCCTGAATCTCGTTATCTGGTCATCTGGACATCGGGCTATTGCAGCGTGAAGTTGACCGTCACCGTCATGACGACCGGCATCGCGGCGCCGTTCAGGTAGGTGGGGGCGTACTTCCACTGAGACACCGCGTCCATCGCGGCCTGGTCGAGCAGGGCGATGCTGCGCAGGAGCTTCGTCTGCACGACGCTGCCCGTTTCATCGACCAGTGCTTCGATGATGACGATGCCGGAGACACGGGCAGACTGAGCGTCAGCAGGATAGGCGGGCTGCACGTACTTGAGGCGTTCCGGTGCTTTCACGTCGCCGCCGATGCGTATCGCTTCGCGGCCGTTCAAGTACACGGGCTCGGGCGGGGCGTTGGACGCCTGCATGATCGGATGATTTGCGCCCAGAGAATCCTGCGACGTGCTCGACACGCCGGCGGGGTTGGCATCGGCGGGCGGCGTGAAGTTGACAGTCGCCGTCATGATCACAGGAACGGGATTGCCATTCAGTGTCGTCGGCGTGTAGCGCCACTGTCTTACGGCCGCGAGCGCAGCCTCATCGAGCAACGCGATTGACCGGATGACCTTGGCGTCGGTCACCGTGCCGTCACGGCCAATCACGGCCTCGACAATCACGATGCCGGAGACACGGGCTGCTTTCGCCTCCTGGGGATACTCGGGTGCGACGTAGTAGGTCCGAGTGGGCGCCTTGGTTTGCCCACCGATGCGGAGCGGTTCCTGCGCCATAGCTACGGCCGGGACCAGCGCCGTGACCACCGCGAGGGAAAGAACAACCTTTCTCATGGGACCTCCTGAAACTTGGGTTAGCTGGGAGTATTAGACACCGGCCGGGCCAATCCGGCCATCGGTTTGCCAACGCTCGTGGCTGTCTTGATCAAACCATACTGCGGCGTCATACTCAGGGCCCTTTTATCGCCGTGGGTCCGACGTCGCTGGGAACTGCCGTTTCGTTTCAACCAACCCGAACCATTGTTCTCGACGGCCCGGACCCCGAGGCCAAGCGACAGGAGATCCTCGAGTACTTCCACCAGAGCTTCTCGCTCTACGAGAGCCTGTTCGAGTGCCTGAAGGGCGATGCCGGTTACTACGCGCGGGCCAATCGGCTGTGCTCGTGCCAAGTCCTGGCGGCGACCGGATGCAACGGGTTGCGCGGCTGCGCAGCGGCATGTTCGTGGGCGAAATGAGCATGCTCACCGGCAACCCACGCTCAGCGACTGTCGTCGCCGCCTGCGAAGCTGTGGTGTTCGAAATCTCGCGCGCCGATATGGAACCGCTCATCAAGAGCCGTCCTGAAGTGGCGCGGGTACTGACTGAAGCGCTGGTGAAACGACGCTCCGAGACGGAGCGCGCAAGGAACGCGCCGCCGCCGCATCCCGAAGAGCAACGTTCGTTCATGCAACAGACGGTCGGCCGTATCCTCGCGTTCTTCGGTGTCAATTCAAAGATCTGACCGGAAGCCTGCGTCCGCGATTTAGCGCGTGCGCCCGCCCAGGATCGAGCCGAGCATGCCTCGGAGGATTGACCGGCCGGCACCTGACCCGATCGACCGGGCGGCGCTCTTCGCGGCGGCGGCGAGCAGGCCGTCGTGATGCGCCCCACGTGGGCCGGTTGAGCCGAACAGCAGATCGGTCAGCACAGACGGGACGGCTTTGGGCTGAGGAACCGAACCCCCTGGCGTTGACGAACCCCCTTGATCGTTGGAACCCCCGCGCTCGTTGGAACCCCCTGGCCCCGTCGAACCCGCTTTCGAATCTGCTCGTGCCTTCAACTTTTCGTAAGCGGACTCGCGATCCCGCGTCTGCTCGTACGTCCCCTTGATCGTGGATTTACCGATGATCGACGCGCGGTCCTCCGGCGTGATGGGGCCGATACGCGAGGCCGGCGGCAGGATCCACGCGCGTTCGACGATCGTCGGGCTGCCCTTCTCGTCGAGGAACGAGACAAGCGCTTCGCCGACGGCGAGTTCCTGAATGGCCTTCTCGGTATCGAAGGCCGGATTGGCGCGCATGGTCGTGGCGGCGGTCTTCACGGCCTTCTGATCTCTCGGTGTGAACGCACGGAGCGCGTGTTGCACGCGGTTGCCGAGCTGGCCGAGCACCGTCTCCGGCAAGTCGAGCGGATTCTGCGTCACGAAATACACGCCGACGCCCTTCGAGCGGATCAACCGCACGACCTGCTCGATCTTCTCCACGAGTGCATCGGGCGCGTCGTCGAACAGCAAGTGCGCCTCGTCGAAGAAGAACACCATTTTCGGTTTCTCCGGGTCGCCAACTTCCGGGAGATGTTCAAACAACTCCGACAACATCCAGAGCAGGAACGTCGCGTACAGCTTGGGCGAGTTCATCAGCTGATCCGCAGCGAGCACGTTAACCACACCCTGCCCTGAGCGTGTCGAAGGGCCGGACCCCGACGCCGTCTGGATCAGGTCGTCGATGTTCAGCATCGGCTCACCGAAGAACGACGTGGCGCCCTGCTGTTCGATTTCTAACAACGACCGCTGAATGGCACCGATCGACGCGGCCGAGATGTTGCCGTAGTCGGTTTGAAACGACTTGGCGTTTTCGCCCACGAAGGCGAGCATCGCGCGGAGGTCCTTGATATCGAGCAGCAGCAGGCCACCGTCGTCGGCGATCTTGAACGCCATCGTCAGCACGCCGCGCTGCGTGTCGTTGAGCGCGAGGAGGCGGCTGAGCAGGAGCGGTCCCATGTCGGAGATCGTGGCGCGCACCGGATGGCCGCCCTTGCCGAACACGTCCCAAAACTCTACGGGACACGACGCGAATGCCGGCGGCGTCAGCTTCAGTTGCTCGAGGCGCGCCTGAAACTTCGGCGACAGGGCACCGGCCGCGGCGATGCCGGACAGATCGCCCTTCACGTCGGCCATGAACACGGGCACACCGATTTGCGAGAAGTGTTCGGCCATCACCTGCAGCGTGACCGTCTTGCCGGTACCCGTGGCGCCGGTAATCAGGCCGTGACGATTGGCGAGGCCGGGCAGGACCGAGAGTTCACGTCCGTCGGCAGTGCGAGCGATCGGGAGCGGAGAGACCATGGCGACATACTAATATGCCGACCCATGCCGAGCGTCATCGAGCCTCGACGCGCCCGTGACACTCCCGAAGGGCGAAATCGGACGAGCACTGACGCGCGCTGAGGAAGACGCCATCCTGGGATTTGGGCCGGAGGGCGTATGACGCTCGACTCCTCGGCGCTCATCGCCATCCTGTTCGCCGAACCGAAGTACCTCGATCTGGTCGATCGCATTCTCGACGCGAGTCACATTCGTGGGCGCGCCGACGCTGGTCGAAACCAGCCTCCTCTTCAACGGCCGGCGTGGACCTCGCGGCGCGGAATCGGTTGAAGGTCTCATCGCGGAACTCGGCGTCTCGATCGTGCCGTTCGGCGAAGCGGAGTGGCACCTGGCCGTCGAAGCCTTCCGACGGTTTGGCCGCGGCCGGCACCCCGCCGCCCTGAACTACGGCGACTGTCTCGCCTATGCGTGTGCGCAAGCCGCGCGCGACACGCTGTTGTTTGTGGGCGACGACTTCGCCAAGACCGACATCGAAGCCGCCTGATACTCGCGCCGCCTGTAACCGGCCTGTTACGGTAACCACACCACGCCGCTGTAGAGAGCGCCATAGGATGGCGGCGCATGTCAAAGATCGCCTCTCTGTCCCTGGGTCGATGGGCCGCGTCTCTGCTCGCCGTCGGCCTCCTTCTTTCAACGACACGGCCCATCGTGGCGCAGGCGCCGCAAGCGCCGCGCGTGAAGAAGCACGTGCTCGCGTGGGCCGATGTGCGCGCCGGCTACCAGCACGACTCCATCACACACGCGATGGCTACCATCGAGCGGATGGGGCGCGAAAGCGGCCTCTACGACACGTGGATCCGCACCGACTCGCAACCGATCACGAAGACGCCGATCGAGTTCAAGACGGGGACAGGCATTGCGACGGGCGAACAGTTTCTGGCGCACAACCTCACGTTCTACGACGCGATCTTCTTCTTCGGCGTCCGCGAGATTGAGCTCACGCCACAACAGAAGGCCGACCTGCTCTCTTTTGTGAAGGAAGACGGCAAGGGCTTTGTCGTGGCCCACTCGGCGGCGACCGCGTTCTTCTCATGGCCCGAGTTCGGCGAGATGCTCGGGGGCCGTTTCGACGAACATCCCTGGGGCATCACTGACGCGACGGTCGTCGTCGACGACCCGAAGTTCCCCGCGATGCAGAAGTTCCCGGCGCTCGTGAAGCTGACCGACGAGTTCTATCAGATCAAGGACTTCTCGCGCGGCAAACTGCGCGTCCTCGCGCATCTCGACACGAGCACGCTCGACATGAAGAAGCCGCTCGTGCACCGCACCGACGGCGACTTCCCCGCCGCATGGGCGAAGAGCTACGGCAAAGGCCGCGTGTTCTATTCCATCCTGGGCCACGAAGCGGATTCGTGGGACAACCCGATCATTCGCGACATGTACTTTGGCGCCATGCGCTGGGCGCTCGGCCTCGTTGACGGCGACACCACGCCCCTTCCCAAGAAGTAACTCGACATGAAAACACTGATCACTGCCGCTTTCACCCTTACACTCGTCGCCGCCGTCGCGCACCTCCGTGCCGAGGTGCCCACACCGAAAGTCACGAAGCTGTCGGGCGAAACGCCCAGCGCGACCAACAAGAACCACCCGTTCTTCGCCACCGACATCGTGCTGAAGAATTTTGGATACGTCGAAGAGGAGTTCCTCTACTCGGGTACCGGCAACACCTATTCGACGCCGGAGTTCGGCAAGAATGCCGAGGTCGTGAAGAGCGGTATTCCGTTCACCTCACGCATCATCGTGCGTCGGCCGGCCACGCAGGCGCGCTTCAACGGCATCGCGGTGGTCGAGTGGCTGAATGTCACGAACGGCTACGACACGGACGTGCTGTGGCTCTATCAGAAAGAATTCTTCATTCGCGAAGGCTACGCGTGGATCGGCGTCTCGGCGCAGGACGGCGGCGTGTCGCGCGAGCCGAATGGCATCAAGGTCTGGAACCCGACGCGCTACGCGAAGCTCGACCTCACCGCGGGCGGCACCGTCACGGACGCGTCGTTGAACTTCGACATCTACTCGCAGGCCGGTGCCGCGGTGAAGCGCGTGCCGGAAGTGCTCGGCGGCCTCACGATGAAGCTCATGATCGCCGCCGGCCAGTCGCAGTCGGCCGGTCGCATGGGGCCGTACCTGAACAACGTGCACGCGCGCGAACCGATCTACGACGCGGCGATGCTCACGGTCAGCAATCAGCAGATGCGCACGGATCTCACGATTCCCGTGATCAAGGTCCTCAGCGAAACCGAGCGGTTCTCGAGCCGCACACAGCCGGACCTGCCGAAAGTGCGCGTCTGGAACGTCGCGGGCTCGACCCACTCGGAACAGTACTCACTGCTGTCGCGCGCGGCATTCCTCGAGCGCGATCTGAAGCTCCCGGCCGTCGACAATTGCGAAACGCCGGCACGATCGCGCGTCGAGATTCGCTACGTCTACAACGCGGCCATCGACGCCCTCGTGAAGTGGAAGACGAACGGCACCGAAGCGCCACACGCTCCGGCAATCATGTTTGATGAAAACGCACCCGCCGTGGTGCCGACGCAGGCAGGACCTGCGCCGGGCGCAGGAGCCCCGGCACCGGGCGCAGCCCCACGCGCAGGCCGAGCCGGTGCCGCGGGTGCGGCTCCACCGGCGGCGGGCGCGCAGGGCGCTGCCGCGGCTCCAGGAGCCCGCGGAGGCGGTGGTGGCGGCCGCGGAGGCGCGGCACCAGAGAAACCCGTGATGCGCAACGCGCTCGGCAACATCCTCGGTGGCATTCAGCTCCCAGAAATCGCCGTGCCGGTCGCCAAAGAGACGGGCGAGCTCTGCGGACTCGGCGGCACGCACGTGCCCTTCGACGCCGCCACCCTCAACAAGCTCTACCCGACCCACGACGACTACGTCGGCAAGGTCACGACCGTGTCGAACGCCCTCGTCAAGGCCGGCTTCCTGCTGAAAGACGATGCGACGCAGACGATCGACCGCGCGAAGCGTTCGATCTACGGCATGCAGCTCACGTGCGGCCCGCTCTGCGCCGACGTCCGCCAGTTCCCAAACAATCCGTCGTCGACGTTGCTCGCAAACCAGACGGAATACCTCGTCATCAAAGACGGCAACAGCCTCGTGAAGATCGCCGACGAGGCGACGAAGCTGATCGCGGAGGGCTACACCGATGCCTCGAAGAAGACGGCCAAGTTCACCGCGGCCGCCTCGAAGCTCGACGCCTACATCGCCCGCACGAAAGAGCTCCGCGCGTCGGGCAACATGCCGGCAGAAACGGAACTGCTGCTCGTCAACCAGGCGACGACGCTGCGGGACCTGTTGAAGCAATAGACCTGACACATCCCGCCGGGCTAGAGCCCGGCGGCTCCACAAGCCTGCCCGGCGGCTCCACAAGCGCGCGGCGGCTCGTTTGTGGAGCCGCTGGGCTTTAGCCCAGCGGCACGTTCAACGTCACCCCGTCGGGCGAACCGACACATCCAACCATCCCGACACAATTCGATCAGGTCCTCGCGGCCGTAGACCTCTGACCCGCTGAACGGGTAGTCCATTGCGGCGGAGACCAGCCCGGCGCGTACCGGATTAAGCAGCACGTACCGCATCAGAATTCGGGGCGTGTCGCCCGATCGGACGACGCGGTCCCACGTTGATCGCTGCCACAGCTGTCGGTGGAATCGGGACTTGTACCAAAATCCGCTGAGCTGCTTTGCCAACGCGATAAACCGCAGGGCGTTGCTCTCCTCCGCCTGCGCCGAGACAAACAGGTGGAGGTGGTCTGGCATGAAGCAGTAGGCCGAAACGACGAAGCCCTGAAGACTCGACGCCCGCAGAATTTGCGATCGCACGACGTTCACGGTCTCGTCGTCGTGGAAGACCGCAGCTCGCTCAAACGTCGAAATTGTGAGCGAGTATTGGCGACGCCCGCAGTATTCGGGCTCACGTAGGCGATGTGGGTGTTGTCCGGGCATGCCACCTTGAAAGCAGGCCGCGTGCCAGAAGGGGCGCCTTCATGGAGTCGCCGGATCTTGTGGAGCTGTCGGGCTTTAGCCCGCGGGAGGTTCGACGTCATCGCCCGGTGAACAGACATAGGCAACTGCGGTGCCGCCGGGCTAAAGCCCGGCGGCTCCATAAGCCTGTCCTCCAGTCCCCAATCCACCGCGCCGGCCCCATTCACCTCGCCGACCCGCTCGCACCCGCCGACCCGCTCGCACCCGCCGACCCGCTCGTGGAGCCGCCGGGCTTTAGCCCGGCGGCACGTTCAACCTCGCGACCCATCGACCGAACTGCCGCACAATAGGCCCGTGCAGCTGGGTGATCTCTTCAGTGCAAGCCTGATCGGGCGACGCGACGACGTCGGTGTGGAGTACGACACCGCGGACGGTCGCGTCGCCCATCTCACGTTTGGGGCGCTCGACGACGGCGCGAACCGGCTGGCGCGTATCTTCGTCGAGCGCGGCGTCAGGCGCGGCGATCGGCTCGGCATCTACCTGCCGAACGGCATCCCGTTCATCACCGTCTTTCTCGCGTGCGTCCGGCTTGGCGTCATCGCGGTGCCGGTCAACATCCTCTATCGCGAACGCGAGATCGCCCACATCGTCACCGACGCTGCCCCGAAGGCGGTGCTGACCACCGCAGAGCGCTTCGCGCTGTTCCCCGATGGCGTCGCGACATGGGACGCCGATGCGCTCACGGCCGCGGCCGCCGATGGGCCCGTCGATCCGGTGCGCCTGTCGATCGACGGCACCGAGCCTGCGGCACTCGTCTACACATCGGGCACGACGGGCCGATCGAAGGGCGCGGTTCTTTCGCACGACAACTTCCTGTCGAATGCCGCGAACCTGATTGCGTGCTGGCAGATCACATCTGCCGATCGATATCTCGCCGTGCTCCCCTTGTTTCACGTCCACGGTTTGGCCAACGGCCTGATGTGCTGGCTCGCGACAGGATGTCGCATGCGGCTGGTCGAGCGATTTGATGGCGCGCGCGCGGCGCAGCTGTTCAGCGACTTTCGTCCCACGCTGTTCTTCGGCGTTCCCACCGTCTATGTGCGTTTGCTCGAACTGCCGCGCGAGGCTGCGCAGGCGGTTGGGCGAGACGTACGTCTGTTCGTCAGTGGTTCGGCACCACTGCCTGTTCAGGTCTTTGAGTCATTCGAGGCCGAGTTCGGCCATCGCATTCTCGAGCGCTACGGGATGAGCGAGACGCTGATGAACATTGGCAACGCGTACGCCGGCGAGCGGCGACCGGGGACCGTGGGGGTGCCGTTCCCTGGTGTCGAGACGCGTGTGGTCGACGAGCACGGCGCGGACGTGACGCTCGGAACGGCCGGCGAGTTGTGGGTGCGTGGACCCAATGTCTTCAGCGGGTACTGGCGACAACCCGATGCAACGCGTGCAGCATTCAGCGACGGATGGTTCAAGACCGGCGACATGACCGAGCAGTCTGCCGATGGTGTGTTCACGCTGCGAGGCCGGCGAAGCGATCTGATCATCTCGGGTGGCTTCAACATTTACCCGCGGGAGATCGAAGAGTGCCTGCTCGATCTGTGCGGTGTGCGCGAGGCGGTGGTCGTCGGCACGAATGATCCGCGACGCGGTGAAGTGCCAATCGCCTACGTCGTCGCCGACGCCCCAATTGACGCCGTCGCGATCGAAGCGATCTGCCGGCGCGCACTCGCGTCGTTCAAGATCCCCCGCGCATTTATTCAAGTGGACGCGCTGCCGCGCACCGCTCTCGGCAAGGTGCAGAAGCACCTGTTGCCGCCCTGGAACGGACCGGCCGCATGAGCCCCGCGCTGCTGTCGCTCCTCGCGTTGATCGTCGCGCTTGTGGTGTCAATGACCTCGCGCGTCAACGTCGGCTGGCTCGGCCTCGCATTCGCGTGGCTC